>Ga0136636_10001850_pt1 | contig 12499 bp, 9 predicted proteins | sample AntDrymUQ8522106_2_FD_104653 | JGI IMG/M metagenome (GOLD analysis project Ga0136636, IMG submission 104653) | Polar desert sand microbial communities from Dry Valleys, Antarctica - metaG UQ852 (21.06) | ecosystem: Environmental > Terrestrial > Soil > Desert | place: Antarctica: Dry Valley... | reverse complement strand
TAGCGCTCATTCAATAAGCGTAAGCAGCTATTTTTTTGATAGTATATTTATGATCACCATCAACCTCATCGGAGGCGGACGCGTCGGGCAAACGCTGGGCCGGCTGATCGCACAAAGTGGCCATTACCGGGTGCAAGATGTGCTCACGCGCAGTGCCGCGTCTGCCAGCGCGGCGGTGGCGTTCATTGGCGCCGGTCAGCCCGCGCTGCATTTGCGCGAACTGCACGCGGCTGACCTGTGGCTGATTGCCGTGCCTGACGGGCAAATTGCGCCCGTGGCCAGCGCCCTGGCATTGCTTGACGTGGCGCAGACACCTGCGTTGGCCCTGCATTGCAGTGGTGCCTTGAGCGCCGCTGAACTCAATCCACTCAAAAACAAAGGCTGGCATGTGGCCAGCGCACACTGCCTGCTGAGTTTTGCCCAGCCAGCCACTGCCTTGGCGCAGTTTGCAGGCACGCCCTGCGCGCTCGAAGGTGATGCGCTGGCAGTGGCTGAGCTGCGTGAGTTGTTCACCCGCCTGGGCGCACAGTGTTTTGATCTGGCCGCCGCCGACAAACTGCTCTACCACGCAGCTGCGGTGTTTGCCACCAATTTTTTGCCTGTGCTGCAAGATCTGGCCGAACAGCTTTGGCAGCAAAGTGGCATGCCACCTGCGCTTGCCGGGCACATGCGGGCTACGTTGCTGAACAACGCAGTCAACAACATTGTCAGGCTGGGGCCGCAAGGCGCCCTCACCGGGCCAGCCGCCCGCGGCGACGCGGCACTGGTGGCAGCGCAAGGCGAAGCTGTGCTGCGCTGGAACGCGCAAGCTGGCGCGGCCTATCAAATCTTGAGTCAATTGGCGAGCCAACTAGCGCAACGACAAATGCCAAGTTGAGCTTGTAAGGTTTTAAAATTGACCTGTCCCTTGACAATTATCATGCGTATAAAGTCACACTTGTGTCAGCAACCGGTGTTCGACATCTGTTATATTGCACTGCAACATTTTTCAAAAAAGGCGGCCCACCGTGCTCTACAATTTTTACGAAACCCAACGTTCACTAATGGAGCCGTTCACTGATCTGGCCCAAACTGCAGCCAAGCTTTACGGCAACCCATTGACGCTCCTCGGCAGTCATCCGATGTCGCAGCGTATTTCAGCAGGTTACGACCTGTTGCACCGTTTTGGCAAAGATTACGAGAAGCCTGAATTTGGTCTGCGTGCAGTGGATGTGGATGGTGTTGAGGTCGCCATTCACGAACGTGTAGAGCTGAAAAAGCCGTTTTGCGAGTTGCGCCGCTTCAAGCGCTTTACCGACGATGAAGCCACGCTGGGCAAACTTAAAGGCCAGCCTGCCGTATTGATTGTGGCGCCCTTGTCCGGCCACTACGCCACGTTGCTGCGTGACACGGTCAAGACCATGCTGAAGGACCACAAGGTGTATGTCACCGACTGGACGAACGCCCGCCTGGTACCCATGTCAGAAGGTGATTTCACCCTTGATGATTACGTCAACTACGTACAGGAATTCATTCGCCACTTGCAAAAGCGGTATGGCAACTGTCACGTGATGAGTGTGTGTCAGCCCACCGTGCCAGTTCTCGCTGCCGTGTCATTGATGGCCAGCCGCAAAGAGTTGACGCCATTGAGCATGGTCATGATGGGTGGCCCGATTGACGCCCGCAAGTCACCTACGGCGGTCAACAACCTGGCCATGAAGAAGAGCATTGAATGGTTTCAGAACAACGTGATCTACCGCGTGCCGTCCCGTTTCCCCGGCGCAGGCCGCAAGGTTTACCCCGGCTTTTTGCAGCATTCTGGCTTTATCGCCATGAACCCAAGCAACCACGCCCGCAGCCATTACGACTACTTCAAGGACTTGGTCAAAGGTGATGATGCCAGTGCTGAAGCGCACCGCAATTTCTATGACGAGTACAACGCCGTACTGGACATGGACGTTCATTACTACCTTGACACCATCCGGGTCGTGTTCCAGGAGTTCAGCCTAGTTAATGGCACTTGGGACGTCAAGGGCGTCGATGGCAAGGTGGAGCGCGTCCACCCTGAAGACATCAAGACAACAGCGTTGCTGTCAGTTGAGGGTGAATTGGACGACATTTCAGGCTCTGGTCAGACTGCTGCAGTTCACACCATCTGCAGCGGAGTCGTCATGGCCAACCAGCAGCATCTGGAAGTTGCAGGGGCCGGCCATTACGGCATTTTTGCTGGTAGCCGCTGGCGCAATGTGGTTTACCCCAAGGTCAAAGCATTTATTCAAAATTACCAGCCGGAAAAAGTAGCTGCCCCGGCGACGCTGCCTGCAGCTAAATCAGCGCCGGTTGCCACTGCCAAAGCACAGCCTAACGCCGTGATGGTGTCCGCCACTTTGGCCAAACCTGAAGTTCAGACAAAACCCAAGTCAGCTATAAAAAGCAGCGCCACCAAATTGAAATCAGTAGCTGCAGTGGCTACGCCTGCAGCAGCGGCGCCAGTCTCGCTGTCTGTGGTCCCTGCACCGAAGGTAGCGCCCACCTTCACCCAGCCAGCCAACGCATCTGTGGCTGCCGCAGTTGTCGCACCTGTCAAGGCCAAAGCTGTGCCTGAAACCCAATGGGCCACGCCTGTGAAATCTGAGGCACCAGCCGTCAACAAACCGTTGCCGCAAGCCAAGGCGGCGCCTGTTGTGGCTAAAAAGAAAACCGTTCCACCTAAAAAGGCATGAACCCTGGCAGCGCCGACCTTCTGGCGCTGTTGCCACAAACGCAGTGCACGCGCTGCGGCTACTCAGACTGCGCTGCCTACGCACAGGCAATGGTTGATGGTGAAGCAGCCATTAACCAGTGTCCTCCGGGCGGTTTGGAAGGTGTGCTGCGGCTCGCCGCGGTCACCGGCCAATCCGTAGTGCCCCTTAATCCTGACAACGGTGTCGAAGGCCCTCGCCTGGTGGTGTTCATTGACGAGGCATGGTGCATTGGCTGCACGCTATGCATCAAGGCCTGTCCGGTGGATGCCATCGTGGGTGCCAACAAACTCATGCACACCGTGATGGAGGCTTATTGCACCGGCTGTGAGTTATGCCTGCCGGTTTGCCCTGTCGATTGCATTGAACTTGAAAATGTCTCCGGCAGCAGCACCGGTTGGGCAGCGTGGCCACAGATGCTGGCCGACCAGGCCAGAGTTCGTTATGAATTCAATAGCTATAAACGTAAGCGAGAAGAGGGTGAGAACGATAAAAGGCTTGAAGAAAAAGCGGTTTTAAAGCTGTCGGACATCAACGCCCACTCGCAACTCACCGATCCGACCATCCTGGACAAAAAACGCGCGTTGATTGAAGCAGCGCTGGCCCGGGCCCGGGCCAAGCGCGACGCAGCAATTTAAGCTGACAACCTGGCAAACGCCGCCACGACCTCAGGCGGTGCCTGCACCATCTCGATCAACACCCCCTCACCGGCAATCGGGAACTCATCATTGGCCTTGGGGTGCAAGAAACAGATGTCAAAACCCGCCGCCCCCTTACGGATGCCGCCGGGCGCAAAACGAACGCCCTGCGCCGTAAGCCACGTCACGGCCTTGGGCAAGTCATCAATCCACAGGCCGACATGGTTGAGCGGCGTGGTGTGCACCGCAGGTTTCTTGTCAATGTCCATCGGCTGCATCAAGTCGACTTCAACCTTGAAGGGCCCGCTGCCCATGGCACAAATGTCTTCGTCCACGTTTTCACGCTCGCTCTGAAATGTGCCAGTCACTTCCAGACCGAGCATGTCAACCCAGAGTTTTTGCAGCCGGGTCTTGCTGGTGCCACCAATGGCGATTTGCTGAATGCCCAAAACCTTGAACGGACGTTGATTGGCCGCCGGAGTCATAGAAACTCCACAATCGGCTGGTCCACGGAGAGGCTTTCACCCTTGGCCGCCAGCACCTTGCCCACCACGCCATCGGCAGCGGCAAACAAGACGTTTTCCATCTTCATGGCTTCGATCACCGCCACACGTTCACCAGCCTGCACTTTCTGGCCGACCTTCACAGCAACGTCCACCAGCAAACCGGGCATGGGCGACAACACAAAGCGGCTCATGTCGGGTGGCGCCTTGTAGGGCATCAAGGCGTAAAGCTCTGCGGCGCGCTTGGAGAACACCAGCGCATCCACCTGCGCCCCATTGTGCGAGACCCGAATGGCCAATGGATTTTTGCCAGCCAAATTGCCGCGTTCAACCTGCGCCGATAGCGGCGCACCATTGCAGGTGCCGCTGATGCGAATTTCACCAAGCCTGAACTTACTGGCTATCTTGTAGGCTTTACCGTTCACAACAACCGTGATGGAGCCGATTTTGTCATCAAATTCCGTGACCGTCACCGGTGTGGAAGCTGTGCTGCCTTGTGCACCCAATGTGACAACTACAAATTCGTTGCCGACTGTCAGTTCGTGCCCTTCCATCTGTCCACTAATGGAGGCCGCGCGGTTCAGGAACTTGCGCCGTACAAACGCGACCAGGGCAATCAGCATGTCGCAGTCGTCATGCGGTACGTCGGCTGTTCGAAAGCCATTGGCATAGTTTTCACCAATGAAACCAGTGTTGAAATCACCCGCGACAAACTTGGGGTGTGCCAGCAAGGCCGCCTGAAATGGAATGTTGCTGCTGACGCCTCGGATGACAAACCCATTGAGGGCCTCGCGCATCTTGGCAATGGCCTCCAGGCGATCCTTGCCGTGCACGATCAACTTGCAGATCATGGAGTCATAAAACATCGGAATCTCGCCACCATCCTGCACCCCACTGTCCACCCGCACGCCATAGAGGTCGTCGGTGTTGGCCTGGAACATGGTCTCTTGGGGTGGCTGAAAGCGCACCAGCCGACCTGTTGATGGCAGAAAATTCCGGAACGGGTCTTCTGCATTGATACGGCACTCAATCGCCCAACCGTTGCGCTGGACATCGGCCTGCGTCATGGGCAGTGCCTCGCCCGCCGCCACACGAATCATCAACTCCACCAGGTCCACACCGGTGATGCACTCGGTCACCGGATGTTCCACCTGCAAACGGGTGTTCATCTCAAGGAAATAGAAACTTTGGTCCTTGCCCACGACAAACTCAACCGTGCCAGCGCTTTCATACTTGACCGCCTTGGCCAGTGCCACTGCCTGTTCGCCCATTGCCTTGCGGGTTGCTTCGCTGATGAAGGGTGAAGGGGCCTCTTCGATCACCTTCTGGTGGCGGCGCTGGATCGAGCACTCGCGCTCATTCAAATAGATGCAGTTGCCGTGGCTGTCGCCCAACACCTGAATTTCAATATGACGCGGCTCCAGCACATATTTTTCAAGCAAGATGCGGTCGTCGCCAAAGGCTGTTTTGGCTTCGTTTCGGCACGAGGTAAATCCCTCCAGGCAGCTCTTGTCATCGAAGGCCACGCGCAGGCCCTTGCCGCCACCTCCGGCAGATGCCTTGATCATCACCGGATAACCGATGCCACGGGCAATTTCAACGGCCTGTTCAGCCGTGTCGATGGCATCCGCGTAACCCGGAATGGTGTTGACCTTGGCGTCATTGGCCAGTTTCTTCGAGGCAATCTTGTCGCCCATCTGTCCGACCGAATAATGCTTCGGACCGATGAACACAATGCCTTCTTCTTCAAGGCGGCGTGAAAACACAGCGTTCTCGGACAAGAAACCATAACCCGGATGCACCGCCTGTGCACCGGTTTTCTTGCAGGCGGCAATGATGTTGTCCATCACCAGGTAAGAATCCTTGGATGGTGCGGGCCCGATGAAGACGGCCTCGTCGGCCAGCAGCACATGGCGCGCGTCCTTGTCGGCCTCGGAATACACCGCCACCGTCTTGATACCCATCTTTTGGGCAGTGGCAATCACCCGGCAGGCGATTTCACCCCGGTTGGCAATCAGTATTTTTGTAAACATGTTGTTCTCCTCAGGTCTTAAAGGGGGATATTGCCGTGTTTGCGCCACGGGTTTTCAAGTTTCTTGTCACGCAGCATCACCAAGCTGCGACAGATGCGCTTGCGGGTTTCGTGCGGCAGGATCACGTCGTCAATGAACCCGCGTGCCCCAGCCACGAACGGGTTGGCAAAACGGGCCTTGTACTCAGCCTCTTTGGCTGCAAGTTTTGCCGGATCGCCCTTGTCTTCCCGGAAAATGATTTCCACCGCACCCTTGGCGCCCATCACGGCGATTTCGGCGTTTGGCCAAGCAAAGTTGACATCACCACGCAGGTGCTTGGACGCCATCACGTCGTAGGCGCCGCCATAGGCTTTGCGTGTAATGACGGTGATCTTGGGCACGGTGCACTCGGCGTAGGCGTAAAGCAGCTTGGCACCGTGCTTGATGATGCCGCCGTATTCTTGCGCGGTGCCGGGCATGAAGCCAGGCACGTCGACAAAGGTGATGACCGGGATGTTGAAGGCATCACAAAAACGCACAAAGCGGGCCGCCTTGATGCTGCTCTTGATGTCCAGACAACCGGCCAGCACCAGAGGCTGGTTGGCCACGATGCCAACCGTCTGGCCTTCCATTCGAGCAAAACCGATCAGGATGTTGCCCGCGTATTCTGGTTGCAACTCAAAGAAGTCACCGTCATCCACAGTCTTGACGATGAGTTCCTTCATGTCATAGGCTTTGTTGGGGTTGTCCGGCACCAGCGTGTCCAGGCTCTTGTCCATGCGGAAAGCCGGGTCACCGCCGCGGCGCACTGGCGCTTTTTCGCGGTTATTGAGTGGCAGGTAGTTGTAAAAGCGGCGCAGCATCAGCAGCGCTTCCACGTCGTTTTCAAACGCCAGGTCGGCCACGCCACTGCGGGTGGTATGGCTGATAGCGCCGCCAAGTTCTTCAGCGGTGACTTCCTCATGCGTCACAGTCTTGACCACTTCGGGTCCGGTCACAAACATGTAAGAGCTGTCCTTGACCATGAAAATGAAGTCGGTCATGGCCGGGCTGTACACCGCACCGCCCGCTGAAGGCCCCATGATCATGCTGATCTGCGGCACCACGCCACTGGCCATCACGTTGCGCTGGAACACGTCGGCATAACCACCCAAAGACGCCACACCTTCCTGAATGCGGGCACCGCCCGAGTCATTCAGGCCAATCACTGGCGCGCCAACTTTCATGGCCTGGTCCATGATCTTGCAGATTTTCTCGGCATGGGCTTCTGAGAGCGCACCACCAAAGACGGTGAAGTCCTGGCTGAAGACAAACACCAGGCGGCCGTTGATCATGCCGTAACCAGTGACCACGCCATCGCCTGGAATCTTGTTGTTCTGCATGCCGAAGTCTGAACAGCGGTGCTCAACAAACATGTCCCATTCTTCAAACGTCCCTTCGTCGAGCAACACTTCAAGGCGCTCACGCGCGGTCAATTTGCCTTTTTTGTGCTGCGCGTCGATGCGGTTCTGTCCTCCCCCCAGACGGGCGAGTTCGCGCTTTTTTTCCAGTTGTTCTAGGATGTCATGCATGGCTTGGTCTCTCTTTAGTCAGGAATATGATCATTAAAATACAATAAAAATAATAGCTATCAACGCTTAATCTGTCTGGGCTGAAAGCATACTTCTTGCTGCAGTTGACGCTGCCACACGCCCTTCCAGCACATCTTGCGTCAGCTTTGGCAACAGACTCTTGACGGCTGGATGTTGTGCAAATGCCTGCTTCAAGCCGGCATCAATTCGCTCCCACATCCACGACAAGGCCTGCTTTTGGCGGCGCAAGGCAAACTTGCCGTTGATAGTTTGCATGGTCCTGAATTCGAGCACTTTGCCCCAGAAGGTGTCAACACCTTGGGCATGCAGCGCGCTGAGCTGGATCACTTGCGGGTGCCAGATGGCGGTGTCGTGGTGCATGTGGTCCGGGTTGCCGTGCAGGCCAAGCAAACGCAAGCTGGAAGTGATTTGCGCGCGGGCGCGGGTGGCTGCATCGGGGTCAATGTCGGCCTTGTTGATGATCACCAGGTCGGCCAGTTCCATCACGCCTTTTTTGATGGCCTGCAAATCGTCGCCCGCATTGGGCAACTGCAGCAGCACAAACATATCTGTCATGTTGGCCACCGCCGTCTCACTTTGGCCGACACCCACAGTTTCGACAATCACCACGTCATAACCCGCAGCTTCACAGACCAGCATGGACTCGCGCGTTTTCTCAGCCACGCCACCCAGTGTGCCGCTGCTGGGGCTGGGGCGAATGTAGGCACTCTCATGCACCGACAGAAACTCCATGCGGGTCTTGTCCCCTAAAATTGAGCCGCCTGACACCGTGGACGACGGGTCAATTGTCAACACTGCCACTCGGTGGCCCTGAGCAATCAGGTACAAACCCAAAGCCTCAATGAAAGTGGATTTGCCCACACCTGGCACACCGCTGATACCCAGCCGAAAAGACTTGCCGGTATAAGGCAGCAAAGCCGTCAGCAACTCATCAGCCGCCAGTCGGTGGTCCGGGCGAGTTGATTCCAGCAGGGTGATGGCTTTGGCAATGGCACGGCGTTGCCTCGCCCCGACGCCTAAAGTGATGCCTTCCAGCTCAGTGCTGGCGGTATGAAACATGGCGGTATTTGTCGGGCAAGACGGCAAAGCTGCGTTCAGCCCAATGCCTTTTTGATTTGCTCCAGCACATCTTTCGCGCTGGCCGGGATCGGCGTGCCGGGGCCGTAAATGCCCTTAACACCAGCTTCAAACAACATGTCATAGTCTTGCCGTGGGATCACCCCGCCCACAAACACAATGATGTCGTCCGCACCCTGCTTCTTGAGCTCGGCAATGATGGCAGGAACCAGAGTTTTGTGGCCAGCCGCCAGGGTGGACACACCCACGGCATGCACATCGTTCTCGATCGCCTGGCGTGCACATTCTTCGGGGGTTTGAAACAATGGGCCCATGTCGACGTCAAAACCCAGATCGGCAAAGGCCGTGGCCACCACCTTGGCGCCACGGTCATGCCCGTCCTGGCCAAGCTTGCTGACCATGACACGTGGGCGCCGGCCCTGATCCACGGCAAATTGGTTGATTTCTTCCTTCAATTTGTCCCAACCTTCAGCACTGTCATAAGCTGCCGCGTAGACACCCGTGACCTTTTGTGTGTCGGCACGGTGGCGCCCAAATGACTTTTCCATGGCATCACTGATTTCACCCACAGTGGCACGCGAACGCATGGCCTTGATGGACAAATCCAGCAGGTTGCCAGTGCCGTTGGCTGCTGCGTTTTCAATAGCTACCAGCGCTTGTTCTACCTGGGTTACATCACGTTTTTGCTTGATATTGTTGAGCCGTTCGATTTGTGAGTCGCGAACTGCCACGTTGTCAATGTCACGGGCGTCAATGGCGTCTTCGGTCTTAAGCTTGTATTTGTTGACGCCCACAATCACGTCTTTGCCGCTGTCAATGCGTGCCTGCTTTTCCGCTGCAGCTGCTTCGATCTTCAGTTTGGCCCAGCCGGAATCGACCGCCTTGGTCATGCCACCCATGGCTTCCACTTCTTCAATGATGGCCCACGCGGCATCTGCCATGTCTTGCGTCAGCTTCTCCATCATGTAACTGCCAGCCCACGGGTCAATCACGTTGGTGATGTGGGTTTCTTCCTGAATGATGAGTTGGGTGTTGCGGGCAATTCGGCTGGAAAACTCGGTGGGCAGCGCAATGGCTTCGTCAAAACTGTTGGTGTGCAGGCTTTGGGTGCCACCAAACACCGCCGCCATGGCCTCAATGGTGGTGCGGACCACGTTGTTGTAGGGGTCTTGCTCGGTCAAGCTCCAGCCACTGGTCTGGCAATGGGTGCGCAGCATCAGGCTCTTGGGTTTTTTGGCTTCAAAACCCTTCATGATGCGGCACCACAGCAAGCGTGCCGCGCGCATCTTGGCCACTTCCAGATAGAAGTTCATGCCGATGGCCCAGAAAAAGCTCAAGCGGCCAGCAAATTCGTCCACGTCCATGCCTTTTGCAATGGCGGTTTTCACGTATTCCTTGCCATCTGCCAGGGTAAAGGCCAGTTCTAGCGCCTGGTTGGCACCAGCTTCCTGCATGTGGTAGCCAGAAATGCTGATCGAGTTGAACTTTGGCATGTTCTTGGCTGTGTACTCGATGATGTCGCCAATGATGCGCATGCTCGGAGCGGGAGGGTAGATGTAGGTGTTGCGCACCATGAACTCTTTCAGAATGTCATTCTGAATGGTGCCACTCAGCTTTTCCTGACTCACGCCCTGCTCTTCTGCCGCAATCACATAACCCGCCAGCACCGGCAACACGGCGCCATTCATGGTCATGGACACACTCACCTTGTCCAGGGGAATCTGGTCAAACAAAATCTTCATATCTTCAACCGAGTCAATCGCGACACCGGCTTTGCCTACATCGCCTGTCACACGGGGGTGATCTGAGTCATAACCCCGATGGGTGGCAAGATCAAATGCCACACTTACGCCCTGTCCGCCGGCCGCCAAGGCCTTGCGATAAAAGGCATTGGATTCTTCGGCAGTTGAAAATCCCGCATATTGGCGAATCGTCCAAGGCCGCACAGCGTACATGGTGGCCTGCGGGCCGCGCAGGTACGGCTCAAACCCCGGCAAGGTGTTGGTGTATTTGAGGTCTTTGGTGTCTTCTGCAGTGTAGAGCGGCTTGACCGAAATGCCGTCTGGCGTCTGCCAATTCAACGCATTTACATCACCGCCCGGTGCAGACTTGGCTGCGGCTTTTGCCCAGGCTTCCAAGTTGCCGGGTTGAAATTCAGGGTTGTTGTGTGTCATGGCAGCAAAGGGTAAAAGGTTAGGCAACGGCATCTTCCATTAAATTTAGAAGCACTGCCGTATGAACGATCAAGTTTACGTTATTTATAATTATTGATGCAAAAAATTCCTTCCAGCTTACAATTCCAATGATGGCTGCCTTGTCTCTCGCCCCACGTGCTCTCTACGAAGAAGTAGCTGAGTTGTTGCGTCAGCGCATTTTCAACCGCGAATTGGAGCCTGGCAGCTGGATTGATGAGCTCAAAATTGCCGAGGCCTATGGCATCAGCCGGACTCCAATGCGTGAAGCTTTGAAGGTACTGGCAGCTGAAGGCCTTGTCACGATGAAAGTGCGCCGGGGCGCCTATGTCACGGAAGTATCTGAGCATGACTTGGCTGACGTTTACCACCTGCTGAGTTTGCTCGAATCTGATGCTGCCGGTGTCGTTGCGCAAACAGCAACCGAGGCTCAGATACTTGAATTGCAGTCACTGCATCATGAATTGGAGCTGGCTGCCCTGCCCGAAAAACAGGATCGGGAACGCTTTTTTGAAATCAATGAACGCTTTCACATGCGTTTGCTTGAGATTGCCAGCAACCGTTGGCGCGACCAAATGGTGCTTGACCTGCGCAAGGTCATGAAGCTCAACCGACACAATTCATTGCTCAAATCAGGGCGCATTCAAGAGTCTCTCAGCGAACACCGTGCCATTGTGGAAGCTCTGGTGGCAAGAGACCACATATTGTGTCAAAAACGCATGCACGAGCATTTCAACAACGGGCTTGAAGCTGCAACTTGATAACTCAGTGTGGAGGCTCAGCACGAATGGCCTGCCCGGAGGGGATCGAACCCCCGACCCACAGCTTAGAAGGCTGTTGCTCTATCCAACTGAGCTACGGGCAGAGATCACGAGAGAAAATGGTCGGGGCGAAAGGATTCGAACCTTCGACCCTCTGGTCCCAAACCAGATGCGCTACCAGGCTGCGCTACGCCCCGACCTCTTTATTGTAATGGCTCATTCGCCCATTTATGACTTGGACCCCTATGGCGCAAGACTTCTTTTTCAGACAAGGAACATCCATATCAACTTCTAACCCTAAAACTCCACTTAACAGCCCAGACATGAGCACAAATTCAAACGAAAATTTACATATACCCTGGCTGGAAGCTGGTCAAATGTTTCCTCCCGCATCGCTTGCGTGGGGTGCCACCAGCTCAGTACCTGGCCTGTTGTGTGCTGGCGCAGACTTGTGTGTGGACACCCTACACAACGCCTACTCCCAAGGCATTTTTCCTTGGTACAGCGAAGGTCAACCTCACCTTTGGTGGAGCCCCGACCCGCGCATGGTCTTGCATATCGATGAATTTAGGGTGCATCCGTCACTTAGAAAAACGCTCAAGAAATTCGCAAAGGCTGCAACCTGTGAGATTCGTGTCGACTCTGCGTTTGAAGAGGTCATTCGCGCTTGCAGCAGCAGTGGACGGGAAGGCCAGGCAGGCACATGGATCGTGCCCGAAATGATCAATGCCTACATTGAGTTGCATCGCGCCGGTTTTGCACACAGCATTGAGGCGTGGGCTGGAGGGCAATTGATCGGCGGCCTGTACTGCGTCAATATAGGAAAGGCGGTGTTTGGTGAATCAATGTTTCACCGAACCACAGATGGCTCAAAAATTGCTTTATGCGCCTTGGTAGCGATATGTCGACACCATCAGATACCACTGATAGATTGCCAACAAAACACAGACCACCTGGCATCGCTTGGTGCAAGGGAAATTTCGCGCACGACATTCATCAAATCT
>Ga0136636_10001847_pt1 | contig 12504 bp, 10 predicted proteins | sample AntDrymUQ8522106_2_FD_104653 | JGI IMG/M metagenome (GOLD analysis project Ga0136636, IMG submission 104653) | Polar desert sand microbial communities from Dry Valleys, Antarctica - metaG UQ852 (21.06) | ecosystem: Environmental > Terrestrial > Soil > Desert | place: Antarctica: Dry Valley... | reverse complement strand
GCAATTATTAAAAGTGCTACAGCCTTATGAACTGGAGGCTTTTCCTATGCACCATGCTGTAAGGCGACAATTGCTCCTACGCTACCATGAGTATTTCAGCTTGCATGTACCAGATTTTGGAGAGGTTAAAACCATGGCCGTAATGGCGGAAGTACTGTAAAGCAAGCCCAAATAATTAGTCTTTGAAACTTAATTTAAACGGAAAAAGTTTACTCAAAGAACCAAATCGTTGGTAATTTATATAATCAATAATTTGTTTATTGCAGATATATTTATTTTTATTTACAATATATTTGTTTGCTTTTATCATGATTTACCAACCTGGCTTACATATTATTGCAGAACTGGCTGTTACCAATGTTTCATTACTCAATAGTCATGAAAATGCAAAGCATTGCATAAATCAACTGATTAATAAACACCAGCTTGTTAACCTTGGAGAAGTTTATCATAATTTTTCTCCAGCCGGTTTTACAGCGGTGATTTGTTTAAGTGAATCTCATATATCGCTGCATAGCTGGCCAGAACATAAACGCCTGCACCTTGATGTGTACCTAAGCAATTTTTTAAGAGATAATAATCTTACTACCCAACAAATATTTAACGAACTGGTATCTTTTTTTAGTGCTGAAATTATGCAGCAACAAACCCTCAAAAGATAACTAGCTTGAAACTATATTTTACCTCAAATACTATCAATTGTCCGGTTTGTAACAGCCAGGTTAATTACAAATCCGGAGAAACCAATTACAAGGTGTGCGAAATTTGCAATAGTGCAATAGAACGTTTGGAAGGTGCTGGATTAGCGAAAATAATCAGTATCCAGGTGTGTAAAAGTAAAAACTACAACAGTATTCAAATAGGCAGCACCGGACGGTATAAAGACAAATCTTTTGCGGTTATTGGCTGCCTGCATTGTGATTTTGACAGGTATAACAGCAACCGGTTTACCATACTTTTTACAGACGGAAAAACAGGATTGCTAACGGAAACAGCAGGTTTTTATGCAATACAAGATTCAATTGTTTGCGATTTTCCTTCAAAATTACCTACAGTAAAAAACATAGCAGTGGGCACCGAAAGCATTGATTTGCTGAAGGGACAGCAACTCTATATTTTTGATAAGGCAAACTGTGTTAAAAGCCAGTTGGAAGGTGAAATTTTTTTAATGGATAATGACGGCATTTTTACTGCTATTGAGTTAGGTGATGCAGCAGGAAACCGGTACGAACTGATAGAACTGAAAAAGGGTTATTTTGAATTGTATTCTGTTGAATATGTTGGCTACGGGGAATTATTTTTTTCTAATTTACAGCCCATTAATACCCAACCTTTAGCATTAGCCTGCGATAAATGCGGCAAAGAAATAAACAGTAAGCTACCGCAATATTCACAGCATTGCGTTTGTTCGTATTGCCAAAGTTGGAATAAAATAGTTAGCGGTAATAAACTTACATTTAACAATAAATATTTTTCTGCTTTTAATCCGGATTTACCCATTGGTAGCAAGGGCAAAATAAAAGGGATATTATATGAAGTAGTGGGTGCCTGCATAAAAAATGAAGCCGGCTCTATTGATATTTTTTGGAGAGAATATACCTTATACAATGCACAACTTGGCTTTGCATTTATAGCAGAATATAATGGACACTTTACGTATTTAAAAGAACTGAAAGTAAGCTCACCCTGGCCTGCCTATAAAGATGAACTGGAAATAGATGGCGAAGTGTTTTACTTGTTTAATGGGTATAGTTTTAATGTAAAATCTGCAGCAGGCGAATTTTTGTCACCACTAAGCGGAGGTAACATTTTGATACGGGAATACATTGCCCCACCTGTAATGTATAGTGCAGAATATGATGCAGGTAAAGATTTGGTTTGGTTTAAAGGCGAATTTATTAGCAATACAGATGTATTTGAAGGGTTTGGACTGGTAGAAAAATCTATGCCGCCTGTAACAGGTGTAGGCCCCTTGCAAACAATGAAACTGCACGTTAACAAAAAATTTCTCATGCAAATGAGCATTGTGGCTGTACTGCTGTTTTTTGCAGTAGAATTATTTTTTGAGTTTAGTGCCAAACAACAAATAGTTTTCCAAAATACATTTTCGCTTCCAGATTCAACCCTCTCTAAAGGAATAACAACCGCTTCTTTTGAGCTGCAAAAGCCATCATCTAACCTGCAGTTTACAATTAGCTCCCCGGTAAACAATAGTTGGTTTGAAGCTGCTGTAACGCTGGTAAACGACAATACCGGTACAGAATATAATTTTGAAAAAGGAGTAGAATATTATTACGGTTATACCGAGGGTGAAAACTGGAAAGAAGGCTCACAGGAAGATGATATTATATTGTCTGGAATACCAAAAGGAAAATACCACATGAATATATTTCCTTCTTTTGGTAACAAAGCAGAAGAGCAGTTTTTTACTATCGCTGTTGTTAATGACGTGCCATCAACAAGAAATTTTTTTATTATCATTTTATTACTGCTTATATACCCACTCATTATGTGGTGGCGGAGCCAGAGTTTTGAACAAAAGAGATGGAATAACAGTGCTTATAACCCATATAAAAAAGACAATGAAAAAAATTAACAAACATCACCAATTACACCTCTTGCTGTTTGGCTCTTTTGCAGGCCTGCTATTAATTTATTTTGTATATGCCGGCACCAATGGCATTCGCATTTTTGGCAGCGATGGAAACAAACAGGCATGGAACAGCAGCGGGCCAGGCTATCATAAATAAATTATCAACAAAAATAAATTGTCAACAAAATAAATAATCAATAAAAATTATCAATATGCAAACACAATATTTAATCAATTCCATACTCTACGCTGTTGTAGGTATTATTATTTTAGTTGCAGTATTTGTGATAGCAGAAAAAACAACCCCCAAGCACAATCTTTGGAAAGAAATTGTAGAAAACAAAAATACTGCTCTTGCAATAGTAGCAGGCTGTTTCATGCTGGCAATGGCCATTATCATAGCATCGGCTATACATTAAAAAATAATTCATGCCTTTATTATTATTACTGGCCGTATTTGTAATAGCTACCTGCGGATTAATTTATGAGTTAGTGGCTGGCACGCTTGCAAGCTACTTGCTGGGGGATTCAATTACACAATTTTCTACCATTATTGGTGTGTACCTTTTTGCCATGGGTATTGGTTCGTTTGTATCAAAATATTTTGACAGGCATTTACTTACCTGGTTTATTCGTATCGAATTTTTAGTTTCGCTAATAGGAGGATTTAGTGCCGCTTTGTTGTTCTTATTGTTTCCGGTGGCAGCTTCCTTTAGAGTAGTATTGTACTTGCTGGTTTTTTTAACAGGCACTTTGGTAGGTCTCGAAATTCCGCTACTCATGCGGATATTAAAAGATAAAATTGAGTTTAAAGACCTTGTATCGCAGGTATTTACATTCGATTATATTGGGGCATTACTGGCTTCCCTTGTATTCCCTTTATTGCTGGTGCCGCACCTTGGTTTAATAAGAACCTCTTTATTTTTTGGCATACTCAATGCGCTGGTTGGCTTCTTTTTATGTTTTCAGTTTCAAAAAGATATAAGGCAGGCGGGTGCGTTAAAAATAACTGCTATCCTAATTGTAGTATCACAATTAATTGCTTTTGTATTTGCTGAAAAAATTATGAGCTACAGCGAAACGCTAACCTATAACGACAATGTAATTTATGCTACCTCCTCACCATATCAACGTATTGTAATTACCAGAAATAAAAAAGAACTCCGCCTGTTTCTTAATGGCAACCTGCAGTTTTCTTCTTATGATGAATACCGCTATCACGAGGCATTGGTGCATCCTGCCATGGCTGCGGCAGCAACAGCACAAAATATTTTGGTATTAGGCGGTGGCGATGGTTTGGCAGTAAGAGAACTATTGAAATACCCATCTGTAAAAAAAATTCAGTTGGTAGATTTGGATGCGGCCATGACAAAAATTTTTTCTACCAATAAAATTTTAACTGCCATCAATAATAATTCTTTATCCAATAAAAAAGTAACTGTTACCAATGCCGATGCGTTTATGTGGATGAAAGAGAACCAGCAGCAATTTGATGTGATTGTGGTAGATTTTCCTGATCCTTCCAATTTTTCTGTAGGTAAATTGTACAGCAATACTTTTTATAAATTATTGTATGCAGCATTGGCAGATAAGGGGATTGCGGTAATACAATCCACTTCTCCTTTTGTAGCTCCCAAAAGTTATTGGTGTATAAATAAAACGTTGCAATCTGTTGGTTTTAGCACAGCACCTTATCACAATTATGTGCCATCATTTGGCGAGTGGGGCTATACTATTGCCTTTAAAAACAACCATTTTATTGCACCAGAAAAATTTGTAGCAGGCCTTAAATTTTTAAATGCTGCTACCATGCAGCAAATGTTGGTATTTCCTGAAGATATGATTAGCAGGCAAGAGCTGCTGGTAAATAAACTAAACAACCAGGAGCTGGTTCAATATTTTGAAGCAGAATGGAATGCTTATTTACAACAATAAGTTTACGTAAAAAAATGAGCACACACCAACATCCTATTAAATGAACCGCAAAAACTTTATAAAAGATGCAACGTGTATATTAACAGCCGGCTCGCTGCTACAACAATGCACACTGGTAAATAACCAAAACATTAAAGGGAAAATAGTAGGTGCCAATGCAAATATTGGCCATTTGTTAAAAGATATTAATACAAAAATCTCTACTAAAACAATTACAACCGGCACAGTAATTATTGGTGGTGGCATCAGCGGTTTGTCAGCCGCAAGATGGCTTAAACAAAATGGCCATACAGATTTTATATTGCTGGAGCTTGATGCAGAAACTGGTGGCAATACAGCAAGTGGTAAAAATGAAACAAGTGCATATTCATGGGGAGCCCATTACATACCAATACCCAATAATGATTTAAAGGAATACAACCATTTTTTGGAGGAATGCAACATAATTACCGGATACAACGAAGCAGGGCTGCCATTTATAAATGAATTTTATTTGTGCTTTACACCGCAGGAACGTTTGTACATAAACGGCCATTGGCAAGAAGGCCTGGTACCAGATTTTGGTGTGCCGATAAATGAGCAGCAACAGATAAAAAAGTTTTTTGCTCAAATGCTACTATTTAGATTAGCAAAAGGTACTGATGGTAAAGATGCATTTGCCATTCCGGCAGATAACTCAAGCAATGATGCGCTGTATAAAATGCTGGATACAATTACCATGAAAGAATGGTTGCTGCAAAATAATTATACCGCTACTTACCTGCATTGGTATTGTAATTATTGCTGCAGAGATGATTTTGGAACTGATTACAGCCTTGCATCTGCATGGGCAGGCATTCACTACTTTGCCGGCAGAAAAGGCATGGCAGCAAATGCTCCGCCACAGTCTGTAATTACCTGGCCGGAGGGAAATGCCTGGTTGGCAAAACAGCTTAAAAAAAATATTGAAACCTTTATATTAACCAATCAATTAGCCACTAATATTGCACACAATGAGCAAAATGTGCAGGTTACTATCATGGATACAATTACAAAGAATTTATCCACCATTATTGCCAAAAAATGCATTGTTGCAACACCTCAATTTATTGCTGTCCATTTATTAAAAGCTGAAATAAAAAGAAAGCAACTGGTAGCCGAAAACTTTGTTTACCAGCCATGGATGGTTGCCAATATTACTACCAAAAAATTAATAGAAAGAAACGGCTCCGGCTTAAGCTGGGATAATGTATTGTATAAAAGCAAAGCACTTGGCTATGTAGAAGCAACCCATCAGCACATTAATCAGTTGCAGGAAAAAGTAGTGCTTACTTATTACCTTCCACTCACCGAAAAAGCTGCCAAAACAGAAAGAGAACTTGCTCAAAAAAGAACCTTTACAGATTGGGTAAACATCATTGTACATGATTTAACCAATGCTCATAGTAACCTTACTGAATGTGTTGAAAATATAGATATATGGGTATGGGGCCATGGTATGATTAGCCCACACAAAGGCTTTATACATGGTGATGTAAAAAAACAATTACAGCAACCAATAGATAATAAAATATTTTTTGCTCATACCGATCTTGCCGGAGTTTCTATATTTGAAGAAGCATTTTACCAGGGCATAAAAGCCGCAACACAAATATTGGCAACATGATTAAATCAACACAACCGTGGATTGGTAGCCGATGGACAGATATATTATTTATTCTGATGCCGCCCTTTTTTTGTTTGCTATTTATTTTGCTGTTTCCCTCCTTTTTTAAAAACCAGGATGGTATGAGTGATGTATGGTGGGTGGCCCTTATTTTACTAATTGATGTGGCACATGTATATAGTACTTTATACCGCACTTATTTTGATCCTGTTGCCTGCAAAGCGTATAAAAATAAATTGTTGGTGATACCTTTTGTAGCCTTTGTAGTGGGGGTATTGTTATACAGTTATCAACCGCTTTTATTCTGGCGTTTACTGGCGTATGTGGCAGTTTTTCATTTTGTAAGGCAGCAATATGGTTTTATGCGTATGTATAGCCGAAAAGAAAACAGCAGCCGTTTTTTTAAAACCATCGACACTATTACCATTTATGCAGCCACTATTTACCCCTTGCTTTTTTGGCATATTACAGCAGATAGGAAATTTAACTGGTTTGTAGAAGGAGATTTTTTTAGGGCGAAAGTTCCGGTAAATTTATTATTGGCATTTACAATCCTGTATTATTTTATACTCATTATTTATTGTACTAAAGAAATTATTTTTAGCATTCAATCCAAAACAATCAACCTGCCACGCAATGCTGTAATAGCAGGCACTGCGGCATCCTGGTTTTTTGGCATTGTATATTTAAATGGCGATATGGCTTTTACCCTGCTAAATGTTGTAAGCCATGGCATTCCTTATATGGCGCTGGTATGGATTTACGGAAAAAGAAACAGTAAAGTAACTGCTAAACAACCAAGCCGCCTGTTACAATCGGTATTTAGCCGCTATGGCTGGCTGCTTTTTTTAGCAATTATTTTTTTACTGGCTTTTGTAGAAGAAGGTTTGTGGGATATTACTCTTTGGAAAGAACATACAACTGTATTCAGCATTTTTTATTGGGGCAATATAAAACTAAGTGATAGTTTTTTAACATTGATAGTTCCATTACTGGCACTGCCGCAGATAACGCATTATATTATTGATGGGTTTATATGGCAGGTGAAAAAAGAAATAGAAGTTTAGGGCAAAAAATACATTCATTTTTCTTTGTTGGATTGTGTAGCAAGGGCAAAGGAATAAACTTTAAACACAAAGTTTGCAGTCAAAAATCTATTAAAGCCTTCAACTGTGGCACAAATAAGCATTTTAAAACTTTATTACAGCTACTAACCGTAAAATCTGGGTTTAATAAATAATAGTATCATTACACGTAGCAACACATCTATTATTTTACTTACTTTAAAAAAAATTGTACGCTTAAAATCCATTTATAAAACTAACTAGAGTTTACTGTTAGTTTTATTAGTAATAATGTAAGTTTTTATGATGATCTTAATTATTTCTTGTTTGCAGGTGTTGCTATTTTTATAACAATTTCTATATCTCAGCAATTACGTTTACAATTAAAGTATTTTTGTTTGTAAATATTAAAAGCTACATCAAATGATATTAACTGTAACACTCAACCCATGTATAGATAAAAGTTCTTCGGTACAAACAATGGAACCGGAAAGTAAATTACGTTGTACTGAAATAGTAAACGAACCTGGCGGCGGCGGTATCAATGTAAGCAAAGCGTTAAAAAAATTAAGTGCCAATTCTATAGCCCTTTTTCCTGCAGGGGGCCACAATGGTAATATGCTTTGTGCATTGCTCGATGCAGAAAATCTTCCCTTTCATGCAGTAGATTCTAAAGTAGAAACCCGGGAAAACTGGATAGTGCTTGAAACGGGCCGTAACAATCAATACCGTTTTACTTTTCCTGGCAGGGAGGTGGAGGAGGCAACAATAAATACCCTTGTCGATCATATAAGAACCTTTTCGCCCACTTACGTAGTAGCGAGTGGAAGTTTGCCGCCTGGCTTACCAGATTATTTTTATGGCCTGATAGTAAAAAATGCTGCTTCAGTTGGTGCAAGATGTATTGTAGATACAAGCGGCCCTGCATTAGAAGCTTTAAAGGGCAAAGGTGCTTACCTCATAAAACCTAATATTGGCGAATTGTGTAACCTGTTGCAAATTGAATCTATTGAAAATAGTGAAGTACCAAACGCAGCACAACAAATTATAGCCGATGGATACGCCGAAATAGTAGCAGTAAGTATGGGACCGAAAGGCGCTTGGCTGGTTTCAAAAAGTGAGAAATATTTTGCCCCTGCACCCAAGGTACACAAAATAAGTACAGTAGGCGCAGGCGATAGTATGGTAGCCGGCATTACTTATATGTTGCAGCAAAAAAAATCTTTACGAGAGGCAATTTCATTTGGTGTGGCTTGTGGCAGCGCTGCCACTATGAACATGGGTACACAGTTATTTAAACGGGAAGATGTAGAACGTCTTTACTTGGAAATAACTAACGCCAGTTAAAACAAATTTTTCATTTTTTACAGGTGTATGATAGCAGAAAAATTTCTGCTACCTACACCTTATAATACCTCCATCAATGGCTATTAAAGATAGCTATTGGTAGCATTTCGCAATAATAAAAACACAACAATTATACACGAATTGACTTTACAATTAATACACAAAAAAATATTTGAAGTAAGGGAGCAAAAAATTATGCTGGATTTTGATTTGGCGGAATTGTATCAAACCGAAACTAAATATCTGAAACGGGCAGTAAGGCAAAATATTAAAAAATTTCCGGTAGATTTTATGTTTGAACTTACTAAAAATGAGTTTGAAACTTTGAGGTGCAATTTTAGCACCTCAAAACGTGGCGGCACAAGGTATATGCCATTTGCCTTTACAGAGCATGGCGTTACTATGCTGGCAAGTGTGTTAAATTCAGATAAGGCAATTGATATGAACATTGCGATAGTACGAGCATTTACAGCCATGCGGCATTTTGCCAACAGCAACAAAGATTTATTTGAACAAATACACGAATTGCGGACAGAATTGCAAACCCGTATTGGTGAACATGATGTACAATTAGCCTCCATTTACGAAGCCTTAGAAAACTTACTGGATAAAAAAGAAAATGAGAATGACAAGGCCGTACAATGGAAAGAGCGGCAAAGGATAGGATTTAAAAAGTAACCATTTAAAGGCGGTGTAGAAAATGATAATTATTCATCAATAACATCCACACAGCTCAATGCTTCCCGTTGAACTTTAAATGAATATTCCAAACGTGAAATAATTACAGCTTATCGTTTGATGTACAAACACACCATCGGCACCCGGTAAAAGTAAATTGAACCACCAAGGCCCGCTGCCAGTTATTCACGTTTACAGGAAAAAGGGGAAAGAGTGGAAACAAAATAATATTAACCGTGTAGCATTTTTCTAAAAACGCCCCCCAACAGCGTCCCCAACAGGCATAAAAAAACCTGAAACGTAATACAGTATTACATTTCAGGTAGTTAAGCAGCTGTAGGGGGAGGGATCGAACCTCCACGAGGCAGTTAGTTGTAGCACAAAGTTGAGTGGTCGACCCTGGTCGGTTTTACATTGCTGCAAAAGCGGCTCTATGCTATATTTATCCTGTTATCCTCACCCCCGAGACAAGAGGGCATGTCTGCCAAAAATTTCATCACCCCACAATTAATATCTTCCCTGCTTTCAGGTAAGAAGTTGCAAATGTAAAGCAATATCTAATAAAATTAAAAATGTTTTATCAATTATTTTAAAACTATGTATATTATCTAACAAAAATGGCTTTTCATTAGATAATATCAAAAATCTTTATCAATTTATTGTATCATTTTTCAACCATAGCAGGTATTTGCTATTCGTTTTATTACTTTGACTTTATTTATGAAACAGGTACTGATTTTACCCCTTTTTAAACAGATTTTGCAGATAAATTGGTACTGATGTGTTGAGAGGCTGCAATATTGTTAGTAAGTTTTTATTTAAAAATTGTACATTTTCAAGAATGCATCCTTGCTTTTCCAATTAATTAAAATTCATCTACATTTTGTATCTACATTTGAAATAATTTTAATAAAAATGAAATTATGGCCGCAAAATTAAATCTTGATAAACTAGATCTGCAAATTATTCATGAAATGATGGAAACTGCGGAAATTTCTTATGCAGAACTAGGTAAAAAGCTTTTTGTAAGTGGCGGTACCATACATGTACGTATAAAAAAACTACAGGAATTTAATATTGTTAAAGGTACCCGGCTAAATGTAGATCTTAAACAATTAGGGTATGATATTACTGCATTTGTGGGAATATACCTGGAAAAAAGTTCTATGTATGACGCTGTTGCAGAAGAACTAATGAACATACATGAAATAGTGAGGCTCAACTATATTACTGGTAATTATAGCATGTTTGTAGAAATTGTTTGTAAAGATATTAGCCAGTTGCGCTATGTTTTGCATGATGAATTACAAAAAATAAAGGGGATTGAAAGGACTGAAACTTTTATTTCTCTACAAGAAGGCTTTAACAGAAATGTACGGGTGGTACCGGTTGACTAAGCTTTTAACTTTATGCGATTGTTTTTATTGTACATCAATAGCATCTCTAAGCCCGTTGCCCAATAAATTAAACGCTAATACCAATACCATAATGGCAAACCCGGGTACTAATGCCAGCATTGGATTATCTGTAATAAGAAAATTGTAGTTTTCTTTTATCATAAGTCCCCAACTTGGCTGAGGCGGCTGTACCCCAATACCCAAAAAGCTTAGGCCAGCCTCCACTATTATAGCCGTTGCAAAATTGCTTGCCGCAATCACCATTACAGGCCCCAAAATATTGGGTAATATGTGGCGCACAATAATTCTGCTATCGCTAAATCCTAAAGCTTTTGCAGCTTGTATGTATTCCAACTCTTTTAATGCAAGTACCTGCCCCCGTATAAGCCTTGCTACACTCACCCACATGGTAAGACCCACTGCAATAAATATTTGCCAAAACCCCTTACCCAAAGCCATTGTAATAGCAAATACCAGTAATAAAGTTGGTATGCTCCAGGTAATATTTACCAGCCACATTATAATAGCATCTATTTTGCCACGATAGTAACCTGCCATTGAGCCCAATAAAATTCCGAGGCTTAATGATATAATTACAGCTATTAAACCTACTGCCAAACTTACTCTTGTGCCAATAATTAAGCGGCTTAATATATCTCTGCCAAACTTATCGGTACCAAGCCAGTAAGTTTTAGTGACAATATATTGTGATAGCAGTAAAGGCTGGTTCTTTGTAAGCTGGATAATGGAGTAATATTGCACTATAGCCGTATCCTGGTCTATAAATTTATTTACCAGCAGGGTATCTTTATTTATTAGGTAGCTGTTGATAGGGATCAATCGGAAATCATTCTTTTTACCATCCATTAAATACTCCCACAAAGAAATATCCTCATTTTTTTGGGTAGCAATTTTTAAAAATAGTTGTTTAAATCCGGGCTTTTTTGCCTGTATTTCTACCGTTTGTAAATCTGCGTTGGGCGAATGGTCGGGCGAAATAAAGTATCCAAATATTGCCACCAAAAATGCCATCACAATTACTACCAGGCCAAACAATGCTGCTATGTTTTTTTTAAGGCGTTTCCACAACTGTTTTTTAAATGAAAAGGATGTTTCCGGCATTTGGGAAAGGTAAGAAAACAATCATAATGCCGCTAAGAAAAAGATTACCGGTTGTAAAATACAACCTTAATAGCAGCGGTATAATTATCGTTAAATTATATTTTGCGAACAGAAATGGTGAAATTGTTTAACCAAACTTTGTAAATACTTCTCTAAAGTTTTTTTACTACCTTATTCAACTGAGGTTGATTATCCTTAACTAAAATAAAGGTATTGGCATTACTGGTTCATTTTTTGCAGAGCTAACAATTGTAATTATTTTCATTTTTATACAACACTTTACCAGGTTTTAAAGAGTGGATTTATTGAATATTTTATTGTTTACAATAATAAACTATACAGTAGGCCTATCATGTTATTTTTAAAACATTTATTTTTAAGTTAAAAGTTTAATAGCAATTTAAATTACATTTGTCAATTGAATTTTATTTTTTAGTATTTAAATCTAAAAAAACTAACAATTTTATAGAAGTATCCTGTAATTCAAAATTCATTCATAAAAAAACATCAAATTGGCTTCAAACAAAACAATGCTGTTTGTAGTTTTCCATTCAACTCAAAAAAAACAAATACATGAAGAAAATCTTTACATTAATTTTTGCCTTTTGCGCTTTTACAAGTTTTGCACAAGTACGCATAAGCCAGATTTACGGCGGTGGAGGAAATACTTCAGCCACTTTCAATCAAGATTTTGTTGAACTGTTTAATGCAGGCGCAGCATCT
>Ga0136636_10001846_pt1 | contig 12505 bp, 9 predicted proteins | sample AntDrymUQ8522106_2_FD_104653 | JGI IMG/M metagenome (GOLD analysis project Ga0136636, IMG submission 104653) | Polar desert sand microbial communities from Dry Valleys, Antarctica - metaG UQ852 (21.06) | ecosystem: Environmental > Terrestrial > Soil > Desert | place: Antarctica: Dry Valley... | reverse complement strand
TTGCCGGTCAGCGTGGTGACCACATGAATTTCATCTGGAATGAACCCGCTGTCGTTTACCAACGCATACAGCGTTTCCGTGATGACGGCGGGGGACATGCCAGAGACACACATCAAAATGCGGCGGACGGTAACAGTGACAGCGGATGTATTCACGAAACATTTCCTCACAATTAATTTTTTGGTTCATTCTGGCTGATAAATCAGTGAACTTTGTTGCATATCCCAGATTTATTTGTTCATGCGAATGTGATTGGGGCGTCAAAGTCAGCGCAGCGTGCAAGGTAATTTTTTGAGGACCGTGTCCAAGATGTCTTTTTCCTTGATTCCGGTGACCGCCAAGATGGCAAACAATCCGAGGGCAACAAGCTTCACGATGGCTTCAATCTGTTGAGCTTGGGTAATAGTGTTTGATTCCATTTGATGCTTCCTGCTTAAGTTGATTTTGAAAATTCCATTGTGTTTGGCTTGGCCGATTGCCGTGGCGCACAGCAACCTTGCTGTCGCGACAACTTTCATGGCATCGAGGCCACCCCAGAGCATGAAATACCAGCCGTCACTGCGAGCCTAACGGCAGTCCAAGGCTTTCAACTGCATGGTTTGCTTCACTTCGTTTGCAATGACGGCTGTTATTCACGCCAACGGGCGTCACACGCGCCCCCCGAAAGCAAGTTTCAGCTTTTCCAATGCCTGAATTTCTTGTGCCAGTCGGGTCATGTGCGCGTCTACTTGGCTCTGCTTGGCGCTAATCGCTGTGCCAGGCACCACTGTGCCCAAGGTTTCCAGCATGGCATGCGGGTCAGTCCCAACGCGCTGTTTTGCCAACAGTTGTAAGGTTGAAAAGGTAAAAGCGTCACCCGCTTGCGTGGGCACGTTGCCGCGAAGCACTTGCGAATGGTTGGAATACAGGCGTGTCACCTGATGGCGGGCATCGGCCACGATTTCGGTTTGCTTTGCCTCGCGCTGTCTGGCCTGCGCTTGGGCGGTAGCCCGTTCGCGCTCAGTTTCTCTTTCACGCTCGCACGCTCTCTCATAGTCACGCTCGCGTCTGCGCTCTTCTTCGCGGCAGTCCTGTTCGTCGTCAGTAACAGCGTCATAGATTAGTTTGCCAAGAAGAATTGCAGGGGGAAGTAACCAAAACATGTTGAGCTCCTTAAAAGATGATGTAAAAGATGATGTAAATGCTGATGGATGTAGTGTCGTGTGGTAGCTGCCGATCCGGGTCACAACGGCAACGTTGCCAAGCTTCGGTGTTTGCTTGCTGCTAAAGGCGTCATAGCGGCTAATCCTCCAGCCGCAACGCAATGCGGGCCTGCGCGAAGGCGAGCAAGTCATCCTTTTGCATTTGTCGGTGCATGTTGGCCGCCTGGTCATGGGTAGACAGCCATTGAAGCAAGGGTTGGAAGACTTGCTCGACCAGCTCCGCGATCAAGCCTTGATAGCTGGCGCGCAAGTCGCGGGCAAAGGCGCTGGCGGCATCTTCCATGCTTTGCGCTTGGCGCTCCCATTCGCGCTGCTGGCGCTGTCGTTCCTTGCGTTCGTCATTGAATTGCCAGAACATTGCCACCACTTGCACCGCAACGCCCAGCCATTTAGATGCCAAGCCCGCCCAACGGCCCAGGTTGCCAGAACCCACGCCTTTGAACAGCTTAGGCAGTTGTTCTGTGCCAAAGGTCATGGCCATCCGTGAACCCTGCTTCAATAGGGCGTAAGTCGGCAAGGTTCCCAAAATCTGGTTGCGTTGCGGTGCCGATCCCCCCGAATGCGCCGTCATACACGGTGTTTCTGCACTGGAAAGTGTGTTGGCACTGCGTTCGTCCACATCAACCACATCGCGCAACTGGCGCAGGGTTTTTGCAACCTCTTGCGCCACAACCGCATTCAAGCGTGTGCCCACCGCGCTGGCGATGGTGTTCGCAGCGGCTTCCAGCTGCGCCTGGGCTTCTGGGCCTTCGCCCGCTTGTGCAGCGTGCTCAATGCGTTGGGCAAGTTGGCGCTTGGCATCGGGCAACAGTTGGTCAAGGCATTCATTCAAAGCGTAGGTCAGTCGCGTGCGTTCGTGCTCCACGCGCTGGCGCACCTGCGTTAGTGCTTGCGATTTGGCATCACCAGCATGGCACTGCAAAGCCATTTCTGCACTGTCCACGGCGCGAAGCACATCACTGCGGCAGACGTGCAACACAGCGTGCTCGTCACTTTTGCGTAAAAACGCCGTCAGCTCCTGCTGCAGCGCCACAATGCCGCTGTGTTCCAGCAAGGCAGGCTTGTTTTCCAAACACCCTTTCAACGCCGAACGCGCGTTTACCAGGTAAATGGGCACCTCCTTCAAAATGTCTCCAAGACCGGCGGTATGTCCCGCCGTCTGCAGGTGGGTTCGCAGCGTGTCGGTGATGGATAAGAACTCTTGGCTATCGGGGCTCAGGCCCTGCCGGTTGTTCACGATCAGCATCACGCGGCGGCCACGCCGCACAATTTCCACCAGTTCTTGCCACGTTTTGGCTTCATCCACCGCCCCGCCCATGGCCACAACGAACAGCACCACATCACTGCGTTCAATTTCGGCGCGGGCCTGCGCCTCGTGATGAACCGGGGCATCAATGCCGGGCGTATCCAACAAGGTGTAACCGCGCCAAGCGTAGGGGATGATCGCCAACGTGGTTGGGCAGTCGCCCATGGGGGCTTGTGCACGTCCGGTCATCGCATTGATGAGCGTGCTCTTACCCGCGTTGTACAAGCCATACACCATGATACGGGGCCGCATGGCTTGCGCTTTGGCGTGCAAACGCTCTTCCAGTGACTGCACCTCGCCAGCATGCAACCAACGGGAAAGAGGGTTGCGAACCTGGGTTAATGTGCTTAAAACGCGGTCAAAGTCAGGTAACAACATGGCAAAGTCTCCTTAATGTTTGGATCAATGGGTTTGAAGTTCGAGGGCCAGTTCGCGGCTTTGCAACTGCGCCTCTTGTCGCAGCGTGTGTAAATCCGCCATGCATTGGGCAAGCCAAGATTGCGTGGCCCCGAAGCACAGGGCATCCAACTGGCCGCACAGTTCAGTCATTTTTTTCTCAGCTATCTGAACCATGGCTTGGCGCACCGCAAGGCAAATCTCTTGGCGGTTGTCGCCCAAGTTAATTTCAAACGTCTCGTGTGAGTCATACCTGCGTCCCATGGCACTTCCCAACTTGCTGCCAAGGTAGCTGCCAAGCGCAACACCACCGGCTGCGCCCCAAGGTCCCAGAACGGCACCCGCGGCTCCGAATGTAAGGCTCAGTAATCCACCGCCAATGGCCTTCCCTTGTCCTTCACGGCGCTTGGACTGGTAGCGTTGCGTCATCGTGTGCTTTTGAAAACCCGGCAGATCGGAATCCAAGGGAACATCGCGGCAAGCACTGGCGGCCGCCTTGTCCAGGCTTTGCCCAAGGTGCTGAAACAAAGCGTAACCGTGGTCGCGCAGGGTGCGCTCCAGCGCTTGCTGGCAGGCCGTGCGAAACGCAACATCGTCCATGGCATGCTTATCCGCCAGTTTCTCCGCCGTCTGGGTCAACTCCAGGCGCATGGCGGTCAAGCTGCGCTCACCAAAGTGGCGCATCTCAGTGCGGGCACCCTGTAGGTATTGGCCTTGGGTTTGCAACTGTGCCTCCAACTGCGTGCTGGACGTGTTCAATGTGTCGCAAAAACTCTTGAGGTTGCGCAGCGGCGTTGCCCGCTTGAGTGCCAGCCCTTGGTCTTGTGCAATGTGCGCAATGCGTGCGGCCAGGGCCGCCATGCCACTGTCTTTCCAGCGCGCTGCATCCGTACCAGCTTGCGCATACGCCACCGAGATGGGGTACACGCAAGTGTCTAACAAACGCTCGCGCAGCGCGGGTGCCAACACCCCCAACTCCTGCTGCACATAGTTGACCTGGTCATCGCGGTCTTGCGTGGATTTCATCACCAGCGCCTGGACCAACTGACCGTTATCGTCCTCGTCTTCATCCACAAAGTCACTGGCTGTCAGCAACACCACCAAAGGCTTGTCCTTGTGCAACAAGCCAGCAATCTCCTCCAAATCCGAGCGCCGTCCTGGGCTGGACGAATGGCTCAAAAACACCACCACATCGGCAGAGCTGGCGTACTTGCTCGCCAGTGCCCCATTCACCGGGGTCATGGAATGAATGCCGGGCGAATCAACCCACGTCACACCCGGCAAGGTAAAACCTTGAATAGAGCTTGTTGTTTCTGTCACCCCAATACCAAAACGCTGGCGCGCTTGCATGCGCTGCGCCGTCATCGCCTCGCTGGCACCGGTATCGGCCTCCAAGAAGAACTGCGGTTTAGGAGTGGCACAGCCCACGCAAACATCGTCAGGATCACTGTTGCCATAGGCCACATAGTTTCCCAGTGAGGACTTACCTGCCTTGACCTTGCCATACACAAACACCAGCAGCGAATCACCATAGCGCGCATGAAATGCCGTGCCGCGCTCATAGTCCTGCACGCGTTGCGCCCAGTCTTGCACAATGACCTGAATGTGTTTAGAACTCTCTGCCAACAGCGTGCACAGCGGGTCGGTTGCGGGCAGAGGACTTTTGTCCAACATATCGGCCGCACTGGTGGCCAAAATGCGCTGCAGCGCCGTTTTGATGGACGCCTCTCGTCGCCCAATGTTGGCACGCGTCTGCTCAAACTGCGCTCCTACAGTATGAAACGTGTTCAGCAAGTCTTGCCGGTTTGCTGGGGCGGTTGATGAGGTGCAAGCTATCGAAGTGGTGTAAACAGTGTTTGTCATGTCAGTTCTCTTAATAAATATGTATGAAATGTTCGAATGCCTAAACGCCGTGAGGTGGCTGATAAGTCCGCGCGTCAAATGCGCTCGTAGCTCGCCAAGCGCTCGCGCAGGCAGCCCAGAAAATTGCCAAAATCGTTGTGCAAATACCCGAAAAGTTGGGCCCTGGCCTGCTGCAAGCCTTGCAACTCGTGTTGACGTTGGGAAGTGGCCTGCGTCACCAGCGCGGCCAATTGCTGCTGGCGGCATGTCTGGCGCACACTGCGGCTAGCAAGCCAATCATTTTGGTGGCGCAGGTGGCTCAAATGCGCCAACACATCCGCCATGCCGCTTTTGGCAACCAACGTCGGCTTGTGTTCCAGCACCCCTTTGCGGTGGCGGGTGAAAGACGTGCAAACCATCGTCGGGCGAAAGCCCAGCACCTTCTTCAAGCTCACACCCAGATCGGCCAGCCGGGCATCCACATCGGTGGCGGCACTTTCCGCATGCGTCAGCACCACCAGCAACTGCCGCTGCACATCAGGGCGACGGCGTTGCAGCTCCTTAAGGAACGCCGCCTCCATCACATCCAGCGCTGCAACGCGCAAGTCGTGCACAAACAGGAGCTGATCCGCACCCTCAAGCCCACGCCATGCCTCCTGGTCATCGGCAGCGCAGGCATCCAGCCCGGGCGTGTCTACATACGTCACCTCAGCCACCGTCAACTCCGCCACCTGAGTCGTGGATCGGCTGGCCTTGGTTGCAAAAAACTCATGCGCCAAGTTGCCCGTCAGCGCATTGAGCAAAGAACTCTTGCCTGCCTTCAGAAGCCCGCACGCCAGCACCCGCGGCAGCTTGCTCAAAGTGCGTGCGGCTTGCGCCTTGGTTTCTTGGCACAGGCGTGCAAATTCGGCGGATTCATCGCAAAGGCGTTGCATCATTTGGGGTTCAGTCATCATGGTTGGGTGCTCCCGTTAAGTTGGTTTGTGTGGCGATGGATGTAGTGTCCTTACGTTTAGAGCCACCCAGCCCATACGGCAAGGTTGCCAAGCCCGACGCAAAACCGCGTGATGTGCGACAACAGCGCCATTGACTTTTAAACTCACACCCATGTCACCCACCACTACACCACCTCGCACCATCGCCCTGGCCCGCTACCGTTTGACCGCCCGCGTGTTAAACGCCTTAGAGCTGCCCGACTTTGCCGGCGCCATGCTGCGCAGCGTGTTTGGTGCTGCCCTGCGCAACACCACCTGCACCACACAGTTGCCCCATTGCAGCGGCTGCCCACAGGCAAGCCAATGCGCTTACACACACATCTTTGAAGCACAACCCCCCGCCAACCACAGCTTGCAAAAGTTCAGCAACATCCCCAACGCCTACGTCATCGAACCCCCAGAGCCACAGGCGTCCTTGCGATACGCACCAGGCGAAATGCTGCAATTTGGCATCGTGCTCACCGGCGAGGCACTCAACCAATTGCCGCTGGTGCTCTACGCCTGGCATCAGGCGTTACAAAAAGGCCTAACACACACCCGCAGCCGAGCCCAACTGGTGGGTGCAGACTGGATAGATGCCCAAGGTAACGCCCATCCGGTATGGACAAACACCAACCCCAACGTCGTCAACGCCCATGCGCCAGTCATCAGCTACCCACCCCCGGCCCCAGCAGCGTTGAGCGCACTCAAGCTGCACATCCATACCCCCATGCGGCTGCAAAGCCAAGGCCAGCCACTGTTTGTGGAAAACTTGACCCCCCGCATCATGGTGGCGGCCCTTGCGCGGCGCATCGCATTGGTCATGGAATTTCACGCCCGGCAAACCGACTGGGGCGATGCCGTACCCGACATCGTGCGCTTGTCTGAAAAACTTCAAGACCGGCGCGACCTGCACTGGCACGATCAAAAACGCTACAGCAGCCGCCAACACCAAGAAATGAGCTTGGGCGGCGTACTAGGCCACTGGACGCTGCTTGCTGACCCCGCCACCCTGCAACACCTGTGGCCGTGGTTGTGGCTAGGGCAATGGCTGCACATAGGAAAAAACGCTACCATGGGCATGGGCGCGTACACCTTGGTGTGAAACCCAGCCGCCATAGCGAACGCAGCAAACCCCCGTCACTGCAAACGCAGTAGAAGCCCCGTCATTGACAACGAAGTAAAAAACTGTCGTCATTGCGAAAGAAGTGGAGCAATCCATGACTTCGTGCCGCCCGGCCTGCTGCGCGCCACCAGAAGAAGCTCCCGGGTTAGCGTGGCGCCATCGCCATCCACGTAATTCATACGCCTGTGCGTGCGCACAAAACGCGCAAACACGCACCAGTGAGCCTAGAAAACAGGGAGCAGCTGACTGAGAGAAGGACGCTTACTTAATCCCTTTGAATTCAGGGCATGTATTCAGAGATCACGGTTAGCATGGTAATAACTTTTCGAACCGTCTTAATCCCTTTGAATTCAGGGCAGGTATTCAGAGTTTCTATCGTGACTTGGAGTACCTTCCAATACGTCTTAATCCCTTTGAATTCAGGGCAGGTATTCAGAGATATAGGTCGTATCGCCTCGGAAGAATAAAAGTCTTAATCCCTTTGAATTCAGGGCAGGTATTCAGAGGGTAACGGACATGGACCACATGTTCCGCGAATGTCTTAATCCCTTTGAATTCAGGGCAGGTATTCAGAGTTTAGTTTGGAACCAACCCCGTCAATATCTTTGTCTTAATCCCTTTGAATTCAGGGCAGGTATTCAGAGGCTACGCTGCCCCCGTGAGCAGTCACGTATGTTGTCTTAATCCCTTTGAATTCAGGGCAGGTATTCAGAGCATACGTGACGTTACCAGCAATTGCTCCATCTGTCTTAATCCCTTTGAATTCAGGGCAGGTATTCAGAGATCTGTTTGGGTGTCAATGGCAACAGTTACACAAGTCTTAATCCCTTTGAATTCAGGGCAGGTATTCAGAGTACATATGTGGCAAACCTCCCTTCGGGGGTAAGTCTTAATCCCTTTGAATTCAGGGCAGGTATTCAGAGGGTAACGTCTTGGTTCACAACTGCTGCTACAGCGTCTTAATCCCTTTGAATTCAGGGCAGGTATTCAGAGACCTACAATAGCACTGATACGCGCATCTACCTCTGAGGTCTTAATCCCTTTGAATTCAGGGCAGGTATTCAGAGTTTAAAAGACTAGATCGTGCTCCAGGTACTTTAGTCTTAATCCCTTTGAATTCAGGGCAGGTATTCAGAGCGTCTTGGAGGAGGAGAAGCGGTATCGCAAAAGTCTTAATCCCTTTGAATTCAGGGCAGGTATTCAGAGGTTACCGCGTTGGCTCCTTGAGCAACCTGGAGAGGTCTTAATCCCTTTGAATTCAGGGCAGGTATTCAGAGGTAACTGGGTCTGGTAGGGTTGCTGTATCGTTCGTCTTAATCCCTTTGAATTCAGGGCAGGTATTCAGAGGAAGGAGGAAAAGGAAGAAGAAGAAGAAAGAAGGTCTTAATCCCTTTGAATTCAGGGCAGGTATTCAGAGCGAACAAAGTATCACAAGCGGGATGTCTGTTTATGTCTTAATCCCTTTGAATTCAGGGCAGGTATTCAGAGGCTACTGATTTTGTTAGATCCCGACTGAGGAATGTCTTAATCCCTTTGAATTCAGGGCAGGTATTCAGAGAGACATTGCACTTCCCAGCGAAGATAGCGTTTTGTCTTAATCCCTTTGAATTCAGGGCAGGTATTCAGAGCAGACAGAGCTTTTTGAAGCAATTCTGGACCTGCGTCTTAATCCCTTTGAATTCAGGGCAGGTATTCAGAGTCAGCGAATGATGCAAACCTCAATCACCTGGATGGTCTTAATCCCTTTGAATTCAGGGCAGGTATTCAGAGCACACAATCACAATACACCACAGTTTTCGTCAAGTCTTAATCCCTTTGAATTCAGGGCAGGTATTCAGAGAAACATACGCTGCTATCGAGAATACGTTAAAGTCTTAATCCCTTTGAATTCAGGGCAGGTATTCAGAGTTAAATGGATGGTCGTGACCGTGGTCTGAGTCCGTCTTAATCCCTTTGAATTCAGGGCAGGTATTCAGAGCTAAGTCTGTTTTGTAAGCGTCGCTATCCAGGGTCTTAATCCCTTTGAATTCAGGGCAGGTATTCAGAGTAATGCCGTCTGGCAAACGCAAGCTTTGGTTTGTCTTAATCCCTTTGAATTCAGGGCAGGTATTCAGAGCCACATCAATGTCAACGTGTTCGTAGAACGGTTGTCTTAATCCCTTTGAATTCAGGGCAGGTATTCAGAGAAGACTGGAAAACTTCAGAGCTTTTTCGGTCAGGTCTTAATCCCTTTGAATTCAGGGCAGGTATTCAGAGGTAACTCATTGGAAAGGAGAACGTATGTACGTTGTCTTAATCCCTTTGAATTCAGGGCAGGTATTCAGAGGTTCACACAGATCAGCGGCGGCACCTCGGCGTCTTAATCCCTTTGAATTCAGGGCAGGTATTCAGAGAAAAGAAGCGCTACCAGTAGCATCACCAGTGACGTCTTAATCCCTTTGAATTCAGGGCAGGTATTCAGAGAATTCAACTACGAACTCATTACTATCTATAATGTCTTAATCCCTTTGAATTCAGGGCAGGTATTCAGAGAGACATCTCGAACTGGGATGTCGGTCGATGCTAGTCTTAATCCCTTTGAATTCAGGGCAGGTATTCAGAGTGTTTCTAAGTCGTTTTCTTCTTCTGCTCTAGTCTTAATCCCTTTGAATTCAGGGCAGGTATTCAGAGCATTTTTTCAGCGCTGTTGAAGAGCTTGTTGAGTCTTAATCCCTTTGAATTCAGGGCAGGTATTCAGAGTCCCACTGCCATAAAGCGCAATCAAATCAATCACTTGCCAAGGCCTTTGACAAAATTTTTGCACGTTGTGAAGCCAATGCCAATCCGGGTGTGTACTCTGGTCAAAGTGTACGGGATGTTGCGCCAATCAGGGCACGTGATCTGGCGTTTGGCAACGTTGCTGAACCGCTTGGTGGTGGCCAGGTCGGTTGAACAATGGGGCATGGTTGAACGCACTCCCTATCTGGCAGCATATGACATTCACGAACCTCGCCGGTTGGCGGCGGCGCTGAAAGTGGTGCGTGCCTATTCCGTGGGAGGCCAAAAGTCTGTGCATGAGGTGCTTCTGACCCCCGCTGAGCACGGTGCTTTGGTTAAGCGCATGCAGGCGCTAATGGATATGGATACCGATCGGTTTTTACTACTGCGGCTTGATCCACGTAGCCCGGTGCGACGGCTGGGCAGGGCCGCCGGTCCAGATGAGGCCGACAAAGGGAAATGTTTTTACATTGGGTGAAGCGGCGTGTGCTGTTCGCTTTGTACTTATTACGTTTAGTCGTCATAACCTTACCAAGGAGAATGCTATGGGTTTGCTGATTTTGGACCGTGCGCAGCTAGAGGTTAAGTCCGAAGGCGACACGCTGGCTTTGTATGAGGCCGGCGTACGCCGTGGCACGGTGCCTCTGAAGTTGATTGACCGCTGCGTGATTCAGGGTGGGCAAACTCGCTTAGACAGTGGCGTGCTGAGCAAGTTGGCCGAAGCGGGGGCGACCACGGTGCTGATGAGCCCGCGCAGTGGGCGTCGGGTGGCGATTGTGTTGGGCGCCCAGCACAATGATGCGGCTGTGCGCCTGGCGCAGGCTTTGCGGGTGATGGATGAGCCGGCTTGTCGGCAATGGGGGCAAAGTTTGGTTTTGGCCAAGTTGCGCCGCCAGCGCCGCACGCTGCAACAGTTGGCGCAAGCGCGCCCTGATGCGCGCAAGGCTTTGTGGGATGCAATGCAGGGCTTGGCGACGGTTGAATGCCATGTGTGCGCCACAGATGACGTGCCTGCCATGGCGTCGTTGCGTGGGTATGAAGGTGCGGCGGCGCATGCTTATTTTGCGGGGTTGACGGGGGTGTTTGCCCCGGCGTTGCAGTTTTCTGGGCGCAATCGCCGTCCACCGCGCGATCCGGTGAATGTGTGTTTGTCGCTGAGTTACACCATGCTGCATGTGCAGGCGGTGCACATGGCGATGGCTACCGGTTTGGATCCGTTTTTGGGGTTTTACCATCGTCCGGCCATTGGCCGCGAGTCATTGGCTTGCGATTTGATCGAACCACTGCGCCCGGCCGTTGACATGTGGGTGTGGGAGTTGTTGCGCAGCCATACGCTGCGCGGGGAGCATTTCACGCTGGACAAGGGTGCTTGTTTGTTGGGTAAAGAGGGGCGTCACATTTTTTATTCAGAGTGGGAAAAGAGTTGTAAGACGCTGCGCCGCTGGTTGCGCATGCATTGCCAATTGCTGGTGCGGGCGTTGCGTGGGCAGGGCTTGGCGCTGATGCAGCAAGACGGCTTGGCGCAGGATGCATCGTGGGCCTAAATACCCTTGCAAACTGGATTGTGTGTTACGACGTGGCGCACCCCAGGCGTTTGGCGCGCATGTTTAAGCTGCTCAAATCGCATGGCATACCGCTGCAGTTTTCCGTTTTTTTGGTTGTTTGTTCTGGCCGTGACGTGGCATTGCTTGAGGCCAAGCTTGCGCAGTGCATGAATCGCCATGAAGACGATGTTCGGCTGTATCGTTTGCCCGTTGGTCAGCACAAGGTGATGTTGGGGCAATCGCTGGTGGTGCAAGATGTTTTGGTGGGATGTGGGATGGACGCTTGGCAATTGGGCTAGGCGCTGTAAACGGAGTTTTTGAATGCTAAGTTCTCAGGTGATCTTGCCGGTGCGCGTGGTGGTTTTTGCCAGCGAGCAGCTTTTTCCGGCGCTTCAGTTTCTGTTGCATACAGCGGACCAATGCAGGCAAGCGTTGCATTCGATCCATATTTACTGCACAAAAGACGAGCGGCGCTCGGGTGCACCGGCGCGACGTTTGAAGAGTGTGTTGCTTGGTTGGGCGCAAAGCCATGGTTTGGGTTTTTCGGTTGAGATCACGGAGGGTGAAATGTGGCCAGCCGCCGTGCGTGATGGGTTGTTGGATTGGTTTGAGACTCATCCTGACAGCCGTTGGTTGGTGAATGTGACCGGGGGGACCAAGCCGATGTCGGCAGCGGCGATGGAGTTGACGTTGTCGACTGATTTGAAGTCACGCCGGGTGATTTATCAAGAGATTAACGGGCAGTGGGCCGAGCTGGTGCATGACGCGCAGGGGTTTTTGACGGTTGATCAGTTGCAGGTTGCGCGTGACAGTGCCGTCCCACCGCCTGACACACTAGACCGTTTGCTGGATGTGGAAAATTTAGTGGCGACGCAGTTTTCAGAAGAGCACCACATCACGACCCAGTCGATTCGGCCATTCGCTGTGGATGAAGCCACCCGACAGGTGTTAGCGAAGCACTGGAAGTGGCGCGACATGGCTCAAGCCATGGGCGTTGCGTCTGTCGGTGCGGGCGATGCCTTTGAGCGCTATATCGGTGCTGGGCTGGCTGCGGGTGGCGTGCATATGAAGCATTCGCTCAAGATTTGGGACGGCGGTGCACAAGGGAAGGTGGTGCGCGAGGTCGATTTGGTTGGCTGCCATCGTGGGCGTTTGGTGTGTATTGACATCAAACTGCCGGGCGCGCAGGCGCATCTTAAGGGTACACAGTTGGCGGATGTGGCGGAACTTGCCCATTCTTTGGGCGGACGCGGTGCATTGGCGATTGCGGTAAGACCGGGATGGCCTGAGGATGATGGCACCCGGCGGCTGGCTAATGCTCTGGGCGTCAAGTTGTTGACGCAAGCGCAGGCAGCTTG
>Ga0136636_10001845_pt1 | contig 12524 bp, 11 predicted proteins | sample AntDrymUQ8522106_2_FD_104653 | JGI IMG/M metagenome (GOLD analysis project Ga0136636, IMG submission 104653) | Polar desert sand microbial communities from Dry Valleys, Antarctica - metaG UQ852 (21.06) | ecosystem: Environmental > Terrestrial > Soil > Desert | place: Antarctica: Dry Valley... | reverse complement strand
TTCAGGGCCATCGGGTGCTTTCTCGCCGGGCAGTCAGCCGGGCAGGCGTTGGAAGGACAGCAGCACCTCGCCCAGGCGGATGCCGAACTTGGACATCACCGCGCGGTTGAGCATCACCTGGTCGTCGACCAGGAACATCCAGTCGTCGAACTGCACCTCCCAGGTGCGGCCGTCCAACGGCAGCAGCAGGGTGTAGCGCCAGTTCAGCGCATTGCCGGCGGCCTGGCCCTGGGCCTCGCCCAGCACATCGGCGGCGGTGCCGGTGTAGCGGCCGTCGGCGCCGCGTTTCAGGGTCCACACCCGCGTCTCCTTGCGGCCGTCGGCGTAGGTGAAGCGCTCGTCCAGGGTGCCGGTGTCGCCCACCCAGGTGCCGGTGATCGCCACGGTGAAGCGCTGCAGCACCTTGCCACCGCGGTCGGTGACGATGCCGTGCGCCAGCAGCTTGCCGTTGAAGTACTGCTGCAGGTCGAGCTTGGGCGTCTGGCTGGCGTAGTCGGCCGGCGCGGGGCTGGCGCAGCCGGCCAGGCCCAGGCTGGCGAGGCCGGCAGCGGCCAGCACGGCGCCGGCAGCCAGGCGGCGCAGGGTGGAGGAGGTGCGCGGGGTCATGGGCGGTCCAGGTGGTGACGGAAGGTCCAGAGCAGGCCGGCGGCGCCGGCCTTGAGCAGACAGGGCACGGCGGCATACACCAGCGCCAGTGCGGACAGGGCGGTCTCGCCGGTGGCGCCGGGTGCATAGCCCAGCCATTGCAGCGCCGGCAGCGCCACGCCGGCGGCCAGGGCCAGATTCAGCTTGTTGGCGCAGGTCCACCAGCCGAAATAGTTGCCCTCATGGCGCAGCGCATGGCCGGCGCGCTGGATCACGCCGGTCAGCAGTGCGCCGGGTGCGGCCAGGTCGGCGCCCAGCGCCACGCCAGAGGCGATGCAGATCGCCAGGAAGGCGGCGGTGTCGCCGCTGCCCAGCCGCGCGGCCCAGACGAAGGCGGCGATCGCCAGCGCCATGCCGGTCAGCCAGCAGCGCACCAGGCCGTAGCGCGCCACGGCCCGCACCCACAGCGGCATCGACAGGGCTGCCGCTGCGAAATAGCTGCCCAGGAATGCCGGCTCCCAGGCCGGGGCCTGCAGCCGGTCACGGATGAAGAAGATCACCAGCGTGGCCGGGATGGCGCTGGCCACGCCGTTGAGCAGAAACACCGCCATCAACCGGCGGAAGGCCGGTGTGCGCCAGGGCAGCAGCCAGGCACGTTCATCGCTGCGGCCAGCGCTGCGGTCGGCGCTGTCGGCCGCAGCTGTCTGCAGCCGCGGTGGTGCCGCGCGGAACGGCGCGCCGGCCAACGCCCACAGGGCCAGGGCCAGCAAGGCGATGCAGGTCGCCACCATCGCCGGCACGCCGGCGGCGGCCGGCAGCACGCTGGCGACCAGCACCCCGGCCAGCGCCAGGCCTTCGCGCCAGCTGGTGATGCGCGCCTGGGCTGTTGCCCCGCCGCCCAGCCGCGCGCCCCAGGCCTGGTGCAGCACACCCAGCGCGCTGTAGCCCAGGCAGGTGACGATCAGCGCTGCCGCACACCAGGCCAGCAGCGCGTCGGTCCCCTGCACCTGCGGGAAGAACAGTGCCGTGAAGCCCAGCGCCATCACCACGGCGGCGACCACGGCCGCAGCCATCACCTGCCGGCGCGGCCTGGCCAGGCCAGCATCGACCAGCCGGCCCAGCCAGGGATCGATCATTGCATCCAGCGCGCGGGTGCCCAGCAGCACCGCTCCCAGCCCGGCCAGCGGCACGCCCAGCTCGGCGGCATAGTGGTTGGGCAGCAGCACGTACAGCGGCAGCGCCGCAAACGCCAGCGGCATGCCCAGCGCACCGTAGCGCAGGCCATCGGCGGTACCGAAACGGGCCGCGTTGGACGCGTTGGAGGCAGGTTGGGTGAGCGTGCTGTCGACCATGGCGTGCGGTGTGGCCGGTGGTTTCAGGAGCCGCCGCCCAGCAGCTTCTGCCGCAGTTGCGGATCAGAGGTGCGTGGCGACAGCCAGATGCCGAAGAACAGCCGGGTGAACTCGGCATCGGCCACCTCGCCGCGCAGCATGCCGTTGAAGAAGATGCGCGTCGACTGATCCGGCCGCTGGATGCCGGTGATGCGGTCGCCGGGCTTGACGTTGGGAAACAGCGGCGCCATCGCCTGTGTCCAGCGCGCCGACTGCTCGGCACTGATCGGCGCCACCCGCTGCATCTCGCGCAGCGAACTGCTGACGATCAGGTCGGCCTTGACGTTGCGGGCGTAGATCAGCTCCAGAGCCAGCGGCTGGCTGGCACCGTCGCCGGTGACGGCCGCAGGCGCCCACAGCCGTGCGTCGTAGACGCGCATGCCCAGGAAGCGCATCGGGCCACCGCCGCGCCAGCTTGCGCCGGGCAGCTCGGTGGCCAGTTCGGGTGGCGCGGCCATGTCCGGGCGAGCCCGCACCGCCGGCCCGGCCGCCAGCAGCACGCAACCGGCCAGCATGGCCAGGCAGGCGCGGCGGCTGGTTGGGCGGCTGGTGGAATGGCTGCTGCGGTGGCTGGCCTGCGCGGTCATCAGGCCTCCGGCCGGCGCAAGGTGAACTGCATCACGTCGGTGCTGCCGCTGGCGAACGCTGCTTCGCAGTAGGCCAGATAGAACTCCCAGGTGCGCATGAAGCGGGTGTCGAAGCCCAGGCCGCGCACCTGCGTGTCCTGGTGCAGGAAGTCCTGGCGCCAGCGGCGCAGCGTCTCGGCGTAGTCGGTGCCGAAACGCAGTTCGCACTCGACTTGCAGGCCGGCCTTGGCGGCCTCGGCGCGAAAGGCGCCGGGGCTCGGCAGCAGGCCGCCCGGGAAGATGTATTGCTGGATGAAGTCGGTGCCGCTGACATAACGGTCGAACAGCGCGTCGTCGATGGTGATCGACTGGATGCAGGCGCGGCCGCCCGGCTTGAGCTGGTCGTGCACCGTCTTGAAGTAGCCGCCCCAGTAGGCGCGGCCCACCGCCTCGAACATCTCGATGGAGACGATGGCGTCGAACGGGCCGTCATCGATGTCGCGGTAGTCCTGGAAGCGCAGCGCCGCGCGGTCGGCCAGGCCGGCGCTGGCCAGACGCGCCTGGCCGAAGGCCAGCTGTTCGGCCGACAGCGTGATGCCGGTGAGGCGCGCACCGAAATCGCGCGCCGCGCACTCAGCCAGGCCGCCCCAGCCGCAGCCGATCTCCAGCACATGGCTGGCCGACGTGACCTGGCATTCGCTGAGTGCGCGCCGCATCTTGGCCTGCTGGGCGGCAGCGCTGCTCTGCGCCGTGTCGCCGTTGAACCAGGCGCTGGAATACGTCATCGTGTCGTCCAGCCACAGCTTGTAGAAGCTGTTGCCCAGGTCGTAGTGGGCGTGGATGTTGCGCTTGCTGCCGGCGCGGCTGTTGCGGTTGAACAGGTGGCGCATGCGGTGCACCAGGCTGCCCCACCAGCTGCCATACACCACCGCGTCGATCGCGTCGCGGTTGGCGATGCACAGTTGCAGCAGGGCCACCAGGTCGCTGGCGGCCCAGTCGCCGGCGATGTAGCTCTCGGCAAAGCCGATGTCGCCCGAGCGCAGCACGGCGCTGCAGAGGTTCCAGTTGTGCAGCCGCAGCGATGCATGCGGCTCGCCCGCCGCGCCGGTGCCGAAGTGCGCCTGGCTGCCATCTGGCAGCTGCAATTCGAGCGTGCCCACTTGCAGCCGGCGCAGCAGCGCGAAGACGGCGCGCGCAGCGGCCGGCGCGGTTGGCGGCAAGGACAGGGAGCTGGCGGTGGTGGCGGCAGAGCGCATCGTGGGAATCCTGGGTCCGGTGCGGTGTTGTCGGGTGCTGGATCAGCGGCTGTGGATGGCGGGCGCTGCGGCGTTGGCCGGCGCCTTGCCGAAGAACGGCACCCGCTTGAGCAGCAGGCGCAGCGCCTGCCAGTGGATGCGGGCGATCACGCCCAGTGTGAGCAGTGGCATGCGCCACAGCGCCTGGTGCAGACGTTGCGGCGTCAGGGCGGCCAGTTCGCCGCTGACGCTGGTCAGCAGCAGCGGGCCATGGGCGTCGTCATGCACGATGCGGGCCACGGTGCGGCCGGCGCCGCCGGTACCGCTGTGGGTGCGCATGAAGCGGAAGCGGTAGCCGCCCTCGATCTGGCAGAACGGCGACACATGGAACTGCTTGCTGGCTGACAGCTCCTGGCCCCAGGCCAGCTGCGGGCCGCTGAGCAGGTAGCAGTGCCGGCCGCCGAAGGTGTTGTTGACCTCGGTGACGATGGCCGCCAGCGTGCCGTCCGGCCGGTGGCAGTACCAGAAGCTCACCGGCTTGAAGGCCACGCCCAGCATGCGTGGGTAGGTGTGCAGCCACACCTCGCCGCTGGCGTCGGTGATGCCTTCGGCGTGCAGGCGCTCGTCCAGCCAGGCCAGGCAGTCGGCGCGGCCGTCGCCGTGGTCGGTGTCGTGGAAGCTGACCCAGCCGCTGCGGTTGCGGCGCAGGCTAGGGTTGGGCTGCAGGCGCAGCTGGCGCAGGGGCAGCAGCAGGAACCAGGTCGGATAGTCGAAGCCATGTCCCACCGGCCGCAGCCGCTGGTGGCGCACCCGGCCGATGCCCAATTGGGCTTGCGGCACGGCGGTGGCTGGCAGCAGGGCGTTGTTGGAGGACATGGGGGCTTACGCAGCAGCCTGGGCGGGTGCGGCGCGCCCGTTGCTGGCCCAGCGCGCGCGCAGTGCGTCGGCTGCCGCCATGCCCGACATCAGGCCGTCCTCATGGAAGCCGTAGCGCGTCCAGGCGCCGGCGAACCACACATGGCCCTGGCCCTGAATCTGCGGCAGGCGCGCCTGCGCAGCGATGGCCGCCATGTCGAACACCGGGTGGGCATAGTCGTATCTGCCCACCACACTGGCCGCAGCCGGTTCGCGGGTGGGGTTCAGCGACACCACCACCGGCTGCTTCCAGGGCAGCGGTTGCAGGCGGTTGATCAGATAGTGCAGGCACACCGCCGACTGCTCTTGCGCATGCTGCGGCGCGCGCAGGTAGTTCCAGGCCGCCCAGGCCTTGGGCCGGCTCGGCAGCACGCTGGCGTCGGTGTGCAGCACGGCGCGGTTGCGGTGGTAGCCGATGGCGCCGAGCACCGCGCGCTCGTCGGCGCTGGCCTGGCTGCCAAGCAAGGCCAGGCTCTGGTCGCTGTGGCCGGCCAGCACCACGTCGTCGAAGACCTCGCTGCCGTGGTCGGTGTCGACCCACACGCCGGCGCTGCCGCTGCCGGGCGGCACGCGGCGCACCGCGCGTACCGGGGTGCTGGCCCGCGCATCGGGGATGCGCTGCAGCATGCGCTGCACGTAATGGCGAGAGCCGCCGCGCACCGTGTGCCACTGCGGCCGGTTGCTCACCCGGATCAGGCCGTGGTTGTGGCAGAAGCGGATCATCGTGGCCACCGGAAAGCGCAGCATCTGGTCGGTGGGGCAGCTCCAGATGCAGCCCAGCATCGGCAGCAGGTACCAGTCGCGGAAGGTGGCTGAAAAGCCACGCTCGGTCAGGAATTCACCGATTGGCTGCTGCAGCGCGGCCTCTTGCTGCGCCTGGGCGATCTGCGTGGTGATGCGGTTGAAACGCAGCAACTGCCGCAGCATGCCCAGGAAGCGTGGGTTCACCAGGTTGCTGCGCTGGGCGAAGACGGTGTCGAGGCTGCAGCCGCTCCACTCCAGGCCCGGGCTGCCATCGGCCTGCGGAACCTGCACCGAAAACGACATTTCCGACGGCGCGGTGTCCACGCCCAACTCGGCAAATAGCCGGCGCAACTGCGGGTAGGTGTCGTGGTTGAAGACCAGGAAGCCGGTGTCCACGCCGTGGGTGATGCCGTCCAAGGTGACATCCACCGTGTGGGCATGGCCGCCGAAGTAGCTGTCGGCTTCGAACAACGTGACCCGGGCCGCATCGGCCAGATGCCAGGCCGCTGCCAGCCCCGAGATGCCCGAGCCGACCACCGCCACCCGCGGCAGTGCCTGGTTGCGGTGGCTGGTCATGCCGCGTCCTGCGGCCGAGAGTGAAAAGAAAGCGCCGTGCAGCGCCCTGAGGCGAACGAGGGAGGGAGGGAGGAGGAGGAGAACTGCCTCAGGATTTCACGACGGAAACCCGACTGGCTGCACGGCACGAAAACTGCTGCAGGCTTTATCGGCCTGCCCACCCTGAAGTTGAGCGCTGGCTGGTGGGAAGGTTCAGAACTGCGCAGTGGCTTTGCACGCCAGCAATGTTCAAGGTCTGCCATGATCGGGTGGGTTCTGAAATGAACTGTCAGGTTGTAGTATGACTGACCGGTTTCACTTTGCCTTCAGTAGTTTCTCCAAGTCCTTCGTGAACACTTGGTCTTTCGGGTCGACGGCCGAGGCATGGCTGATCACCACGGCGCCGTCGCGGCTGATCAGGTACTTGTGGAAGTTCCACTTCGGCGTGGCGCCGCTGCGCTGCGCCAGGGCCGCGAACAGGGGGTTGACGCTGCGCCCGGCGCCCGGCGCCACATGCGACTTGGCGAACATCGGAAACTTCACGCCGAAGGTGTTCTCGCAGAAGTCGGCGATCTCCTTCGCGCTGCCTGGCTCCTGCTGGCCAAAGTCGTTGCTGGGAAAGCCCAGCACCACCAGGCCGCGGCTGGCGTGTGCGGCATGCAGCGCCTCCAGGCTCTTGTATTGGCCGGTGAAGCCGCAGAAGCTGGCGGTGTTGACCACCAGCACCACCTTGCCGGCATAGCCACACAGGTTGACGGGCTTTTCATCTTGCAGACGCAGCAGGGTGGTCTGCAGCACGGCCGGGCAATTGGGGGCGGCGGCAGCGAGGGCGGGGGCAGCCGGGGTGGCGGTCTGGGCGCTGGCGTGCAGCGGCAGCAGCGTCGCCAGCAGGATCGGGGCAAGAAAGGCAGGGCGCATGGTGGGCTTCGCAAGGTGCTGGGGTGGATACGGCGGCGGCGCCAGATGGATGCAGGAGGCCAGGCGGCCCCCCGCGCTCCGGGGTTGCTGGGGCCGGGTTTCAACCATGCCGGGGGTGGCGTCCTAGAATCATGCATCCGCCTTGGAAAGACCCTCATGCTCTACCCTGAACTGTTCAAGCAGCTTGAAGCCGTGCGCTGGAACATGGATACCGACATCGCCTGGGCCCAGTTCGACACCAGCCTCCTGACAGCGGATCAGGCCCAGACCATCAAGATGAATGCCATCACCGAGTGGGCGGCGCTGCCGGCCACCGAGATGTTCCTGCGCGACAACCGCGACGACAGCGATTTCTCGGCCTTCATGAGCGTCTGGTTCTTCGAGGAGCAGAAGCACAGCCTGGTGCTGATGGAATACCTGCGCCGCTTCCGCCCTGACCTGGTGCCCACCGAGGCCGAGTTGCATGCGGTGCGCTTCGAATTCGACCCCGCGCCAGCACTGGAGACGCTGATGCTGCACTTCTGCGGCGAGATCCGGCTGAACCACTGGTACCGCCGCGCTGCTGAATGGCACACCGAGCCGGTGATCAAGCAGATCTACGAAACCCTGGCGAAGGACGAGGCCCGCCATGGCGGTGCCTACCTTCGCTACATGAAGCGTGCGCTCAACAAGTTCGGCGACGAAGCACGGTCCGCCTTTGCCAAGGTGGGCGTTCTGATGGCCAGCGCCCGCCGCACCGCCAAGGCGCTGCACCCCACCAACCTGCATGTCAACGCGGCGCTGTTCCCGCGCGACACCGTCCAGAGCCGCCTGCCCGACCCGGCCTGGCTGGAGCACTGGCTGGACAAGCAGATCCAGTTCGACAGCGTGTGGGAGAACAAGGTGGTCGAGCGCATCCTGCACAACATGAGCCTGCTGATGGAGCGCAGCTTCGCCAGCGTGCAGGAGCTCAACCGCTACCGCAAGGAAGTGACGGCACAGATGGCCGCCACGGCGGCCCAGGCCAAGCGTGGCATCCAGCCGGCCTGAAGCCCGACGCGCTGCCATGAAAAAGCCGGCCTGCGGGCCGGCTTCGTCGTCGTGGGCGGCAGCGGTCAGCCGGCCTTGGCGGCTGCGGCCATGCGTGCGGCATCGGCCCTCTTGTCGGCATCCACCTTCTGCGCGCTGGGGCGCTGGGCAATCAGCCCGGTGTAGGCCTTCCAGTCGATGCCGGCGGCCGCCAGCAAGTCTTCGCCCAGCACCTTCTTGGTGGCCAGGGCGACGAGCGGCAGGCTGACATAGGCGGCGCAGTCGGCCAGGCTGAAGCTGTCGCCCCCCACATAGGGGCCGAACTTGGCCAGGCGCTTGAAGCCGGCGATGCTCTTGGTCAGCTGCTTGCGCACGCGGTCCTGGGTGTCCTGCGGGACGGTGCCGCCGAAGAAGGCCTGCGCATACAGCTCGCGTGCGGCCAGCTCCAGGTGCAGGTCGATGAAGGTGCACAGCTCGCGCGCCTTGGCGGCGGCCAACGGGTCGGCGGGCAGCAGCGGCACGGCGGGGTAGGCAGCCTCCAGGTAGTCGACCATCACCTGGCTCTCGCACAGCGTGCCGCTGTCGGTGCGCAGGAAGGGCACCTTGCCCAGCGGAGTGGCGGCCAGCACCGCCTCGTCCTGGCTGCCGGTCATGACCAGTTCTTCATTGAACGGGATGCCTTTTTCCAACAGGACCAGCTTGACCTTGTTGTAGTAGTTGGACACGGCGAAGCCGCAGAGCGTGATCATGGGAAGTCTCCTGAAGTGGGTGCGCGGCGCAGTCTAGGTGCGGCGCTGCGGCACCGTGCTTCCCGCAGGTGACAGCCGCAGCGGCGCGCGGCTCACCAGGGCGATGCCCAGCACCACGGTGGCGCAGGCCACCGCCAGCTGCAGCGTCAATGGCTCGCCCAGCAGGCCCACGCCGGCCAGCAGGCCGAACAGCGGTGTCAGCAGGGTGAAGGCGGTGACCTGCGTGGCTGGGTAGCGGCGCAGCAGCCAGAACCACAGCAGGTAGCTGACGAAGCTCACCACCACGGTCTGGAAGCCCATCAGCCCCCAGGTGAGCGGGCTCAGCTGCGCCAGCGCCGGCCAGGTCTCGCCTGCGGCCCAGGAGCCGGCCAGCAGCAGCGGGCCCGAGATGGCCAGCTGGTAGAACAGCGCCTGCACCGGTGTGGCGGTGGCCAGCCGGCTGCCTCGCAGCACCAGGGTGTTGGCGCCCCACAGCAGCGCAGCCAGCAGGCCCAGCGCATCGCCGATCCAGCGCTGCTCCTGGCCCGGCGTGGCGCTGTCGGTCAGGCCTTCGGCAAAAGCCCAGGCCACGCCGCTGAAGGCCACCGCCAGGCCGGCCAGCTGGGCGCCGCTGGGCCGCTCGCTGCGCACCACCAGCGGCATGCCCAGCGCCACCACGAAGGGCGCGAGGTAGATGAACACGATCATGCGCGAGGCCTCGGTGAACTGCAGGCCGGCATAGATGCAGGCGAACTCCGCCGCGAAGGTGACGCCGGCCAGCAGCCCGCCGCGCAGCGTGCCGTTGCGCAGGCTCAGCGAGATGCCCTGTGCGGCAGCCCACAGCGCCACCAGCAGCGCCGCGCCCACCGAGCGCGCACCGGCCTGCAGCAGCGGCGGCACGCTGTCGAGCGTGAGCTTGGTGATGGCGTGGTTCAGGCCCCACAGCGCGCAGCAGCCCACCAGCGTGACGATAGCCAACGTGTCGAGGCTGGTTCGGCGTTCGGTCATCGGGCCGATGCTATGCCGTGGCAGGCGCCGGGCGGTCTGCAACGCTGCCCACGCCGCAGGCCAGGGCGCACAGCCAGCCGGCCAGCGTACCGCTGGCATGCGCTGCCGGCGCGATGGCGATGTCCCAGCCCGGCAGCTGGCGCAACGGGCCCTGCCAGGGCGCTTCCAGCAGCAGTTTGGCCAGCAGGCCCAGGGCCAGCGCGGCGCCGATGGCCCGGCGCGGGCCCCGGTCGCCCCGCAGCAGTTGCCAGGCGGCCACCGCCACCGCCGCATGCAGCACGCCCGACAGGCCGCCATAGGCGCTGAGCGCCGGCTGCGCCAGCAGCCCCAGCTGGGTCAGCGGCCAGGCCAGCGCCCAGGCCAGGGCGGCGCGGCGCCGGCAACCGGCGGCCAGGCCCAGCGCGGCCACCACCGCAGTGGCGGCCAGGTTGCCGGCCAGGTGCTGCGGGCTCAGGTGCACCAGTGCCGCGGTGATGGCGCGCCAGGGCTCGGCCGCAGCAAGCGCCGGCTGCCAGTCGAGCAAGCCCGGGTCGATGGCCTGCGCTGCCAGCGCACCCAGCGCCGCAGCCGCGCACAGGCCGGCCCAGTGCACCCAATGCCTCCAAAGCGCCCGGTGCGCCCGGTGCGCCCAGGGCGGCAGAGCCGGCACGGTGCGTCAGCCTCTCAGGCGCTCAACCGAAGACGGCCTGCCACAGCGCCAGCACGGCGTCGCGCTCGCGCGCCAGCGCGGGCGGGTCGACCTGCGTGGGCCGCTCGTCCAGCCGCGCTGCATGCTGGGCACGGCGCAGCTCGCGGTAGGCGTCGGCTGCGGCCGTGCCCACGCCGGCAGGCAGCAGGCCGGCGGCCTCGGCGCGTTGCAGCAGCGCGATGTTGCCGGCGTTGTCCAGCAGCGCCGGGTGGCGCTGGCCGTGGGCCAGCACCAGGTACTGCACCGCGAACTCGGCGTCCATCATGCCGCCGGCGCTGTGTTTCACGTCATAGCGCCCGGCCTTCACCGGGCGGGCGGCGCGCACCTTCTCGCGCATCTCCAGCACCTCGCGCTGCAGCAAGGCCGCATCGCGCGGGGTGGCCAGCACCTGGCGCCGCACCGCGTCGAAGTGCGCGGCCAGCGCGGGTGAGCCGGCGCAGAAACGCGCCCGGGTGAGCGCCTGGTGCTCCCAGGTCCAGGCGGTGTTGCCGCCGCGGCCCACCTGGTAGCGTTCGAAGCTGTGGACCGAGCTGACCAGCAGGCCGGAATTGCCGTTGGGCCGCAGCGCGGTGTCGATGTCGAACAGCTCGCCGGCGGCGGTGCGCAAGGTGAGCCAGGTGATGAGCTTGCGCACGAAGTGGCCGTAGACCTCCTGCGCGCGGTCCGGGTCTGGCTCGTCGGCATCGTCGTAGAGGAACACCACGTCCAGGTCGCTGCCGTAGCCCAGCTCCTTGCCGCCGAGCTTGCCGTAGGCGATGACGGCGAAGCTGGGCACCGGCCGGTGGTGCTGGCGCAGCCGCGGCCAGGCCCAGCGCAGCGTGCAGTCGAGCGTGGCATCGGCCAGGGCCGACAGGTCGTCGGCCACCTGCTCGACGGTGATCAGGCCTTCCACGTCGCGCACCAGGGTGCGGAACACCTCGGCATGGTGGGCATGGCGCAGGGTGTCGAGCAGCGCGTCCTCGCTGGCCTCGCCGGCGCGCTGCCAGGCCTGGTGCCGGTCATCGAGGCCGGCGATGTACTCGGCGGCGTCGAAGCGCTCATGCAGCAGGCGTTCGTCGGACAGTTCGTCGATCACGCCCGGGTGGCGCATCAGGTACTGCATCGGCCAGCGCGCCAGGCCCAGCAGGCGCAGCAGCCGGCGCAGCACCTCGGGCCGTTCGGCCAGCAGGGCCAGGTAGCTGTCACGCCGCAGCAGCGGCTCGAGCCAGTCGATGAAGCGCAGCGCGCTGTCCTCGGTGCACTCGGCCAGCTCGACACACGCGGCGGTGCGCTGCACCAGCCGGCCCAGGCGCAGCTTGGCCTCGTCGCGCAGGGCCAGCACCCGCGGGTGCTCGCGCCAGCCCTTGATGCGCGCGGCCAGGCCCGGCGTCAGGCGCTCCAGCAGCAGGTCGCTGTCGATCGGCTGCGGGCCCGGGCCACAGGCCTTGCAGCCATTGCGCGCGCCGCCGATGTCCTGGCTGTCGTGCAGCAGGGCGTCGAACTCATTGGCCACCAGCTCGCGGATCTCGCCCAGCCTGTCGAGCAGGCCGCAGGCAGTCGCCTGCTGCGCGCCGGGCGCATCGCACAGGCCCATCGCGCGGGCGATCCAGTCGAGGTCGGCGTCGTTGGTGGGCAGCAGGTGGGTCTGCTGGTCGTCCAGGAACTGGATGCGGTGCTCCACCTGGCGCAGGAACACATAGGCCTGGTCCAGCTTCAGCGCGGTCTCGGGCTTCATCAGCCCGCGGCCGGCCAGCTTCTGCAGGCTCTTCTGCGTGCTGCGGGTGCGGATCTCGGGGAACTGCCCGCCGCGCACCACCAGCAGCAGCTGCACGATGAACTCGATCTCGCGGATGCCGCCACGCGACAGCTTGACGTCGTTCGCCCGCTCGGGCCGGCCGGCGGCGCGGCGTTGCGCTTCCTCGCGGATCTTGCGGTGCAACTGGCGCAGGCCCTCGAAGATGCCGTAGTCCAGGTAGCGCCGGTAGACGAAGGCCGAGACCAGGCTGCGCAGGGGCAGCGCCCGGCCCGAGCTGACCGCCGCACGCGGTGCCACCACCCGGCTCTTGAGCCAGGCAAAGCGCTCCCACTCGCGGCCCTGCACCTGGAAGTACTCCTCCAGCATGCCCATGCTGACCACCGGCGGGCCCGAGTTGCCGTTGGGCCGCAGCGCCAGGTCGACACGGAAGACGAAGCCGTCGTCGGTG
>Ga0136636_10001843_pt1 | contig 12528 bp, 11 predicted proteins | sample AntDrymUQ8522106_2_FD_104653 | JGI IMG/M metagenome (GOLD analysis project Ga0136636, IMG submission 104653) | Polar desert sand microbial communities from Dry Valleys, Antarctica - metaG UQ852 (21.06) | ecosystem: Environmental > Terrestrial > Soil > Desert | place: Antarctica: Dry Valley... | reverse complement strand
GTGAGGTTGGTCGTGCAAGCTTTGGTCTGTTGTATAGGAGTGTATAGTGGTAATATACGCTTGTTCTATACCACAAAGTTCATTGATAACCTTAATCATGGGTGCCGCATTATTGGTCGTGCAACTGGCATTGGAGATAATGGTTTCAGAACCGTCAAGAATGGAATCATTTACACCTAGAACTACTGTTTTTATAGTGTCTACCTCTGAAGGTGCGGAGAGTATTACTTTTTTAGCGCCAGCTATAATATGGGAATTCAGTTCTTCGAAAGTTTTGTATTTCCCGGTAGATTCAATTACATAATCAATGTTTAAGCTCTTCCAATCGAGGTTAGAAATTCTTTTTTCATGAAAAAATAAATAATGTTTACCGTCTAGCAAAATCCCTTTTTCATCAGCGCTTACAGCAAATGGTAAAACACCGTGTATACTATCGTATTTTACTAGATGTGCCATTGTTTTTTTATCAGCAATATCATTGATGGCAACTACTTCTATGGAGGGATGGTTTAAAAGCAAGCGGAATAAATTTCTTCCAATTCTTCCAAAACCATTTATGGCAATTCTTATTTTCAAGATTTTAGGTTTGTAGGGCAAAGCTTATTTGGTTAACCGATTAAACAAATAAACCAAGGGGTTATTTATAAAATATGTTTTTGAGCTTTGTAAGAAGAACGAACTAATGGGCCGCTTTCAACATGTCGGAAACCTAATTCCAAACCATATTGCTCGTATTTTGCAAATTGTTCTGGAGTTATGAATTCTTTTACCGGCAAGTGTTTTTTACTGGGTTGCAAATATTGTCCTATTGTAACGATATCAACGTGTACTGCACGTAAATCTCTCATCGTTTGATACACTTCCTCTTCTTGTTCTCCAAGTCCCAGCATAATCCCAGATTTGGTTCTTTTAATTCCTTTTTCTTTCAGGTAACGCAGTACTTCGAGACTTCGGTCATATTTTGCTTGGATACGAACTTCGCGAGTCAGTCTGCGTACCGTTTCTACATTGTGTGACACTACCTCAGGATTTGCTTCCACAATGCGGTCAATGTTTCTTTCGATACCCTGAAAATCAGGAATTAATGTTTCTAGGGTTGTGTTTGGGTTCATTCTGCGGATGGCTTTCACGGTTTCAATCCAAATAATAGATCCGCCGTCTTTCAAATCATCTCTGTCAACACTAGTAACTACAGCATGTTTAATGTTCATAATTTTTATAGAACGGGCCACTTTTTCTGGTTCATCCCAGTCTACGGTTTCGGGTCTTCCAGTTTTTACGCCACAAAATCCACAAGAGCGGGTACACACATTTCCTAAAATCATAAATGTAGCCGTTCCTTCGCCCCAGCATTCACCCATATTTGGGCAACTTCCTGAAGTACAAATCGTGTTCAAACTATATTTATCAACCAAGCTACGAAGCTCCGTATATTTTTGGCCTATTGGCAGTTTTACCTTCAGCCATTTTGGTTTAGCTCCGCTCAATTCGGCTTTGCTTCGAGTTGCTACAGGTAAAGTATTTTCTAAAACAGTTTCCATATATCATATTTTCAAGCTGCAAAGATAAGGAATGTAGTTTATTTTAGTATTGGTTTAGTTGTTTATTTGAAGGAATCACAGTAGAAGTCTTAGGAGCAGAAAATTTAGGAATCCTAAGAAATAGTTGTCCTGCTTTCGCCTTTATCTCTCCGCGCTGCTTCGAGGATACCAGCTCTATCAGGGCTATGTGAGAACTTTTTGTAGGTATAAGGGAATGTTTTTATAGATGAAATAAATAGGTGAAAAGAGCTCCAATTTAAATTGGAGCTCTTTCTATTTTTTAATTCATCTGCACTGTAATGGGAAGGTTGTAGGCGGTTCGCACGGCTTTACCGTCAATCATACCAGGTGACCACTTTGTTCGTAACGATTTCAATACTCGAACGGCCTCTTTCCCCAAGCCATAGCCAGGATCTCTTTTGACATGAATGTCACTCATGCTGCCATCTCTTTCGATTACAAAAGAAACATAAACCCGAATCGATCCACTGCCTTCTAATTCCTTTTTTTCGAAATTAGTACCTACATACGTATAGAACTTCTTAATTCCGCCAGGGAATTCAGGAAGTTTATCTAGCGAAACGCTGTTGATTATAGCATTACCTGTCTCTATGGCTGTTGTTGTTTCAGCTCCTGACGGAGTCGCGGGATTGACGCCAATAATACCTGTTCCTTCCGCAGTAGTGATGGAGACCACAGTATTGTCGCTGTTTTTTGCAATGTCTTGATTGGCTTGTGAAGCTTGAACGATTACAGGATTTACCAGTTGCGCGCTTTTAATGGGCGCCTCAGCATTTTTAGTTTTGATTTCTGGCACTGATTTTTTTGGCTCAAGCTGATTTGGAATTATGTCAGTAAGCTGCACTATGGTGTTTGTAAAATCGGGAATGGCTATCGGCGCTGTTCTATCAGGATTAAAATAAGTAATGATTATAGGAATACTTAAAGCACTAAATAGAAATAAGACACCCATAAAAAGAGAAGTTAATGCCGTTTTTGTGCTGTCCTGACGCAACTGATACGCGCCATATTCTTTGTTTCTATCTTGAAAAACAAGATTAATCCAGCCGGTTTCGTAAATGCTTAATTTTGACATAATATATGGATTTAGAGGTTAAGTACAATTAAATCATAAGCAAAAGGTTTTTTTAATGATAACGTGCAAAACAGGAATAATAGTATATAAATTTAATAATAAATTATGATTAAATAAAATTTATATTTAATAATTTAACGTAGGGAGTGTATTGTTTATATGCTTTCAATCAGATTAACGATGGAATAGATAACCTTTAAACTTATAAAATTATCGTCTGCTTTGAATGATTTCTGCCAATAATTTCTTGGCGCGAAGCAATTTGACCTTCACATTACTCAACGGTTCCTCGATTTTGTTGGCAATTTCCTGATAACTCATTTCCTGAAAATAGCGCAATTGAATAACTTCTTGATAATGTGGTTTTAATTCTTTAATGAATTGCAGTAATTGCGAAAGATTTTGTTCTGTTATTAATTCATCTTCTGCGGAGGGAGTAGTATCTGCAATATTGTAGGCTTGATGGTCTTCTTCTTCGGTAATTTCGACAAAAAGGCTTGATTTCTTTTTTCGCAACACATCGATGTGGACATTTTTTGCAATAGCAATCAGCCAAGTGTTAAACTGGAATTCAGCGTTGTACGAGGCTATTTTATCAAACGCTTTTGAGAACGTTTCGATAGTGATATCTTCTGCATTGGTTTCATTTTCGGTACGTTTAAGCATAAAACCATACACTTCATTCCAATAAAAATTCAATAGAAAAGTGAAGGCAACTTGATCGCCTTGTTTTGCTTTTTCTATTTGTTTGTTTATTTCCAATGTACTGGTTTTGAGAATGTATTAGTGATGAAGATATTAATTTGGGTGAATATTAATACTAATTCAATAATTGGATACCAATATACGACATCTTTTTCTTTTAATTTACCTGCCGAAAATCCGATGATAATCCAAGATACGAGGTAGCGTAGCCCAATTAGACACAGCACTACAATCCATTGAAATTGAAAAGCCAGCAAGACGATAGGAAGGATAAGAAATAATAATTGGGAACAATAGAAAAGACCCAACTGGAATTTGTCAAAGGACTTGTAATAATTAGCCGTTGCAACATGTCTTCTTTTTTGAATCAGCCATTCTGTATAGGTGGTTTTGGGCTTAGAAAGTGTTACACTTTCTGGCATGTAAGCAATTGTCGTGTTTTTAGCTTTTGCAGCTTGGTTTACAAACAAATCATCATCGCCAGAACGAATTTGCATGTGTTCTATGAATCCATTTACGTTGAAAAACTCTTCCTTTTTGTAGGCTAAATTTCTTCCAACGCCCATGTAAGGATGCCCAATTTTTGCCCAAGAAAAATATTGAATAGCGGTCAATAAAGTTTCAAAACGTATTATTTTATTCAAGAAAGAGTTTGCGATTTTCTCATATTTACCATAGCCTAAAACGATTGTTTTTTGCATAGTAAATTGGGAGCTCATGGCTGTGATCCATTCTTTTGAAGTGGGGTAGCAATCTGCATCGGTGAATAATAAGTAGTCTTTTTTGGCAGCTTTTATTCCTAATGTTAAGGCGTATTTTTTATTTCCCCAAAAGGCTTCGTTGTTCTGTACTTTTACCAAGCGAATGTTTGGATATTGCTTTTCAAAACCTTCAAAAATAGTCAAAGTATTGTCGCTTGAAGCATCGTCAATCAAGACAATTTCAAAATCTGGATAGTTTTGTTCAGCCAGCAAGGGAATGAAATTGGTCACATTTTCTTCTTCGTTTTTTGCACACACTATGACTGAAATAGGGATTCTTTTAGGAGTTATCTTTTGTGCTTTGGCGAAAGCAAATTTCCCAAAAATGCCTAGATAATACAAAATTTGAACCGCAACAATAAAAATAAAAAAGTAAAGAATTAGTATAAGCATTTTGAGTTTAATGAGTTTTTAATACCCGACATTTCGGTAGGATGCAAAGGTATGAATAGAATTTTGAAATGTTAAATACAATCTGTGAATTTCGAAATAATTTATATTGGGCATTTCTTCATTTCAGTTGCAGTTGCGATAGATTGATTTGTATTTACTTTCTCTAACTCGGCAATGATATTTTGATAATTCTTATTATCCCTATTTTGCGACATTTTTCTCGTGGCTTGGATTTCAGTTATTTCAATTTCAAATGCTACAATGCCACGAGTTTGTAGCATCGTTTTTTTTGATAGCGCTTCAATGCGAACTGGGTTTTCAGAATTTTTTTCGTATTTGTTTACTAGTTTTTTTAGGGACTCAATGACAGCTTCTCCCTCTATTATTTTGATTGTTCCGTAAATGTGAACGGCAACATAGTTCCATGTAGGTACATTTTCATGATCGTACCACGATGACGATATGTAATTGTGAGGTCCAGAAAATACGGCTAAGATTTGATCGTTAGCTTCAAAACCATTCCATTGTGGATTCTCCTTAGAAATATGTCCCTGTAAAATGTCCTTCCCTTGATTGTTACTATCTAGTTCCAAAGGAATATGTGTTGCGCACAATTTTCCGTTGCTTTGATTAATTAAAATGCCAAAGCTATTTTCTTGAAGAAACTTTCTGATTTCTTGTTGATTCTCGTTTTTGTAAATATCAGGAATGTACATGTTTAGGTGTGATTTTAGTTTGACGAATTTTGTCTGACAATTAGTAAGATGAGTTTTGTGGTATTCTTATTTGCCCCTTGTATCTTTTTCTTTAAATCACATTTACTTCGGCTTCAATATGGATGCCAAATTTTTTGAAAATGCTGTCTTGAATGTCTTTTGAAACATTCAAGATTTCTTGTCCCGTGGCATTGCCATAATTCACCAAAACCAATGCTTGATTTTTATGGACTCCGGCGTCACCGAAACGTTTCCCTTTGAATCCAGCTTGTTCAATAAGCCAACCTGCAGGCACTTTTACTTCGGTTTCAGAAATATCAAAATATTTCATTTCAGGAAATTGCTTAAGAATTTTTTCAAAATCTGATTTTAATAAAATAGGATTCTTAAAGAAACTACCACTGTTACCCAATTCTTTAGGATCTGGTAGCTTACTTTGGCGGATGGCAATAACAGCATCACTAACCTCTTTTAAAGTTGGAATCTGTATGTTTTTTTTGGCTAACTCAGCCGTAATATCTCCATAAGAGGTATTGATTTTATGGTTTTTTTTAGTCAATTTGAAAATAACTGATGTGATGATGTATTGGTCTTTGGCATCTTTTTTAAAAACACTTTCGCGGTATCCAAAATGGCAGGCTTCTTTGGTAAATGTCTTTATCGTCTGCGTTGCAATGGTCATGGCTTGGCAGGATACAAAAGTGTCTTTGATTTCAGTTCCATAAGCACCAATATTTTGTACAGGAGTGGTGCCTACGTTGCCAGGAATCAGCGACATGTTCTCTAAGCCACCAAAATTTTGATCAATGGTCCAAAGCACAAATTCATGCCAGCTTTCACCAGCCTGACTTTCGACCCAAACAAAAGCATCGTTTTCCTCAATGATTTTTTTACCTTTCAAATCGATATGAATGACCAATGCGTCGATATCCTTGGTCAAAAGCATGTTGCTGCCCCCACCCAAAATAAATTTTTTCTGTGATTTGTTTTCAATTAAAATGGTTTCCAAGTCTTGCACAGAATGCACGGCAACGAACTGTTTGGCCTTGGCTTCAATGCCAAAAGTATTGTGTTTTCTTAAAGAGAAATTAGGGTGTATTTCCATAAACGAAAGGGCGTATTTGAATTGTTTAATCTTGGTCAAAAGTAAGAATTAAAATTTAGCTGCATAGGATTTCATCCAGATATGCATCATAAATAATGGCATAATGTACGGTGTCATGCGGTTGTCTCCTTTTTGTAAATTCAGTACAAGTTTTTGGATGTTGATGTGTTCAAAATACGGCATTTGAAAAAGATCACTTTTCGAAAATGATTCTAATTCTTCTTTAAAAGCGGCACTTTTTGTAATATAATCTCCCCAAGGCGCACTTAATCCTACTTTTTTAAATTGAAGAATTTCAGTAGGCAAACGCTCTTGCATTGCCTTTTTGAGGATGAATTTGCATTTTTTTCCAGCAAATAACCATTTGTCATCAAAGGAGCCCAATCCAATTACTAGTCTCGGATCTAAAAAGGGTTCTCTACATTCAATAGAAGCGCCCATTGTGCAGCGGTCATTTCGATCTAATAATGAACACAAGTACGTGTGTTGATCAAAATAAAGCGCCTGTCTTCGCAGATTGTCTGGGTATAACGATTTTGCATCTTTATAAATTTGTTTCCTATATTCGTTTTTTGGAAGTGCATTAATTCCGTAAATTTCCGCAATATCTTTTGGATAGATATTGGAACCATTAAAAATGACCAATTCCGATTTTTTACTAATTTGCGCATAACGTGTTAGCTTATCATAACGAGGTTGTTTGGTAAAAAGATCCAAAGTACCAATTGTTGCAATTGAATTTAATAAAGAAGGATATTTTAATGCTTTGTATCGCACGTATCCACCCATTAATTCATCAGCACCTTCACCAGAAAGCAATACTTTTACCGATGGTTTTGCCATTTTCGAAAGGGCTAAAAGATGTGGTTCACTTAAATGCATAATAGGTTCATCCTGAAAATAAGTGGCACTTAACAATTGATCATAAAGATTTTGATCTTCTAATTGCATGGTGTGAAAGCCATAATCAAATTTCTCGGCCATCATTTTGGCTAAGTGCGATTCGTTATGTTCCTTTTCTTTAAAACCAATATTAAAGGTTTGAATGTCTTTGTAATTTTGGTGGTGTAGTGAAGCTAAAACAGAGGAGGAGTCCAGTCCTCCGCTCAATAAAACACCGACAGGAACGTCACTGACCATTCTCATTTTTATAGAATCATCAAATGTTTCTCGAAACCATTCTACAGGATTTTTAATTTTAGGCTGGTTCTGTATTTCCTTTTTCAAGTCCCACCATTTTTCGGTCGTAACTTTTCCGCCTTCGTGAATGGTCATTATATGTCCGGGCAATACTTTTTTTACGTTATGGTAAAGTGTGTTTTCACCGGCTACAAATCGATTAAATATATATTCTTCTAGCCCTTCCTGTGCTATTTTTAGCGGAACTCCTGCGGTAAAAAGTGCTTTTTGCTCCGATGCAAAATAAAAAGTTTCATTGTAAAAAGAATAATACAAGGGTTTTACGCCCATTCGATCCCGGACAACAATTAGCTTTTTTTCTAATTTATCCCAAATCGCAAGCGCAAACATTCCATTGAGACGGTGCAGCATTTTTAAGCCGTGCAACTGAAACAGTTTCATTAGAATTTCCGTATCCGAAGTGGTTTCAATGTCAAATCCATTACTCTTTAACTCTGGATAAAATTCTTTATAGTTATAGATTTCGCCATTATAGGTCATCACATATCTTCTGTCATTCGAAAGAAAAGGCTGATGGCCGGCGCTAGAAACATCTAAAATTGACAATCGTCTGTGTCCAAAACCAATGTTATTTTCAATAAATAAACCTTTGTCATCAGGGCCACGATGTTCTAGCGAATCACGCATCTTGATGAGGAGGCGTTCCTCTACTTTTTTTTGGGATTGTAAGTGCAAGATTCCGTTAATTCCACACATATTTAGTTGGGAAGATTAGAGTTGATTAATTCGTGGTATTTATGAGCAATAATCTTCATGTTAATCTTGAAATTGGCATTTTTTTCCACAAATGCTCTGTTTGTAGTAACGGCTTGCTCGCGAAGCGCTTTATTTTCAAAAGACCAAATTAATTCTTCGGCTAGTAGTGTATGATCGTCAATGGCAACGAGTCCCCCGTTTTCTCGATGGGTAATCCAACTTTGATTTCCCGGTATGTCTGTTACAACAGGATAGCAATAGCAGGCCATAGCTTCAAATAAAGAGGCGGAAACTCCTTCCGTTATTGGCATACTAATGTAAATGTTTGATTTTTGTAATAAGGTGGGCAATTCCGTATTTGGAATTCGTCCCATAAAATTCACTTTCTTATCAATCTTCAGTTTTTTTGCTAAATCTTTTAAAGTAGCAAGTTCAGTTCCATCGCCTACAATGGTCAGTGCAAAATCTATTCCTTTGTTGTTTAAAATTCCAAAAGAGTGAAGAATAGTGGCATGGCGGTATTCTGGCAGCAAAGACCGCGTTACAATAGCACAAATTTTATCAGGGGTTGCCTTGTTTATATTTCCAAATTTTGTCAAATCAATTCCCTTTGGTAATACTAAAACTTGAGTCATATTTACCTTTGCCTTGATCATGGACAGGGTCATAATGGGCCCCCAAGCATGAATTAAATCTGCTTTTTGGAACGCATAATGTTGAATTATTTTTTTTAATGGTAATAAAATGGATGTTTCTGGCCATAAATCAGTTCTACCTTGTTGTGCAATTGCCACTGGTTTTACTCCAGATAGTGCGGCAAGAAAGCCGTAACTGGTTGTTCGCTCTGCAATCACCATGTCTGGTTGATGTAATTTGATTAGTTCTCTAATTTTAAAAATAGCGAATAGAAATTCGAAAATCCTTAAAATTCGATTATGAAGGCAATTGCTGGGTGTTTTTAATTCCCAAGTAATAATTTCGAAATCGCCAAATTCCTTGAGTCCGTTCATCCAAGTGATCGCATCGGCTCTGTAGGATTCGCCAAGAAAAAGTATTTTCTTTTTTTTCATTATAATTATTCGGACGTCAATGCCCGATTTATAAAGTCATTCAATGGTTTTAGTGCAATTAATTTCTGACTCATTACAGCAACAAAATCTTTTTTAGAAACGCTTGAAAACGCAATTTTTTGCGAAGACTCAAAGCTTTTTAATTTTAATAATTCAATAGCCGGATGTTCTTTTTCATAACCTCTGGGTGGATTTTTCAGCATGTTCTTTTCATTCCTATCAAAATCCTGAAACTCTTTTTTGAAATTTCCTTCGTCAAGAATGGCTTGTAAATCATCATGGAAATAGGCAATTTCTTTACGCATTTTTTTTAGGTCATCTGCTTCAGGACAGTACAATCCACCAGCAATAAAACTAACTCCTTTTTCTAAGTGAATATAATAGCCGGAACGATTTAGCCCTTTGGCACCGGAGGAAAGCCACACTCCTAAATGGGTTTTATATGGCGTCTTGTCTTTAGAAAACCGAATGTCACGATTGATTCGAAAAGTGCAATTTTTGACCTCCAACATTTCTAGTGATGGATCAAGCGGTTTCATGGCATCCAGAAAATCAGCGACTAGCTGTTGATAGTCAATTTTGAAGGCTTCGTACCTTTTTTTGTTTTCCAAAAACCAATCCCGATTGTTATTCGCTTTTAAATCATCTAGAAATAGTAGGGTTTCTTTTGAAAGCATTTTGTGCTATTGTATTTGTTTTCTTAATTCCTCTTCACTTACAAAACCAGATTGTCTCCATGTTACTGCCGCATTATCATACAGTAGTAGCGTGGGAAGCTCACTGATTTTCATTTCAGTCATTAATGTTTTATTTTTATCAGCATCTAATCTAATGATAGTGACATCATCCGCTAATTCTTTTTGCATTTGGTTGATGTAAGGCGACATTTTTTTGCAGGGAGCGCACCATTCTGCATAAAAACTGATCAGTACTTTTTTGTCTGAATTCACTAGTTTTTTGTAGTCCTGAATTGACATTCCAGTAATTTTGTCACTTGGTTTGGAAAACCCAGCAGCATCCCATTTTAGGATTCCTCCTTGTAATTGGTATAAGTTTGTAAACCCAAGTTCTTCTAGTTTTTGAACCGCGCTTTGACTTCTTGCTCCACTTTTACAATACACAAAAAGGGGTCTTGTTTTATCTAGTTTTTTAGTTTCCACGACAAAACTGTCTCCTAGCCAATTTATATTTATAGCCTTGTCGATATGATCTGAGGAAAATTCCTCTGGAGTTCTTACATCGAGAATTTGTGGATTTGGGGTTGCTGCAATTTTTTCAGAAAAAGCTTTTGCATCGATCGATTTACTGTACTTTGAAGATTGACTGTTGCACGATAGCACTAAAAAAGAGAGGAGTAGCACTAGTATTGGATTGTATTTCATTGTGATTTTTTTTAAATTCGAGTAGGCTAAATTAGGTAATTTTTCAGTTTTAGAACGCGATAAACTATTAAATAAAAGTTATAAGTTGAAAATTCGATACGTCTGATGTGTTGATTTTAGTATTGCTTCGGTTCGTTCTGGATGCGTGTCGGAAATAAAGAGTTGTCCAAAAGTAGCACTGTTGACCATTTCGATAATTTTAGATACCCGACTTTCATCTAGCTTATCAAAGATGTCATCAAAAAGAAGGATAGGTTTCACACCACTTTGCTTCTTTAAAAATTCAAATTGGGCTAATTTCAAAGCGATTAGATATGATTTTTGTTGTCCTTGTGATCCAAATTTCTTTATCGGATGGTGCTCAATTTCAAAGGCTAAATCATCTTTATGTATTCCTACACTTGTGTATTGTAAAGCCCTGTCTTTATTGCTGTTTTCTTGCAAAAGTGTTAATAAATCCTTTTCAAATAAGTGACTTTCGTAGACCAATTGTACGGTTTCCTGAGAACCAGTTATCGCCTGATGATGCCTATTAAAAATAGGAATGAACTGTTCGATAAATTCTTTTCTTTTTTCGAAAATGGATTTGGCAAAACCATGGAGTTGCTCATTATATATAGATAGCGTATCGGTATCAAAAACATGATTTAACGCAAAGTATTTTAACAAGGCATTGCGCTGGCTCATTACCTTTTGGTATTGAATGAGTTGCTGTAAATAAGCAGAATCCAATTGTGAAATGACGCTATCCATGAATTTTCGCCTAGTTTCGCTACCTTCTACAATTAAATCCCTGTCCGCTGGAGAGATAATAACCAAAGGAATAAAGCCAATATGATCTGAAAATTTATCATACGCTTTTCCATTGCGCTTCAATATTTTTTTCTGACCTTTTTTTAAACTGCATACGATTTGTTCCGTTCTGTCTTTTTTTTCAAATTCAGCATCAATCACAAAAAATTCCTCGCCATGTTTAATATTTTGGACGGCTAACGGATTAAAATAGCTTTTTCCGTACGCTAAATGGTAGATTGCATCAAGTACATTTGTTTTTCCAATACCGTTTTTCCCCACAAAGCAATTTATTTTGCTGTCAAAATCGAAATTTGCTTCTGAAAAGTTCTTATAATTGAATAATGAAATCTTTTTTAAATACATGGTAAGGCTTGCTGGTATAGAGAACTTCGCTGTTTTTCAACAGCTGTTTTAAAGAGGGTGCAAATTATCGAAAATTATCGATAAAAAGGGCTTTTCTCTTTTTTCTATGGTATTTATTTTGCCTTTGGAATGAAAGAAATGGATAAGATATTTTTTTTAAATATAAAAGCATATTTTTTATGTGGGTTTGAATAAAAATTTTATTTTTGCGATTCACTAAATTAAAAATAAATGGCTACTTACAATAAAAGAGGATATAAAGCACCAAAAGAAAAAGAAGTAAAAGGAGAAGGAGTTGAAGCAGTGGTTATTGATGAAAAAGACAGCACAACCGCTGAAGTTTTTTCAAAATTAGATCAAACTGCTACAATAACGGAGGATTGGGTTGCTAAAAATCAAAAAATTATTATTGGATTAGTTGCCGCTGCTGCCCTCTTTACTATTGGTTATTTAGGGTATCAAAGATTTATTGCTGCACCACAACAAGAGGAAGCGGCTAATGAAATGTTTGTTGCACAACAAAATTTTCAAAAAGCAACTGATGGGGTAGCTAGTGATTCCTTGTATAAATTGTCGTTGAATGGATCCGAAGGTAAATTTGGATTTTTGAAAATTGCAGATGAATATTCTGGAACTGATGCGGGAAATTTAGCCAATTATTACGCGGGTATTGCGTATTTGAATACGGGAAAATATACTGAAGCG
>Ga0136636_10001842_pt1 | contig 12528 bp, 10 predicted proteins | sample AntDrymUQ8522106_2_FD_104653 | JGI IMG/M metagenome (GOLD analysis project Ga0136636, IMG submission 104653) | Polar desert sand microbial communities from Dry Valleys, Antarctica - metaG UQ852 (21.06) | ecosystem: Environmental > Terrestrial > Soil > Desert | place: Antarctica: Dry Valley... | reverse complement strand
TGCCGATTTTTTGCCTGCTTCAAAATATACTTTGGCCGTCATGCCAGCATACCTGTTAATACCAGCAACATGGTCTGTAATACTGTCTTTGCTTTTGTGCAATAAATCGCCCTGCAAATGAGTGATGATGATGCCTTCAGAAATATCAAGCGTTTCGTGTACTAACCTCAGCGACCATTTCACTTCCCGCCTGTTGTACAAGCGTTTCATAACATCGGGATATACATGGCCATGGCGCAGATTGTATCCATAAAAATTATTCAACCTATTCATTTTATAAACACCATTTAAGCCAGTTTCTTTTAGCTTATTAATGGAATGTTGCAATACCGGCGACAGGCTTTCATCTGCATCTACACTTAAAATATAATCGAATGTAGCTTTTGCTGCAGCGTCATTTTTTTGTTGTCCATAACCAACCCAAACTTGCTGATAAACCTTAGCACCAAATTGTTTGCAAATGACTACGGTGTTATCTGTGGAGAAGGAATCCATCACTATAATTTCATCTGCCACGCCCTGCAGGGAAGCAAGGCAAACTGCAATTTTTTTTTCTTCGTTAAAAGTAATGATGGTAGCCGTAATTTTCTGCATAATAGATTGTTGCAAAGCAATGCAAAATAAAAAAGAAAATGGCCATTGTAACCGCTTTATTTTTAAGGGGCAATCATATTCACCTGCTGCATCAAATGCTTTTTATATCTTGCAAGTAAACCTGTAGTAAACAATTATGCATATTGGATTTGATGGAAAACGGATTTTTCAAAACCAAACCGGCCTTGGTAACTATGCCCGTTCGTTGGTGCAAGGCCTTGCCACACAGTATCCACAGCAACAGTACAGTTTATTTACGCCCAAACAAACCACTTTGTTTGATGCAGAAAAATACAACAATATCAATGTTAAATTGCCCGTTACATTGATTGATAAAAAACTACCGGGCTTATGGCGGCGTAGCCGGATGGTAAAAGATATTGCTGCTGCAAAGCTGGATATTTTTCATGGGCTTAGTAATGAATTACCCGCTGGCATTGAAAAAATTGACGCAAAATCTGTTATCACAGTACATGATTTGATATTTGAACGCTTTCCCGAAACCTATCATTGGGATCAACGCTATACCCACCGGTGGAAAATGAAAAAAAGTTGTGAGGTTGCAGATGCAGTAATAGCTGCCAGTATTCAAACCAAAAAGGATTTACAACAATTTTATCAAATACCTGCTGATAAAATTTTTGTGTGTTACCAAAACTGTAGCCCGCTTTTTCAACAGCAAATTGCAGCAGATGAAAAACAGAGGATCAAAATAAAATATAATCTGCCAGATCAATTTTTTCTTTTTGTAAGTTCTATTACGCAAAGAAAAAATTTGATAACTGTTTGCAAAGCCTTGCTGCAATTGAAAGATAGTGTAACTATTCCGTTGGTGGTAATAGGTGATGGAAAAAAAGATAAAGCATTGGTAAAGGATTTTATTAATACCAACAGCTTGCAGCAAAGGGTAATTTTTTTAAATGAAATGCCTGTTGCCAGGGAAGCTGGCTTTACGCAAAGTATTGATTTTCCTGCCATATACCAGCAGGCTTATGCCTTAATATATCCCTCTTTTTTTGAAGGATTTGGAATTCCTTTGCTGGAAGCAATGTGGAGTGGTTTGCCGGTAATTTGCAGTAAGGCTAGTAGCTTGCCCGAGGTAGGCGGAGATGCTGTATTGTATTTTTCGCCTGGTGATGCGGATGTACTTTGCCATCAAATGGCAGAATTGACAGCTAACCCAAATTTATATCAATCTTTAAAAGAAAAAGGCTTTATACAAGCCAATCATTTTACAGCGGCTAAACATGCCGAAGCTGTGATGAACGTGTATAAAGCCATGGAATAATTATTATAAAAACTTTACAAAATGCTGAGGCCAATTCCTAATTGAATACTCTGGTTTTTCCATTTATCCTGATTGTTTATTTCGTTAATATTATTGAGGCCTACTACATAGCGGGCATATACTCTAAGGCTCGAGAGTTTAACTTGTAAACCACCCACCATGCTAAAATCTCCCTGCTTAAAAGCTACTTTACCATTTTGCAATAAATCTTTATGCTGATCTAGCAATATGCCAAACTGAGGCCCAGCCTGTAACGAAACCATTTTAGTAACATTGTAATTGAGTATTAATGGAATACTCAGGTAGCTTAATTTAATATTAGATACCCTGCTGGCATTTAAATTATACAACTGACTAAATTTATTAGAAGTATCATTGTTTAGTTCATTAAAAACAACTTCGGGCTGTAAAGTCCATTTTTTTGAAAGGGGTATTTCTGTAAAAATACCAGCATGGTAGCCATACGTAAACTGGTCTTTAAAAGACTGGCCGGATAGCTTGTTTACATTGGCGCCGAACTTTATGCCGGCATGAAAACTTTGGGCATTGGCAACACTAAATGATGCTACAATAATTGCAAGTGATAAGATATACTTTTTCATAAATTAAAAATTTGGTTTATTTACAAAATCAATTTGCATACCATTAATAAATAAGAAACTATAATCTTTTGTTAAGTGAATATTTTATCCAAAAGTATGGTGTTTAAATAGTTTTGAAGTTTTTAGAAAAGTATTTGGAACAGTAAAGATAATTGTAGCGGGTTACTAATTTGATGGGTTTAATTTAAAACTTTTGATAAATGAAAAAATATGCTGCAATAGTTGGCTTAAGCACCAGTAAAAATTAGAAAGGATATTCAACCCTGGCTTAAAAAGTATAGCCAAGTGTACAAGTAAAAAACTGGCTAAATTTATTAAAGTCGGTTGCAGGTAAATAATAGTCGAGGTACCATTGGGGCTTAAGACTAAATCTGCTAATTGCATAACTACAATCAAGATTTAAGCCAACAGATTCGGCCTGAAAGGGGCTCGTTTGAACTTTGGGTAATTTACCTTTTCTATTGAGTATCCCAAAGAGATAAGGAGCATTTGTTTTATGGGTAATACTTGTGGTGGAGGTACCCATATTTATCAACAAAGTAAGTTTAAAAAACAGTTGATCTTCTTTATTAAACAAGGCATTTCATTTAAAAGTATGACTCACAGCAGCAATCATAGAAAAGTATTTAATGTTACTGGTAGAGCTATCATACAGCAGCCTGCGAAAAACTCCTGCTGTTGAATCTTTTCTTACTACCTGCTTATAACTTCCGGTTGAATAGCCAAAGGCAATAGCAGGCTGCAACCAGCTTTTTTTATACTCTGCAGAGGTATAAAAATCATTTAAAATGGGGGATGCAAAAGCTGAGTATTGGTCTGTAATAAAATAGTGAGTGTAAGTAAAGCTGAAATTAAATTTATCATTTTCAGGCAAATCATAACCGGCTGAAAGTGAGTACTGCGTTGTTCTGAATGATGTTGCAGTATCATTGAGCAAACTGGCTCCTGCCGCAATATTAGCCCCGGATTTATGGTAGTAAGTTACTCCGGGATTGTAAACCATAACCTGGGTGGAAGCTTGTTTAGTATTTAGCCTGTTGTTTTGCATACTAAACAAACGATTACCTATGCTTACATCAATACTTACATAGCTTATTGGCTTGCTGTTGGTTTGCAACAAATTCATTAAATCTTTTACGATAGCTGCTGAATCTAATTCGGGAGATGCTTCTTTTGTAACTTCCTAAGCTACAATACACATTGGCATAAAAAAACGAACAGCGTAAGTACAAAAAATTTTAGCATGGTAAGGTTAATTTTTCAAACTAGTGTTGCGTTACCAATGAAGATGCGTACAATAAAGTGGTAAACAATATCTATGCAACATTAAACCCTGTTTTTGCAGTATAAATTGTAAGGAGGTTATAAACGCAAAAGCTGGGTTTAACGAAACACTTATAACGACTATTAAAACAAAACATGGTTTAATGAATTAAAAATAAATTTTTAAAAAATTGTTTTGAAAACTACTCTTTAGCGGTAACAACGTTAGTTGAGTAGGTTTATTTTACCAGTGTAATTAGTAAAAATACCATCCACAAGTAAGGCATTTTGGTAATAAAGAGGTCAATTATACTAATGGTACAAATTTTTTATTTGTGCAATGTTGAATTAATAGCATCTGATAACACTTACCTGTTAGAATTTAGCCTGCACTTTTACTTATAGTTATACAATCTATACTAATTCAGTTTGTAAAACGTTTTAATGATTGATAGGTAGTTGGTGAAATTCAGTTCAAGTAGCAATGAACTTATTTTTACTGATTTATCTTACCAACTTTAAAACTGTATCCCATGAAAAAGAGATTGCTCCTTAAAAGAGTAAACTTTTACCTCTTCCTCCTTATATTTAGTTGGTTTAGCCAAACCTATTCACAAGTACCAAGGTTTGGCAATGGTTACGAGAACCTGTCACGCCGCAGTACCGGTGGCAAAATAAGAACAGGTGATACACTCGATATTAAAATGTCTATTAATATACCATGGGGTTATAATGGCGGGAGCTCCGGCAAAATATTTGCTGTTCGTTATTTAGATAATATTCCAGCAAAAACTGAAATGCTTTCTTCTTCAGCAGACTCTATCCGTGTACTTACCAATGAAGACAATACCTACCTGCGCTTTACGCCGAACGCTGCTGACGATGCAGGCACCTATATTGCCAATCCGCCAATTGTAGATTACCAGATAAGGATCAATCTTGGAGCGGCTGCAACGGCACCTGCCAGTAATAAACTAACTAATATTACCGGTGCATCTACCATTGATTTAACCAATACCTTTCCTTATGGTGATAAACCAAAGTGGTGGTTTGGCCATTTATTTTCTACCTCTTTCAGGGTAAAGGTAACGGGCAATGCTGGCGATACAATTGTGCTCACCGGTGGTAAATTTGTATTTAGAAAGACTGCTGGTGGAGCCGATTCCATTATTTCTGGCGTAGCCTATAAAATGATTATAGGTACAGATGATTTACTTTGCACAGGTAGCCTTGGTATAAATTATGCCGGAGAGTTAGGAGGCAGTTTTGGGCGGGGCAATACCCTTAACAGGGCTACAGGCCCATCTACGCTTGTACCAGGTTATTCTTATGTAAGCAATGTATCTGGCGCAGGCAATGTACCCGTAAATGATGGTAGTTATGCTATTGTAAATAACATAAGCCCCTGGAGCAGTACCAACCGTACGGCAAGGCGGGTACCCAATTGTGCTACAGCGCCAATAGCTGCCACTGATAGCTGTAAATACAGAATGTTTGGTGGCAACTGGGAAATTGAAGGAGACCATACAGGCTCCACTACCAAATATGGTAACAATCCGCCAGCAGCAGGCACTTTGGGTGGCTATATGCTAATGGTAAATGCAGACTTTATTACCACAGAAGCCTACAAACAAACCATCAATAATTTATGCCCCAACACTCATTATCAGTTTTCTGCCTATGTAAGAAATATTTGCCGTACCTGTGGTGTAAATCCAGATTTGGTGAATGCTTTTAATCCGGGTGTAAAGCCTAGCCTCACCTTTTCGGTAGATAATATAGACATGTACAGCACAGGAAAAATTGATACCACCGGCTGGATTAAGAAAGCTTTTTTATTTAAAACAGGCCCTTTGCAAACCACTATAACATTTGCCATTAGAAACAATTCTCAAGGTGGAGGTGGCAACGATTGGGCTTTAGATGATATCAATATTAGTACCTGCGGCCCAACACTTAAAATGAACTATAGTCCGCTGCTTGGCTGCAATAATGGTACACTGGTAAATTTATCTGATACAATCAGGTATCAATACAACAGCACCTATTCGTGGTACAGATGGCAAATAAGCACTGATAATGGCGCTACCTGGAGTGAAACACCGCAAGCAACTTCAGGGCAATTGGTACCTCAGCTAATAAACGGTGTTTATCAATCTGTAACAAATTACCCTGCCTTTATAGCTTATGCTGCTGATAGCGGCCATGTGTACAGGGTAATAGTTGCTACTTCTGAAAATAACTTAAACAGTAGCTCCTGTTCCTTTAACGATGGCGATAATGTTGTGCTAAACTTAATTTACTGCAATACGGTTTTGGATGTAAAACTTTTAGCTTTTAATGCCCGGTTAAATGCAAAAGACATACCGGTAATTACGTGGCAAATATCCAATGAGCGTACTACAGCTTTATATGAAATTGAAAAAAGTAACGACGGAATATTTTTTACAAAAGTGGGTGAAAAAATTGCTGGTAAAACGGAAGGCATTGTTAATTACATTTTTAATGATGAGATAAAAATCAGGCAAAACACCTGGTTCAGGCTTAAAATAATTGCCGATAACGGGGCTTATAAGTTTAGTAAAATTATTTTTATAGCACAGCCAGATAGCTTTCAGGTTAATACCGTATTAAATCCTTTCCAATCTGTTATAAGTGCCAATCTAATGCTGCCGAAAGATGGATTTTTAAAAATGTCTTTGTTTAATAATTTTGGCAAATTAACCTATCAGGAAACAAGGAAATTACCAAAAGGCTTGCATGAATTGTATTACAGCGATATGGGCAAATTAAGCAATGGTTTGTATGTTGTTTCGTTTGAGACCAATGGCGTATCGGTTCAAAAAAAACTTTTAAAGGTTAATTAGCTGGCACGCTACATACACATTTTATACCTATAAAAAAACCAATTTTTAACAATAAACTTTTTACCCAAGCCTTTTGATAAAGATGGTTACGAGCACTTAAACTGCACTACAGATTGGGCTTTTAGTATATTTTTTGGCCGATAGAGTAGTAACCTGGATTGAGTAAGTAACAACAGCATTTTTAACCACTACCCAACTATTAGTTGAGTAAGATTAAAACAAGATTTTGCAATTGAAAAACCTGGTTTAATAATTCGTTTACAGTTACAATGCTATAATGACAGTAGCTCAAAAAGCATTTTCAAATTACTAGCGCATAAGGTATTAGTTTTTCTTTTGACGTAGCCAATCATTAAAATCTGTAGATGGAATTTTTGTTACACCAGCCTGCCGCAGCAGGGTTACCAATTGCCCCCGGTGATAACTACCATGATTAAATAAATGAAGCAGCACCTGAAATACAGGCTGCTTTTGCTGCTCGGATTTGCTGCGCTGGTAACCAAATACGTGCAGCAACTGGTATTCATTTGCAGCATTAATCCATTGCTCAAGTTGTAAAGATTGTTGCAGTAATTTCTGTTGCAATGCTTCAAAACTATCGTCAAAATGCTGGCTTGGAATATCAATATGCTCAACTAATTTTATCCTTTGCCACCAAATGCTTTCAGCATCCAGCAGGTGCAATACCGTTTTATACATGCTCGAAAAGCTGCTGACTATTTCCTGCTCAATAATAGCCGCAGGCAGCAGTTTGATGGTAGTAGTTATTTGCTGATTGGCCCATAAATTATGCGCTGCATACTGGTGCAGGAGTTCTTTAATAGCTCCCTGATTGCTATTGGCTGTTGCTAAATCTAACATTGCGGTAGCTTTTGTTTTTCTATCTGCGATTACCTGCTTTTTCAACTATAAAGTGTTGCTTTTAAATTGTTTTCGAATAACCTACAGTGTTGTTGCAGGTGGTGTTTTACTGCCGGCATACAATTCGTACTCCAATAACCTGCAATCAATTTTACTGGTAAAAAACTCTATTCGCCTGCTAGGCTTTAGTCCTATTTTTTTTGCCAGCTCCAGGTTGCCGGTAAATATATAGCCTGAGTAACCCTTACATTGCTTTTTTAAAAAGTCGCCCATTCGCTTGTAAGTAGCTTGCAGTTCTGCTTCTACACCAAGCCTGTCGCCATATTCCGGGTTAAAAAAAACTACCCCTGCCTGGTTTTCCGGCACCGGTGTTACTTCAAAATCGCAAACAGAAAATGTTATCAAATCAGCTACCCCGGCGGCACCGGCATTAATGGCAGAAATATTGATAGCATCCTGGCTTATATCTGTTGCTATAATTTTTAAGTCTGGTACGGTGGTAATTTTATCCTGCAATTGCTGGCGTTGTTTATCATAATATTCCCTTGCAAAACCAACCAGGTGCATAAAGGCATAATTGCTTCTGTATAAGCCCGGTCTTCTGTTGGTGGCCAGCATAGCAGCTTCTATGGCAATGGTAGATGATCCGCACATTGGATTGATAAAAGCCGTTTTTCTATCCCACCGGGTTGCCAATAAAGTTGCCGCTGCCAAGGCCTCCAGCATAGGGGCTTTACCAGGTATTTTTCTATAGCCATGTTTAGATAATGTTTCGCCGGAAGTGTCCACAAATATTTCTACTGCATCTTCTTTCCAGTATAAATGAATAACCGTTTTGTCTAATCCCGGCCCTGAGTTAGGGCGCTTGCCGGTCTTGTTTCTAAAACGATCCACAATAGCATCTTTCAATCGTACATTAGCAAATAAGCTATTATTGATAGAGATATTATCTACATTACTGGTAATAGCAAAAGAACCATCTTCGGGTATTATAGCCTCCCACTCAAAATCAATTAAAGCCCGGTACAAATCATCTGCGGTAGCTGCTGTACATTCATGAATGGAAAACAATACCTGGCTGGCACAGCGCAGGTTCAGGTTTAGTTTAATACAATCCTGCAGGGTACCCTTTAACTCTATACCTGTTTTAAAAACCCTTACTGGATTAAAATCCAGCTCGGCTGCTTCTTTTTGTAAATAAGGAGCAATGCGGTTACTACAAGTAATGATTATTTTATTGCTAAGTTGAAATAGATGCATAATTGATGGCAAAGCTATTGAAATTTGTGTGTTGCCATTGTAAATCATTTTTATACTTTGGTAAACAAAAAATGTAATTTTAGTCTATGAACGTAGAAAAAGATATTCGCCTTGCCGTGTTGATAGATGCGGATAATATACCATACAGTAATGTAAAAGGAATGATGGAAGAAATTGCCAAATACGGCACCCCAACCTTTAAAAGAATTTATGCCGATTGGACCAAACCTACCGTTAGCGGCTGGAAAAAAGTTTTATTAGAAAATGCCATCACACCTATACAACAATACAGTTATACTACGGGTAAAAATTCAAGCGATAGCGCCTTGATTATTGATGCAATGGATATTTTGTATTCGGGTAAAGTTGACGGCTTTTGTATTGTATCAAGCGACAGTGATTTTACCAGATTGGCCACAAGGCTGAGAGAAGCCGGCATGAAGGTATTTGGCATTGGACAAAAGAAAACACCTGCGCCTTTTATAGTAGCCTGCGATAAATTTATATACCTCGAAGTAATTCCCATTCCAGATGAAGAGGAAAGCATTGTTACCAGCAAAACCGATGCTGCAAAGGCTAAACCTGCCATTACCAAAGTGGCAGTTGATAAAATAGATAAAAAAACAATTCACTTAATAGCATCTTCTATCAATGATTTGGCAGATGAAAATGGCTGGGCTTATTTAGGGGATGTTGGTAATTTATTAATGAAAAAACAACCCAATTTTGATCCGAGAAATTTTGGCTTTCAAAAATTAACCTCTCTTATCAGCTCTATATCTCAATTTGAAATTGATAAGCGGGAAACAGAAAAGAAAAACGGCAAGCTCGTGTTTATAAGAAATAAAGAAAGGGCGCTTTAGGGTAAGCATTTTGTATTCTGTAAAAGATGATCATTTATCTTTTTGTAGAAAACAAATTTTAAATACTACCAATTTTTTACCCCATTATTTTTATACATTTTTCTAAACTATCCCGCCACGCCGGTATAGTTAGGTTAAATGCCTGTTGAATTTTGCTTGTATCCATAACAGAATAGCCCGGCCGTTTTGCAGGTGTAGGGTATTGAGAAGAAGGAATGGGATTAACCAAACATGTACTGTTAGAAATTTCTTTTATACCTACAGCAAATTGGTACCAGTTAATGGCACCGGTGTTGGAGTAATGGAAGATGGTTGAAGATGGTTGAAGTTTGTTTAATGTGGTTGAAGTTTGTTCAACTATTTGCATGATGGCGGCTGCCAAATCTGCTGCGTACGTTGGGCAACCTTGCTGGTCTGCCACTACATTCAGACTTTCTCTATCTTTCATTAACCGCAGCATTGTTTTTACAAAATTGTTGCCAAAGGAGGAGTAAACCCAGCTAGTACGAATTATGATGGATGCAGAATTATTTTGAATGGCTTGCAGCTCTCCCAATAATTTGGATTCACCGTAAGCATTTACCGGGCTTACAGGATGATCTTCTTTATAAGGAACAGCAGCAGTTCCATCAAAAACATAATCAGTTGAAATATGAATGAATACTGCATGGTATTGCTTGCAAAGTGCAGCTAAAATACCAACGGCCTTTCCATTAATTGCGTTGGCAATATCAATGTCAGTTTCTGCTTTATCTACGGCCGTATAAGCGGCACAGTTTACACAAACAGCAATGGCATGCGTACTAAAATATTCTTTTACGGCTGCTTCGTTATCTATAGGCAGCTCCTGCCGGGTAACAAACAAAAATTGATATGCAGGGTAAGCAGCAGCAATTACCTGCATTTCGCTTCCTAGCTGTCCGTTGGAGCCTGTTACTAAAATAATTTTATTTGCCACGGTTTAAACTAATTTTTAAGTTTTACAGAATGGAAAAAGTAAGGATCGAAATAAGCTATTTACTTATCTAAATACGCTTGCATTTAAAACTGCTGGACTGCTAAAGCCCCTCTTTTGGAGGGGTTTGGGAAGGCCTTTTTTACTCAAATACAAAAGTGTTCACTATATTTTGCAGCGAAGGATTAGCCATATCCTTTTCTGCAACAATAGCTTTATCAGCGGGTATCTGCCAATCTATGTTCAAAGAAGCATCAGCATAATACAAACCTCCCTCACTTTGTTTGTTGTAAAAAGCATCGCATTTATACATAACCTCCGAGGTTTCACTTAATACAGAATAGCCATGTGCAAATCCTTTTGGCACCAACAATTGTTTTTTATTTTCGGCAGATAATTCAATTGTATATACTTTGCCGTAAGTAGGTGAGCCTACCCTCAAATCAACCACTACATCTAAAATAGACCCCTGTAATGTTCTTACTAATTTGGTTTGAGAATAAGGTGGTAATTGATAATGTAAACCCCGTATAACTCCATAGCCGGATTTAGCCTGGTTATCTTGTACAAACGTACTATCTATTCCTTCTGCTTCAAATGTTTCCCAATTGTAGCTTTCAAAGAAATAGCCACGGCTATCTTCAAATACCCTTGGCTCAAAAACCAGTAAGCCGGGAAACTCAGTTTTTATAATCGGCATGATGTTTATTTGATAATTTAAAAATTGAAAATGGGTGATTGTACTACCATGTTAATAACACTACAATCAGCCCGTTTATTGCTGTAAATAATATAATCAGGTATATTGTTTCTTAAAAAATTCCACCGTTTCTATTAGCCCATCTTCAAATTTTTTGGTGGGTTGATAACCTAGATGTAGCTGTGCTAAGGATATATCAGCGAGGGAGTTTCTAATATCACCTGCTCTTGGTTCTCTATATGTTGCCTCAAAACTGCTGTTGAGATGCCGTTGTACCAAATTGTATAAATAATTTACTGAAAAATTTTCTCCTACTGCTACATTGTACACTTTTTTACATGCAGCCGCATTATCTGTAAGCATTCCTTTTATATTTACCTGTACTGCATTATCTACAAAAGTAAAATCCCTGGTTTGCTCACCATCGCCATTAATATACACAGGTGTTTGCTTCATTATGCCCTTTACAAACAAGGGTATTACTGCGGCATAAGCTCCATCCGGATCTTGCCGGGGGCCAAAAATATTAAAGTACCTAAAGCCCATTATTTTTAAACCATACACATCAGCAAAAACCTGTGCATACAGTTCATTGGTTTTTTTGGTTGCTGCATAAGGAGAAAGGCAATTGCCTACCCTATCTTCCAGCTTTGGCAGTGTAGGTTCATCGCCGTAAACGGAAGAAGAAGAAGCGTACACAAACTGCTGTACTTTATTATCAACAGCAGCTTTCAATATATTTACAAAGCCACCTACATTTACTTCGTTAAAATAAACCGGTTCTTTTATAGAGCGGGGTACACTGCCTAAAGCCGCCTGGTGACTCACATAGTTAATACCATTGCAGGCCTGCTGACAGGTATCGGCATTTCTGATATCACCTTCTATCATTTCAAAGGCATTGTATTGCCTCAATATATTCAAATTGCTTTGAAATCCATTTACCAGGTTATCTAATACACGTACTTTTTTTGCCCCGGATTTTAATAAATATTCGGCAATATGGCCACCAATAAAACCTGCACCGCCTGTTATTAAAAAACTGCTATTGCTTATATCTTTTGTATGAAAATCGTTCATGCTTTTTGTGCGCCTCCCTGGCTGGAATATTTTATTTAATCTTAAAAAAAGGAGCTACCCCCAATTATTGTACCCTTACCTTTTACTATTTTTTCTGAAGTGAACAGGGTGGCTTTACAAACTCCAGTAATCTCTGCTGCTGATTTTATTTCTAAAGATGCCTTTTAAATCTGCAATTAATCCTTTAGGCTTTAT
>Ga0136636_10001841_pt1 | contig 12533 bp, 11 predicted proteins | sample AntDrymUQ8522106_2_FD_104653 | JGI IMG/M metagenome (GOLD analysis project Ga0136636, IMG submission 104653) | Polar desert sand microbial communities from Dry Valleys, Antarctica - metaG UQ852 (21.06) | ecosystem: Environmental > Terrestrial > Soil > Desert | place: Antarctica: Dry Valley... | reverse complement strand
CTGTAAGATTCAAAATTATCTTTTTTTGCAATACTTAATAAATTGCTGATACCTTTATCAAGTTCCTGCATATTATTTCCCTTACGCATTTTAGCATTGTTTAATTCTGCATAAATGTCTAATAATGCATCGGTAGTATGGCCAGAGGCTAAATTATAAAAAGTAGAAGCTTTGTCAAATTGCCGGTTCATTTCATATAACTGGCCCAGTAAAAATTCTGCCCTTGCTTTATCTTGTTTATTTTCTGTAGTAGTAAGTGATTTTTCTAAATATACAGCAGCACTATCGTAAATGAGTTGTTTAAAAAACCAGTAAGCCTGTATATCATGCAAATCGTCTTCAAGGCGCTTTGGCATATTAGGGTCATTTTGCAAAGTGTTCATTAAACCTGCCGCCTCGCCTATTTCATTTTGCTCAATCAGCGTTCGGGTAAGCCATACAAGTGCATCGTTTCTGCTTGGCGGCTTGGCTACTAATTTTTGAAGAATGTTTTGCTTCTCTTTATTGGCAACACTAATTTTACTATTGGTGGCATCCTCTGAGGTACCTATTACCCTGCTTCCATCTTCATCTTTTTTTCGGGGAAAAAGATTGTATTGTATAAATTGAAAAGTAGCAGCAGCAGAATCAAAATCTTTCCTAAAAAAATAGGCCTGCCCCATCAGTAGGTACATGTTATCTATCCAATCGTTTCGCAAATCATGTAGCAAAATACCAGAGGTTGCTTTATAAATAACAGAGTCTAATTCTGTTTTTTGGGCAGCGGTATTCTCAAGCGTATAAGGGTAATAGCTAAGCAACTTACTATAATCATCCTTTTGGCTTGCCTTTGCACGCTCTATAACGCTATTAATTTTATTGGTAGCATTAAAATAATAGTTATACCGTGTAAAATTATTTTGAAAAAAATGACGCACAAACGTAAATTTTTTATCCGCCATCTTCTCAGAACCTAGCTTTCTTTCTGCAAACTTCTCTGGTTTCTTTTCCTTCTCTAACAAATCAATAGTCCAAACAGGTGGCTGTGCAAAAACAGGTGTATAGCAAACGGAAAAAATAAATATGAGAAAAAATGATAAAATAATCGATCTAAACATGCTTAAATAGTTGGAATATTGCGGTTAAATATCGGATATTTTTAGCAATTAGTTAGTATAATGGCCTTGGTTTCATAATTTTAACATCCAATAGTATTACATGTCAAAAATAGACCAAAATTTTACATTAAAACGACTACGCAACAGATACCGCCTTGTAGTAATGAATGAAGACACTTATGAAGAAGTGGTTAAGTTTAGATTAAGCAGACTGAGCGTATATATAATGCTTAGCAGTATATTTGTAATTCTCTCTTTTTTTACAGTTGCATTAATAGTATTTACCCCTATTAAATACTATCTGCCAGGTGTTGGCTATGGAGATGCAAAACAAGTAAGAGAATATAGAAACTTAAAAATAAGAACCGATTCTATTGAAAATGCACTTATATTTAAGCAGCAATACCTGGATGATCTTAAAAAAGTATTACAGGGAAATATAGTAAAGCTGGATACCAATAAATTAGATATGCCGAAAGTGGAGAATGTTGAAGAATAAGTAAATACTTTAAAAACATTTTTTGCTTATAGAATAGTAAACAATTCTAAGGTTGAAAAAAGTTCTGAGAGCTTGATATTTTAATAAGTTTAACGCTGTTATAGCATTTCAACTGCAATAATCGGGTAAATTAATCATGGTAAGGTTGATTATCTTTAACTACTAAATCACTTTATCTATAAAACAATTTTTTAATTAAATCCTCTTTCCAAATTTAAAACCCAACTATGTTTAATTCCAAATCAAAAACAACCGAATTACCTATCAGCAGCGCTACTATTATTGGTGGAGGTACCACTATAAATGGCGATATCGAGAGTAGCGGAGATATTCGTATTGATGGTACATTAATTGGCAATCTTTTTTCAAAAGCAAAAGTATTGATTGGTACCGATGGCGTGGTAGAAGGTAATATTATTGGCCAGCAAGCCGATGTTTTGGGCTGTGTTACAGGCCACTTAAAAATAAAAGAATTATTGCAATTAAGAGGTAAGTGTAATGTAACCGGAGAAATACATGCAGGTAAACTGGAAGTAGAACCTTCAGCCACATTTAACGGAAGTTGCCACATGGGCGCAAATGTAGTTGAGCTTAATGCGGATATGGGACTTGTAGCAAGTAAATAAAATGAAAAATGAAAAATGAAAAGAAATTAATACTTCCACTGATATTTTTATTTATTACGCTAAATAGTTTTTTGCTTTTTGGGAAAGTAATGCTGGGCAGATGGGGGCTTCAATTTGAGTTTTTAATTATAGCAAACCTTGTATTTTTTATTATCAGTGTTATTGCTTTTTTAATGCAAAAAAAGGCGTTAAAAAATACGAATCCTAATGTATTTATAAGAAGCGTAATGGGCGGAATGCTTATAAAAATGGCAATCTGTATAGCTGCCGTAGCCATATATGTAGTTGGATTTAGAGATAACTTTAGCGGCAACTCTATACTTGCTGCCATGTTTTTATACCTTGTATATTTAGGGGTAGAAGTGGCAATAGCAACAAAATTGAATAGACAAAATAATGGCTAAGAAGGAATCGCCGCTTCACCAATTAAACGCTTACTTACCCAATGGTAGTTTTGATGATGTAGTTGTGTATTTACAGCAATATAAAGTGCAACTTACTATTACCCGGGAACGATCCTCTATTTTAGGCGATTATCGCAATAGTATTGCCAATAAAAATCATCGCATTAGTGTAAACGGCAACCTTAACAAATACGCATTTCTAATAACCCTGTTACATGAACTTGCCCACTTGTTTACTTACGAAAGATTTGGCCATCGTGTGCAAGCCCATGGTGCAGAATGGAAAGCTGAATTCAGTAAAATATTAAGCCAGTTTTTATCAAAAAAAGTTTTTCCGGCAGATATTCATAGTACTTTGTTACAATCGCTAAAAAACCCTGCTGCAAGCAGTTGTGGAGATACTGCTTTACTAAGGGTATTACACCAATACGATGCAAAAAAAGAGGGTATCGTTTTGCTGGAAACATTGCCGGAAGGCAGCCAGTTTTATATAAAGGGTAATAGAATTTTCGCTAAAAAAGAAACCGTACGCAAGCGTATAAAATGCCTGGAAATTGCTACAAACAAATTGTACCTGTTTAATCCACTGCATCAGGTTACGCTGTTAAATAAAGGGTAATTTATAAATCTTAAAAATTATCTTACCTGTAGATTTAATCAGTAAAAACCGCAGTAATATCTACAAAAAACTTTGCCGAAAACGTTACAATTCTTTCAGCATCCATATATCACAGCCCCCATGGCCGCTATTACCCATGGGGGTTTTTAGATAGGTAAATCCAAATTTCTCATACATAGGTATGGCTGAAGTTAACTCTGGCATGGTTTCCAGATACACTTTTTTAAACCCTAATTCTTTTGCTGTATGCAAACATTGTTTCATTAGTAGTTTTCCTACCCCTAAACCCCGGGAGGCAGGCGACAGGTATAATTTTACTAACTCACAAGTATCTTCATCTAAACCTGGAGTATAAAAAATGCCTCCACCGCCTACAACTTCATTGTTAATTATAGCAACATGATAAGCCGATTTAGCTTGTTGAAACAATTCAAATAGTTTATCTGTACTATCATCAAAATAAACTGTACCAGGTTTATTGGCACCAAATTCTTTTAAAGCATTTCTTATTATTGATGCCAATACTTTATTGTCATTTTTATCAATCAAACGGATTTGGATTTGCTGCATTTTACAAATTAATTTATCTCTCTAAAAAAAAGCGTATTCCCATTATTATCTTGTATAAAAAACTCAGCTATACCACCCTGTTTTATTGTAAGTCTTCCGGCAGGAAATACCAGTTCTTTCGAAGACAATTCAGCATAATAATCTTCAATATTAATAGTATAAATACAGCAACTATTGGCATTAAATGGATTGTTTTTTGCAATAAGATTTAGTTGTATTTCAACATTAGCACGCTTTACAATACCCCAACTCCCCATATTAATGGCTGTAAAACCAAGTTTACTTTCATAAAAAGAAATTGTTGCCAGCATTTCAAATACTGGCAAAATTGGTATGGCCTTTATAAACACTTCTTAATTATAATTTAAAACGGAAAGATATTTTAAAATCCACTATTTTCGTTTTCAAACTTTTTATTGTTGGGAGAAGAAATTAAATACAGTGAAGAAGAGTTAGTAAGTCGTCTTTTGCAAAAAGACCAACAAGCATTTTCATACCTATATGATAATTATGCCGGTGCGCTCAATGCTGTTATCTATCGCATTGTAGAAGAAAAGGAACTTGCCGAAGATATTTTACAAGAAGCATTTATTAAGATTTGGAATAATTTTACCAGCTACGATAAATCTAAAGGCCGTTTATTTACCTGGATGGTCAATATCACCAAAAATCTCAGTATTGATACAGTTAGAAGCAAGGGGTATAAAAAACAAAAAAAAATCTTAGGGGATGAAAATTTCGTAATTAATTTACAGGATTCAAATATAGGGGCAGAAAGGTTTGATACTATAGGATTAAATAAACAAGTTAACAATTTAAAGCCCGAATATAAGATTATAATAAATATGGCATACTCCAGTGGATTTACGCAAGATGAAATATCTAAACAGTTGGATTTACCCCTGGGTACAGTAAAAACAAGAATGAGGGCTGCAATACTGGAATTAAGAAAACATATACAAAATACCTGAATTGAAAATTAAAGAAATTATATCATCTGGTTTATTAGAGTTGTATGCAACAGGCCTGGCATCTGAGCAGGAAAAACAGCAGGTAAAACTATGGGCAGCTCAATATCCTGAGGTTGCAAATGAACTTACTCAAATTGAAAATAGTTTAGAAGCTTATTCTAAATCTTATGCCATTCAGCCAGATTCCGCTGTAAAAGAAAAGTTATTTTTAAAAATAAAGGAAACTGCAATAGCGCCTGTAATTTCTATTAATAGTACTGCTGATAATGGGTATGTACCGAAAAAAAGCACTAGCATATCATATTGGAAAATTACAGCAGCGGCATTGTTATTATTATTAATTGGTAGTGTGGTACTAAATATAAGCTTGTTCAATACAAATAATAACAATAGCAGCTTATTGGCAAGTACAAACCAACAATTGCAAAGTATAGCAGATAAAAATAAAGAAATGGAACAGGATATGCTGGTAGTACAAAGCAAGTACAGCATGCCGGTATTCTTAAATGGTTTGGAGGCTGCACCTGATGCTGCTGCCAAAATTTTCTGGATGAAAAATACAGGAGAAGTTTTTATAGATGCAACCAATCTACCCATTACACCAAAAGGAAAAAATTACCAGCTATGGGCATTTGTTGATGGTAAACCTGTAGATGCCGGAATAATTACTTCTAAAACCGGGGATACTTACCGGATACAAAAGATGAAAACTTTTGGTAAAGTAGAAGCTTTTGCTGTATCATTAGAGGAAGTAAAAGATATACCCAATACAAGCCCGCAAGGTCCGGTATTGGTGATGGGTAAAATGTAATATATTCTCTTACGCAAGCCTTTGCAGAACTTTTACACCCATTTTTAATTACTATAAATCATATAAAATCCTCAGCCGGGCTAAAAGAATTAATAAGAATTACTGTGCAGCTTTATAAAAGCTGGCCAATAAAAAAGCTGAGTTATCAGAATTGATAACTCAGCTTTTTTATACGATTTAACCAGATTTTGCAATTGAAAACCTAGTTACGATTCAACTAAAAATTCGGATTAAATTTATGCAGAATTTCTTCCTGCATTTATTATTCCAAAAGAGGAACGCATAACTAATTTAGAATAGGTGTCTTTTAACGGTGTATTAATCAAATTATCTTCTATTTCCCTAATATTCATTATTGCAAATTGCTGTATGGTAAGCAAAGGCATTACTATTCTTTCCCTCATAGCAATTGATAACTGATCTATAGGATAATCACTCATCAATTCTACATTGCCAGATAATCGCAATACATACTCCTTTGTTAATGAATACTCTGCATAAATAGTATTCCATATTTCTCCATATTTTTCATCATTTGATAAAAAGGCTGTGAGTGGAAAAAAACACTTCTTCATAGACATTTCACAGTTATCCAGCAAAGTTTTAAAATAAAGTGAGTTTTTATATAAAGCCTGTAACTGCGGAAATTTACCTTTTTTATCTAACTCTCTTAAAGCAGACCCTACACCAAAATAACCTGTTACATTTTGCTTAAGTTGTGCCCAGGCACCTACATAAGGGATAGCTCTTAAATCTTTAAAAGAAATTTTATTGCCGCCACCACGCTTAGCCGGACGGCTGCCAATATTGGTTTCGCTATAAAATTTTAAGGGGCTTACCTGCGCCAAATAATCAGCAAAGTAAGGATGGTTTTTGAGGGCGCAATATTTTTTATAACTTTCGTTTGCTAATGCCTCCATCAATCCCTCCTCTTCTATCTGTAAAGTAATTTCCCTGCTATTAAACAGCTCGTTTGTAATGCCGGCGTGCAGCAACTGTTCCATGTTAAACTGTGCTGCATCTATTGTTCCAAAATTAGAACTTACCGTTTGCCCCTGTACTGTTAATTGTATTTCTTTATTAGCAATATTTTGGCCCATAGAGGCGTAAAATTTATGTGTTTTACCACCGCCTCTCGATGGTGGGCCACCGCGGCCATCAAAAAATACTACCTCAATATCATATTTTTTCGAAATGGTAGTTAAAGCTTCCTTAGCCTTATAAATACTCCAGTTTGCCATTAAATAGCCGCCATCTTTAGTACCGTCACTAAAGCCAAGCATAATGGTTTGGCTCTTTTTTCTTTCAATGAGGTGTGCAGCATATATTGGATTGCTATACAGCAATTCCATTATTACCGCAGCATTTTGCAAATCATCTACCGTTTCAAATAAAGGAACAATATCTACTGTTAACGCATTTTTCTCCCATCCACTTAGCAGTAGCAAACCATAAACTTCCATTACATTTAAAGCACTATTGCATTGGCTGATGATATATCTGTTGCATCCCGCTTCACCATTAAAATCCTGAATAGTTTTAATAGCCTTCATGGAAGGTAATGTATCAACTAAAACAGCATCAGTACTACTAATATTATCTATGGATACAGTTATATTAGTAAGGAGTGTAATTTTTTCCCCGGCTGATAATAAAGCATAATTATTAGGTAAAGCATCGGTTGTGCTTGCAATAAGTTCCAGCAGTTTTCCATGAATGCTACTCTCCTGCCTTATATCAAGTGAGGCAAAATGCAATCCAAATACTTTTATCTTATTAATGAGGTTATTTATCAAATAAAGAAAAAGATTATTATGCTTATGAATGATGATATCCCGAATGGTATTGAGTGAATCTAACAGTACTATTGAGGATATTTCTGTACGCTGCCCCGGTATAAAAATATTAGCGTACAAATCATTTTCTAAATTGGTCAATATTACATCTATACCTTCAAAAGTAAGCCTGCGCTTGATTCTGCGAATTTCCAGGTAATAAGATTTAATAATACCGCCCCTTAACGCATCAGCAACTTTTAAGGTAGTAGCAGCATTTACATAAGGATTGCCATCCCTATCCCCACCCGGCCAAAAGCCCATGTGTATAATGGGATTATCATCATCTACAGCACCCGGAAACTGTGATTTTAAAAAAGCAATAATTCTGCCAGCGGCAGGATAAAAAACGTTTTCCAGGTACCAGATAAGGTTCATACCCTCATCATAAGGTGTGGGTTTTTGTTTTTTAAAGAAAGGTGTTTTACCCAATTGCTGCAGGTACATATTTATTTGCACAGCATTATTTTCTGATAAGGCATTGGATAAATCGTTGATAATACCCAACACTGCACCCGGATAAAATTGGGTAGGATGAGCCGTAAGCACCAATTGTATGGCAAAATGCTTCAGTTTATCTTGCAACTCCTGCTGCTTGTCGTATTGAATTACCTCGCTTTCCAGGTGTTTTAGTGTTCCGGCACCACCAAGGTCATGTATTTCTCTAAAAGATGCATCTTCAAGGGCATCGAATAATACAACCTGCCGCTCAATGTATTGTATAAATCTAAATAAAAGATCAAGTCTTTGTTGGGGTTGCTCGTAGGTAGTGTGTTTAGAAAAAAAATCTTCTATAATTTGCACAGGGCTCAATTTTTTCTTGTAACCCTCTTCGCAATTATTTAGCAAAAGAGATAACAAAATACCTGTTTTTTCTATTCGGTGAAAAGGCAGAGAGGTAAACAGGCTGTTGTATAATTGAAATTTAATTCCTACTAAATTTTTAAATTGCTGCAACCCACGTGATGACTGTTGATTCATTGTTAGATAATATTTAATGATTTTAAATAATGCTGGCAGCAATTATAGTACGGCGTGAAAATACTTTAAAGTTTTCAATTTAATTAAGGTGTTTGCAATTGTTTTACTAATTTAGCCTTCTCTAAAAGTGGTAAAAGTGAAACTAGCTAACCTTTATATCAATGCTCCTATTGCTTCGCTCAGCATTGCAGCCATTATTGTTACCACCATTATTACAACCCGTTACGGGTTACAATAATTTATATCATCCATTGGGCAACAAGCTTTTTAAGATATTAATCTATCAATATTATCATCAAAAAATACATCAACATGCAGGTTTTAAAGTTTGGCGGAAGTTCAGTTAAGAACGCAGCAAACATCAACAAAGTAATTGCTATTGTAAAAGATAAAATTAAAACAGATAAAACTATTGTGGTTGTTTCTGCATTGGGCGGCATTACAGATATGCTGCTGCAGTGTAGTAAACTTGCCGCAGAAGCAGATGAAACGTACAAAGAAAAATTGCAGGAAGCCGAGCTGAGGCATTTAACCACCATAAAAGAATTACTGCCACTTACACAACAAAGCAGCGTACTAAGCCAGATAAAAACGCTGTGCAATGAGATTGAAGATATTTGTAATGGTATTTTTTTATTGGGCGAATTATCAGAACGTACTAAAGATCGGATAGTTAGTTATGGAGAAATAATGTCGTCTCAAATAATTGCCGCAGGGCTAAAGGCCGATACAGGAGATTGTGTTTGGAAAGATTCGAGGGAATTAATTGTTACTGACTCTAATTTTGGGGCAGCCACAGTTGATTTTACTGCCACCAATAAAAAAGTGCAGGAATATTTTGATAGCAGTACAGCATCCTTGTTTATGATGCCAGGCTTTATTGCGTCCAATGCAGCGGGTGTAAATACTACGCTTGGCCGTGGTGGATCGGATTATACAGCGGCTATTTATGCTGCTGCACTTACAGCCAATGTGTTAGAAATTTGGACCGATGTATCTGGTATGATGACCGCAGACCCACGCCTGGTAAGCAATGTAAAAATTATACCAGAAATATCGTACCAGGAGGCAATGGAGCTTTCACACTTTGGCGCCAAAGTAATTTATCCGCCTACAATACAACCTGTACGCAGCAAGGGCATTGCCACCTGGATAAAAAATACGTTTGCACCAGAAGATAAAGGAACGGTGATAAGAGAAGAAGAAGCAGCTATTGATGGTAACAGCACAAGGGGAATTTCCAGCATCAACAGCATTGCACTGCTTAGTTTAGAAGGTAGTGGCATGGTAGGCATTCCCGGATTTTCCAAGCGCCTGTTTGAGGCATTAGCAGCAAAAAAAATCAATGTAATACTAATCACCCAAAGCTCATCGGAACATTCAATTTGCGTGGGTATAGACCAGGCCAATGCAGATGAAGCACAGGTAACCATAGATAGTGCTTTTGCGTATGAAATTGCCACCAAAAAGCTGGATCCAATTGTGGTGGAAAAAAATCTGGCCATTGTGGCACTGGTAGGTGATAATATGAAAAGCCACCCGGGCATTAGTGGTAAAATGTTTGGCAACCTTGGTAGAAATGGGGTAAATGTAAGAGCAATTGCACAAGGCTCATCAGAAAGAAATATATCTGCCGTAATATCTAACAATGATGTAAAAAAAGCCATCAATGTATTACATGAAGAATTTTTTGAAACAATGTACAAAGAGGTAAATTTATTTGTAGCGGGCGTAGGTAATGTAGGTGGTAAATTACTGGCACAAATACTGCAACAGCAACAGTATCTTTTGCAAAATTTGTATTTAAAAATAAATGTAGCAGGTATTGCAAATAGTAAAAACATGTATTTTAACGATGGTGGCATTGACCTTGCTAACTGGAAAACCTTATTGGCTACAGAAGGGCAGCCAATGGACATGCCAGGCTTTATCAATACCATTAAAGCAAAAAATTTACGCAATGCAGTTTTTGCAGATGTTACGGCCAATGAAACAGTAGCATCCTGCTACCACGATTTATTGCAAAAAAGTATTGCTGTAGTTGCCTGTAATAAAATTGCTTGCTCCTCCAGTTATGAATACTATACAAGCCTAAAGAAATTATCACGGGAATTTAATGCTCCATTTTTATTTGAAACCAATGTAGGCGCAAGTTTGCCCATTATTGGCACCTTAAATGATTTGCTGTGCAGCGGCGATAAAATTACCAAAATGGAAGCTGTGTTGAGTGGTACCCTCAATTTTGTATTTAATAATTATGATGGCAGCCGTTCTTTTGCATCGGTGGTAAGGCAGGCACAGGCAGAAGGCTACACAGAGCCAGATCCACGGCTCGATTTGAGCGGAAAAGACGTAATGCGTAAAATAATGATTTTGGCACGGGAGGCAGGAGAAATCATCGAGATGGAAGATATTGCCAACAATAGCTTTATGCCCGAAGCTTGTATGCAGGGTTCGGTAGAAGATTTTTACCAGTCAATGGAGGCCCATGAAGATCATTTTAAAAAGCTGTACGAAGCCGCTGCCAAAACCGGTGATAAGTTAAAGTTTGTTGCCGCTTATTCACCATCATTAATTGGTGGTAAAATAGCTACTGTTGGCTTACAGCACATACCTCCACAACACGATTTTTATCACCTGTATGGCAAAGATAATATTGTGTTGTTTACTACTGAGCGCTATGTAGATCAGCCACTAGTTGTAAAGGGTGCTGGTGCCGGTGCTGCTGTTACTGCCTCGGGTGTATTTGCAGATGTTATTAGAGTGGCAAGGGTGTAACCGCTGCCATAATCCGCTAAAAGAGAAACTAAAGCCGTTGTTTGTGCAAACATACCTAAGGGCATTTGTAAAGCTCTCTGTTAAAAATTTAGTGGAAAATTGAATTTTATAAAAGATTAAATAAATGCAATAATGGATAGTAATAGTAACCCAGAAATAGATAGTCCATTAGGGCATGGGGGCAACAGAAATGAAAACGGGGGCTACAAATTTGGGTCGGTAGTAAAAGTACATGCACCCGGTACAGTTGCCAACCTTGTATGTGGGTACGATATTTTAGGCCTTTGCTTAAATGACCCCAACGATTTGATGGAAGTGAAATTACTGGAGGAAAGGAAAATCATTATCCATAGTGCAGATGGCTATCCATTACCGCTTGACCCTGCACAAAATACGGCGGGTGCTCCATTGATTGAAATGATTAATGAGTTAGATGGTACTATTGGTTTTGAAGTAACCATTCATAAAAAAATAAAACCCGGCAGCGGAATTGGTTCAAGTGCTGCAAGTGCCGCCGGTGCTGTTGTTGCAGCCAATCATTTATTGGGTAATCAATTTTCTAAACCAGATCTTGTACGCTTTGCTATGTTTGGCGAAAAAGTGGCTAGCGGTGTAAAACATGCAGATAATATTGCGCCGTGTATCTACGGTGGCATTACCTTAATCCGCAGTATTTATCCCCTGGATATTGTAGAAATTCCTGCACCGGAATTATTTGTTACGGTGGTTCATCCACAAATAGAAGTTCGTACAAAAGATGCAAGGCAAATTTTGAGAAAAGAAGTATTACTTAAAGATGCCATTAAACAATGGGGCAATATTGCCGGTTTGATAGCAGGGTTTATGAAAAATGATTTGGAACTAATTGGCCGTTCACTGGAAGATGTAATTATTGAGCCAGTAAGAAAAATACTGATACCAGGTTTTGATGAAGTTAAAATGCGCTGCAAACAAGCTGGTGCATTGGGTGGTGGTATTTCGGGCTCGGGACCATCTTTGTTTATGTTAAGTAAAGATATAACTACCGCCACACAGGTAGAAAATGAAATGAAAGCCGTATATGAAAAAATTGGACTTGATTATCATAGTTATGTAACTACCATAAATATGAAAGGGGTAACGGTGCTAGAATAATTTGTGGCAGTTTTTATGTAACCTAACTTCAAGTATTCATTACAATATGTCTAAAATTAAATAATCAAAGCTCGTAGATCAAAGCTCACAGCTCAAAGCTCGCAGCTCGCAGCTCACAGCTCGTAGCTCACAGCTCGTAGCTCAAAACTCAAAGCTAAATTCTAAATTAAATGCAATATTTCAGTACCAATAACCAATCGCCTAAAGT
>Ga0136636_10001840_pt1 | contig 12539 bp, 10 predicted proteins | sample AntDrymUQ8522106_2_FD_104653 | JGI IMG/M metagenome (GOLD analysis project Ga0136636, IMG submission 104653) | Polar desert sand microbial communities from Dry Valleys, Antarctica - metaG UQ852 (21.06) | ecosystem: Environmental > Terrestrial > Soil > Desert | place: Antarctica: Dry Valley... | reverse complement strand
ATGCCGAATTCCTGCTGCATTCCTTTGGTTACGTTGAAAATGCCTCCTTTTTCCTTGTTTGCAACATCCTGCCCCCATAAAAAAGTATCCGGATTGAGGCGGAACTCTTCTTTCAGCGTTTCGTTAAGTGCCTGTATAAGTTTTAATGAACGTCCTTCGTGTTCATCATGCAATCCATCAGGAAATTTAACCGGAACATATGCATCCGGAATTACAAAATTAATGATTGAAGCAGGATCAGGATCAGGAGCAGTTAATGCCTTGCGATGAGCTGCCATCATTTCTTTCTGTGCCTGATCGTCGAGTACTGCTAACTCAGGCTCTGAAAATCTGCCGGAATGCAATAATATAATGCGGAACCTGTCGAGCGGATCGCTTGCCTTAGCACAATGCCGCTCATTTTCGTCGCGGTACAATTCGTGCTTGTCGGAATTCGAATGCGAGTGAATGCGAACACAACTGGCGTGAACAATGACAGGTTCCTGCTTTTCGACGGCATGGCGTTTCGCCATTTCCATTGCATTCATGGAAGCAAATATGTTTTTACCATCGCAATGAATGATTCTCAGGTTTTTGAAACCCTTGAAGTTATCTGCTGCCACTGCATTTGCCGATTGATCGCGCTGGGGTACAGAAATTCCATACCTGTTATCCTGGAAAACAAAAATAACCGGCAACTTTTCATTGCTGGCTCCGTTGATTGCCTCATATACATAACCTTCAGAAGTTGAAGATTCGCCCTGTGAACTGATGGCTACACCTTTTCCCCCGTATCTTTTAATAGCTCGTGCTACTCCAACGGCATGCAAAGTATGATTGCCTGTTGCTGATGAAACGCTGTGAATATTCCATTCAGGTTTGGCAAAATGGTTCGACATATGCCTGCCGCCCCCGGCAACATCGGTAGCTTTTGAAATACCGTTCAGTATGATTTCTTCAGCAGTAAGTCCGGCCGAAATATTTGTGAGCATATCCCGGTAATACGGGAATAAATGATCCGTTTCACGATCAAATATTTGTCCGATTGCAAGCTGTATTCCATCGTGACCGGCATATGGCGCGTGGTACGACCATCCCAAAGCCTGTTTCAGATAATTTGGAGCACGCTCATCAAGCTTGCGTCCCAGTACCATCAGATAGTACCATTTTTGTAATGTTTCCTTGTCAACAGTATCCAACTTGTATTCTGTACGCTTTTCCATTCGTTTTCCTTAATAATTTCCTAAAGTTAAACAAAAATAACGACTTAAATTCAATTTTGTTCGCAAATCACATTATTAATGTGATTAAAACACAAAGTTTAAACATTTTCAATCCCTGATAATAGTGTACATTCCATCATCACGCAGCCTGATAATAGTGGAAGGTTTGGAACGGGTAAAATAATCCTGTTTGTATGTAACGATATAATCAACAGCTTTTTTAATTTCATCCGCCACCTGACTGAAAACGACAGGAGCATCAAAACCTGAAATATTGGCCGAAGTTGAAACTATAGGTTTACCAAACCGCCTGATCAGCTCGGCGCAAAAATCATCCTTAACAATACGAATAGCAATGGTGCCGTCGTGTGCAACCAGGTTTTGAGCAAGTTTGCGGGCATTGGAATAAATTATTGTAACCGGATTTGTAATGCTGGCCAGCAAATCGCCGGTAATATCAGGTACCTTTTCGATATAGATCGGTAATTTATCAATATGATCGAGAAGGATGATCAGGCTTTTTGCTTCAGTCCGGCTTTTAATACGGTAGATCTTTCTGACTGCCTCTCTGTTAGTTGCATCGCAACCTAAGCCCCAGATGGTATCGGTAGGATAAAGCAGGATTCCACCTTCCTCGAGTACTTTCAGTGATTTTTGTATGTCATCTTCAAAATTCATACTTCATTAACAATTAACTTGGGTTTTAGATCAATCCGACCTGAGATTATTTGCTATAAATTCATATAGACTTTCATCAGATTGGCAGCCACATTTGCTTCATCAAAAATCTTTCCGTGCACAAAGCCTTTTTCGATCATTGTTTTAGCTGTTTCAGGTTCATTAAGAACTTTAGCGATGGCATGCCTCAGTTGTGCTGTATCATAAGGATCACAATACATGGCTGCATTGCCGCCTGTTTCGGTAAAACAGCTTCCGGTACTTGTAATAACAGGCACGCCCGAATAAAGAGCTTCCAGAATCGGAATTCCGAAGCCTTCAAAAACCGAAGGATACACGAAAACTGAAGCGGATTGGTACAATGCCGGTAAATCTACAGATTCAATGTCGTGCCTGAAAATCACCTTGTCCCCGGCAGGATTTTGTTTCAGAAAAACCTTAATTTCAGTAAGATAAGCGGTGGGTTTGCCTGCAATTACAAGCGGCGTATCAATTTTTTGATCAAGATATGCTTTTACAAGCGTAAGTGCATTTTTTCGTTTTTCGATGGTTCCCAGATAGAGAATATAATTATCAGGAAGATTATATTTTTTCCTGACCAGCTCTTTTTTATCATTGGTTAAAAGTATCCTGAAAACTGGGTTACAGGTCTGGTAAACCACATCTATTTTTTGGGGATCAATTCCAAAAAATGTAATGATATCGGCTTTGGTTGCTTCGCTGGTAGCAATGATCTTATCTGCAACGCGGCAGGCATGGCGAAATTTCTGCAGGTAAATCTGCCGGTCGATCAACGGGTAATATTCAGGGTATCTTAAAAATATTAGGTCATGAATGGTAACAACCGATTTTACCCCGGTTTTCTTTATGCTCCAGGGCAACTCGTTACTTAAACCATGAAAAATATCCAGCTTTTGATTTTTAACCTGGCTGTGAATTCCCCAGGATCGCCACAGGGAAGGAAATATGCTGTAAAGTCCCGGTTCAGTTTCAACTATAAACTGATTTGCTGAAGGCTGAAAAAGTTCCCTGCTGTCGTTTGCCGAAAACAGGTAATAATTATTTCCGGGGTAATATTTCGACAAAAGCTGAACCGTGCTGCGGCTGTAATTACCGAGCCCGCTGCGGTTGAACAGCGCACGTTTAGCGTCAAATCCTATATTCATAAGCTATACTGGTAAAAATTCCGGTCTGGATTTTTTAAAAAGGTAAAATTCAATTATTGAAGAAGTTGTTTTGCCACAGATTTCGCGAATTTTCACAGATTTGGCACTGTCTATAAAAGTTTTCAAAACAAAAACCTTCCTCATGTAATTTGTAAATCTGTGTAATCAGCGAAATCTGTGGCTCGTATTCATCCCAAATGTATTGATCTGGCTAATCAGTTTCCTAAAAAGAAATATCGTATTCGCGTAAAGCTTCATTGAGAGACAACTTAAGATCGGTTGAAGGCTTGCGCTGCCCGATAATCAAAGCGCAACTTACCTGGTATTCACCCGCAGGATATTGCCTGGTATACGATCCCGGGATAACTACCGAGCGGGGAGGCACATATCCTCTGTATTCTACAGGTTCACTGCCTGTTACATCAATTATCCGGGTACTTTGTGTGATTACCACATTTGCGCCCAGCACGGCTTCCGTGCAAATACGTGCTCCTTCAACCACAATGCACCTTGATCCTACAAAGCAATTATCCTCAATAATAACAGGAGCAGCCTGAACAGGTTCGAGTACGCCGCCAATACCAACGCCACCGCTCAGATGAACATTGGAACCTATCTGCGCACAACTGCCGACAGTGGCCCATGTATCAATCATAGTTCCTGCACCAACCCATGCACCAATATTTACAAACGAAGGCATCATAATTACGCCGGGCGAAAGGTAAGCTCCATACCTGGCAACTGCATGAGGAACAACGCGAACACCAAGTTCTTTATAATTGTGTTTTAGCGGAATCTTATCATGAAATTCCATCGGACCGGCTTCCATTACTTCCATTTGCCTGAGCGGGAAGTACATTATTACTGCTTTTTTAATCCATTCATTTACTTTCCACTCGCTTCCGACCAGTTCGGCAACGCGTAACTTCCCTTTATCCAGAAGCTCAACAATCTGGAATACAGTATTTTTTGTCTCGTCCTGACCCAGTAACGAACGATCGTCCCAGGCTTTTTCGATTATAGATTTTAATTGGTCCATGCAGCTTATTTTTCAATTCAAAATTACGGATTTTATGAAGATCAGCTCATATCTGAATAACTAAATCAGTCCAAAGACATAGAAAAGCTTCACTGGCAGGCCTTTCGGAAGCTATTTCTTTGTAATTTTGCCGCAAAAAACAGGACTTGGGCAGGATATTAGCTATAGATTACGGACAAAAGCGCATTGGACTTGCAGTAACTGATGAACTCAGGATGATAGCGGGTCCTCTTGCTTCGGTGCATTCGAAAGATGTGATAGCTTACCTTAAAGATTATGTTGCCCGTGAAAATGTAGATTGTTTTGTAGTTGGGTACCCGCTTACCTTACAGAACCAGCTTTCGCAGTCGGCACGGTTTACCGAACCATTTGTAAAACATCTGCAAAAAACCTTTCCACACATACCGGTTGAACGAATGGATGAACGGTTTACCTCGAAAATGGCTATAGCTGCCATCCTAGAATCGGGTGCCAGGAAAAAAGTCAGGCAGGATAAAGCATTGGTTGATAAGGTAAGTGCCGTTATAATCCTTCAATCCTATCTTGAGATGATAGCTATGCAAATCTGAACCATTTTCCCTCTTCTCTGTTTTTATTAAAATAAATTTGTGATTTCAAAACAAAGCGAATTATCAGTTAATAGTTAACAGAAAAAAGTTAATGGTAGCCTTATGATAACTATTACCTTATTTAGAACTTTACACTTCGGCTCAGCGACCTGTAACTTTGCACCTTGAACTTGGAACCTTTGACCTTTAACCTTTAACCTTTTTCCATTAACTATTAACCCTTTACCTTACCAATGATTCTTCCAGTAGTCGCCATCGGGCATCCTAATTTACGCAAACTTTCAATCGATATAACTTCAGAGTACCCAGGTCTGCAGCAGCTAATAACCGATATGTGGGAAACCATGTATTTTTCATCCGGAGTTGGCCTTGCCGCGCCTCAGATCAACAAACAGATACGACTTTTTGTGATTGATGCTTCGCCATACGAAAAGGAAACACCTGAAACAAAGGATTTCAAAAAGGTATTTCTCAATCCTAAAATAGTGGAGGAAAAAGGGGAGGAGTGGGCTTTCAGCGAAGGATGCCTGAGTATTCCTGATATCCACGAAGATGTAATGCGCAAATCGGATGTAAGACTAACTTACTACGATGAGGAATTTAATTTTCATGATGAATGGTTTACCGGTATACTTGCCAGGATTATACAGCATGAATACGATCATCTCGAAGGGATACTGTTTGTGGATAAGATTCATCCGCTTCGCAAAATCATGATCAAAAGGCGGTTACAGGAAATTTCAAAAGGAATAACAGAAGCCAAATATAAGATGATTTTCCCGCCCAAAAAGCGTTGACGGGATTTCTGCTTCAATCATTAGTGATTTTCGGATATGAAAAATTCAATATTCCTGCTTTCTGTCATTATCTCTTTGTCTTTTTTTTCGTGCACGACTTCGCGCGATAAAATGTCGGGTAAGATTTCTGAAATGGAATCGGGACTGAAAACAGTTCAGAAAGTTGATTCCGGTTCGCTTTCGGAATTAATTGGTGCATATCAGAATTTTGCATCAAAATTTCCGCACGATAGCATGTCGCCGGAATATCTTTACAAAGCAGCTGGCCTGGCTAATGGTCTGAACCGGGGTACCCAATCCATTGATTTATATGATTTAATTATTCATACCTATCCTGATTTTAAAAGAATACCTGAATGCTACTTTATGGAAGCATTTGCCTATGAAAACGTTCAGGGAAATATCGGCAAGGCATCTGAATATTACAATAAATTCCTTGATAAATACCCTGGTCACCAGTTAGCCGACGATGCCCGTGCTGCCCTCAAATTTCTTGGAAAAACTCCGGATGAAATGGCTCGTGAATTTGAGAAGATGAATGCGGATTCGGGGAAGTGATGGGATTGAGGGGATTGATGAGATTGAGGGGATTGATGGGATTTATGAGATTGAATTCAGCCATATTCCAAAACTAAAAATTGTGCTTTTTTACAAAACCATTTTCTTTTAGCTATCTTCCATTAACTATTCCCCATTAACCATTTTTCGTTAACTATTTTCCATTAACTATTTTCTTTTAACTCCTTAATCACTCAATCCTTTCCCGAAAAATCTTCCATAAGCATTGTCTTTAACCCCGAAGCCTTAATGTCGAGCGAGAGTTCGCCGTTGCGGCAATATGAAATACGGCCGGTTTGCTCTGAAACAATGATTGCTATGGAGTCGTTCTTCTCGGTTATTCCTATGGCAGCGCGATGCCGCAACCCGAATTCAGTAGGAAGATCCATTTTACCGGAAACGGGAAGAATACACCTGGCAGTTTTAATTTTATTATCACTGATAATGACAGCTCCATCGTGCATGGGATTATTCTTGTAAAAAATACTTTCGAGAAGCTGATCCGAAATTATGGCATCCACAGCCAGACCAGTTTCCTTAAATTCAGAAAGATCGTTATTGCGGGCAATTACGATAAGAGCGCCGGTTAGAGAATGCGACATACGGTGACAGGCCTGCACTACAGGATCAATGTCGGCAAGGTTACTGTTTTCGAGCTGCATTTTTGAAAATAATGACCTGAACCTTTTCCTGGTTATAAATCCCGGAGAGCCGACAGCGAGAAGGAATTTCCTGATTTCGGGCTGAAAAACCACTATAAAAGCAATAAAACCAACTGAGGTAAATGCTCCGAGCAAATCACTGAGCAGATCCATCTGTAGCGATTTCACCAGGCGCCAGATAACGAAAATTGCAAGGATGCCCAGGAAGATATTTACCGCGGCTGTGCCTTTAAGCAATTGGTAAAGAGAAAATAACAATAATGCAACCAGGAGCACATCGACTATATCGAGTATCCTCACATTCAGGAAAAGTGGCAGAAGTGAAGCGATCATTTAATTTAATTGTATAATGTGCAAATATACTTACTGACGGGCAATTTTTTTAGGAAAACTTAAAAATACTTGAATCAATGCCGTTCAATTGGCAGATAAACAGATATCTATAAAGCCTGGAACCATCCTTCAGCCTAAAGAGATTAGTCAAGTCACAATATCTTCTACACATAATGCTGTTCAACTTGCTTTAGGCAATTAAACATTTGATTAAATAATCAAGTTTACTTGACCGAAATTGGTAGTCAGTTTTATTTATTCTGTTTCCTCATCAGGATCAAGTTTCATAACATACCTGTCCCATTTATCGATCACTGCTTTCATATCATCGGGTAATTCGGTTTCAAAAAACATTTTTCTTCCATCGGCCGGGTGTGCAAAACCTAATGATTGTGCATGCAGTGCCTGGCGAGGGCATATTTCGAAGCAATTCTGGATAAACTGTTTGTATTTTGTAAATGTCGTGCCTTTCAAAACCTGGTCGCCGCTATAGCGTGCATCATTGAACAAGGTATGCCCGATATGCTGCATATGGGCGCGTATCTGGTGCGTGCGACCTGTTTCGAGGGTACACTCAATAAGAGTGATATAATGAAACCTGCGAAGCACACGATAGTGTGTGATGGCTTCCTTGCCATGGCTACCATCAGGAAAAACATCCATGATCAGCCTGTCGCGGAGGCAGCGGCCGATATTCCCGGTAACTGTTCCTTCTTCTTCCTTGAAATCGCCCCAAACCAAAGCCAGGTATTTACGGTCGACCTTATGTTCGAAAAAGCCTCGGGCAAGTATTTGCTGAGCAAGCTCATTTTTTGCCACCAGGAGTAATCCGGATGTGTCCTTATCAATACGATGCACAAGGTAAGGACCAGTTTCGCTTACAATGCCTTGTTCTTTAAAACGATAGGCAAGGGCATTTACGAGGGTTCCGGTATAGTTGCCATGTGCAGGATGCACCACCATTCCTGCGGCCTTGTTAATTACAAGTACATCATCATCTTCGTACACAATGTTAAGCGGAATATCTTCAGCCAGTATTTCAGTCTCGCGAGGCGGGTAGGCCAACACGATCGAGATGATATCAAGGGGTTTTACCCGGTAGTTTGGCTTTACAGGCTTTTCGTTCACCAGGATGTTATTCGCCCGTGCCGCATTCTGTATTTTATTCCGCGATGCATTCTGTATGCGTCCCATCAGGAACTTATCAATACGAAGCATGGCCTGGCCTTTATCCACTTCGAACCTGAAATGCTCGTAAAGATCATTCTCTTCAGCCGATGCCGAAGTGTCTTCTAATTCTTCTTCTGTCATATTTTTTTTGAAACGATATACGCAGGTTATTGGAATCAATTATAAGTGCGAATACCAATAATTGCTGATCTGATCTTGTTTAAAATGATTTTTTGCAAAATGGATTCAACCCCAACCTGTAACACTATTTTTAAGAATAGCTTCCCACTATTAGCGGATAACAAGTTTGCCGGTTGCTTTCAGGCCACTTTCTTTGTTAGTGAGAATTACCAGGTAGAAACCCGGTGCAAGTGAATTTACATTAACCGGATTATAAAATGAGCCGGACAAAACCCTGCTGCCAGTTGCTGAAATAATTGTAAAGTCAATATTATCAGCATTGTTCTTTTTCCAGGCTTCAGGCAACAGAATTATCAGGTTGCCATCCTTAACAGGATTGGGTTGTATGCTGAGATGCTCTGCAACGGCTGGCTTTATAACTCCAAGCGGGTTTACTTTGCCAATAATGGGTCGCATCATCAGCGAACCATAATTTGCTGAATCACTTATCTGCCAGGTGCCATTAATATTATAAAACCGGTTTGAGTGACTGTCTTTATACCTGTCGAATCCAACATTCAGATTGAGGAGTGTTGTTTGCGACCAGCCGATATAAAACCTAAAGCCGGGGAATGTGCCGGCATCTATTAAAAGGGACTCTTCAAACCAATACGTATAAAATTCATTCAGGTTGCTTGTGTAAACAGGACTTACCGGGCCATGGGTTTTAATAATTTTTCCGGGTTTACCGTTTGCATCATTCCACACGTTAAGTTCTACTATTTGGTTTGCTCCGCCGCTAATCGGGTTGAAATAGATCTGCATCCCACGCAGGGTATCTTTTTCATTCAATTTGAACTGAACGGCATACTGTCCGGCTGCACCGTTAATACCTATACCGGCCTCAGAGGTTCCGTTATCATAAGCATAATAATTGCTGAATACCTGTTTGAACCGAATAGTATCGTTAGAGCGGAAAAGTGGGTTTGGATCAGGCGATAGGTAATGGGTAATGTAGAATGCCACATTTTCCTCATTCGAAACAGGAAAAAATACATTTACCGGTGGCGTTGCCCAGGGTGGATAGGTTACATATCCGTCGGTAAGGTAAGGACTTATAGTATAAGGTTCGCCATTGTAAGATGCAATTAACGATGTAAGTGAATTTTTACGGATGTTATACTTGTAGGTTCTGTTTCTGTTTTTATTATCAAGGTTTGCGATGGCAATAGCGAGGGATTCTTTCATTTCGTTATCGAAATTTTTGCTATACTGCCTCATTGGCATAGCTTCGTAGTTAACCAACATTGTGGGTGCCAGATCAGCAAATGCAACATCTTCAATGATAGTATCGTTAATTTTACGGCCATAGTTAAGGTACACAACATCAATATTCCACTGGCTGCCATTTGAAATCCAATCGGGTTGTGAGTTGCCCGCCAGAGTTGCCATATTGCGAAACCGGAATTGAAATCCATTTTTTAAATACAAGGCACTGTCAGTAAGTCCGGATATTGGAATCAAAACCTGTCTGAAATATCTTTTATTGGGTTTTGCAAAGGTATCCACCTGTACGCCTCCATTTGTTGACCATTTTTCAATCCATCGGGGTTCATTGTGTGTGCCGTCGGTTGATGAAACACTGTCGCCGGGTGAATGAAATTCAAGGATCAGCGAAGCCTTGGATGAAGGAGGGCTGATGGCACGACCTTGGGGCTGGTAAAAGAAGCTGAGATATACAGAATCAGCCCTAGTAATTGCTCTTTTGGCAGGCGAAAAGATTGAATCGAGCCTGATAGGCAGGGAAGTGAGGTTGTCGGCTTCAAATGGGTTAGGTCCGGAACCTTTGTAGAGTGCTCCTTTATCATCAATGGCATCCAGTGTAGCCACGCCAATACTTGGCGGGTATTTGGCATAATCAGTATTCACAAAAACGTACTTATCGGCCCAGCGCAAAGGTGACGGGTAAACCGAAATTACGGAGAAATCATCGTAAAAAGGTAGGGTAATGGCCTCGGTGGGGGCTGATTCCTTATTCTTTAATAGGTATTGCCTGGCAACAGCAGGATTGTATACCGGCATGGTCAGCATTTCCTGAGCCGTGGCAGAAATACCGCCGAGGATGATAAAAAGTATGGCAAAAATATTTTTTGTCATTCAATGGTTAAGTTAAGGTAGGGGTGTTTCTGGCGCTATGGTATCTATTACCAGGTTCTTGATATAGTCTTCGAAGTTGAGTTCTTCGCCTGATTTATAAATCAGTGAAAAACTGGTTCCGGTAACAGTTCGTTTTCCGTACACATACACGGGGGTTTGTTCATAAACCAGCGCATTGGTACTGTCGCAATTGCCCGAATACGTTTCTTCGCCTATTTTCAATCCAAGCCTGTTAAGTTCGAGCAAAGCTGATTCGCGGGTTTTACCGATAAGGAACGGTATATTAGGTTGTGAGCCTGTTCCCGATCCTATAACCAGGTCAACAACAGAACCTTTATGTATAGGGGTTCCGGGTTTTACGGTCCTGCCGTTTACCGTTACTTTTAAAACTGCATTCTCAGCCATATCAGGAATAACGTGAGTGTATCCAAGTTTCAATCCATACGTTTGCAGCAGCGCTTTGGCACGGCGTAGCGAAAGGTCAATCAAATCAGGCATACTCACCTGCTCGGGCATATACGAAACCAGCGATAAATATATTGACCTTCCAGGTTTTACTTTGGTTTGTGGCAAAGGATCCTGCGAAATTACACTCCCCGGTTTTTTGGTATAGTCATAAATTGAGTCTACCACAATTAGTTCAAAATCTTTACTCGATTCAATATTACTTACCTGGTCCATCATCAGTCCGACATAATTCGGCGTTGTAGCAACCTGGTCGTGCCGGGTATACATTTTTAAAACCATAAGCGTAATCCACACAATCACAATGAAAAGCAATATTGAATATGCCAGATGTTTTAAAAACCGCCGGGTAGTAATAAATTGAATAAAGTTCATATGCCTTTGGTGCCCTGAAGGATTGCTGTTTAGCCTCTTAAGTATATAAACTTAAAGAGAGCGATAATATTGTTTTTTTTGCAAAGATATAAATTTACATGGCAGTGTTGGTATACAAAAGGTTCTTTAACTTTGCGCTTTCAAAAAAACTGTTTTGGTCTTTTAAGATGCAAAATGAAAATTGTATTTGAAGTTGTTAAAATAGCAGAAGGATGATGGAATTTACGATTTACGATTTACGAATGAAAACAAGTTAAAATGCAAAAATCAGAATAGAATGTCATATTGAAACTCGGTGCTTCGGCTCCGCTCCGCGACCTGAAATACTGAAACAATTGAATGACAATTGAATGATAATTGTATGACAATAGTCTGACAACCGAATGACCATTTTCCTGTTTTCCAATCAATCATTAATTAAACCAACAAATGCATAAAATCAAAGTAGTCCTATTCATGGGCGGCGATTCAGGCGAATACGAAGTTTCTATTGCCAGCGCTTCGCAGGTTAAAAACTTCCTGGATGCTGAAAAATTTGAGGTTTACCCTGTATTGATAAGGGGTGGCAAATGGACGCATACCTGCGAAAACGGAAAGATCATCCCGTTCGACAGAAATGATCACTGCCTGTACATCGAAAATGAAGCTGTGAAATTTGATTGTGCATTTATTGCTATTCATGGCACTCCGGGTGAAGACGGAAAGCTGCAGGGCTATCTAGATATTGCAGGAATCCCTTATACAACCTGCGACGTAACTACCTCGGCACTTACCTTTAACAAGTATTTTTGTAACGACTTGGCAAAACAATACGGCGTAAAAGTTGCCAATACCATTATTGTCAGGAAAGGCGAATCCTGGAATGCTGATTCCCTGGCTGATGAAGTCGGCATGCCTTGTTTTATCAAACCCAATAAAGCAGGATCGAGCGTTGGTGTTACTAAGGTTTACGAAAAATCCGGCATTGGAGCCGCTATTAACAAAGCTTTTGCCGAAGATGATGAAGTGCTGGTTCAGCAGTTTATAAAAGGCCGTGAAATGGCCTGCGGTGTTTTTACTTTGAATGACATGATTAGGGTTTTGCCGGTTACAGAGGTGATTTCAAAAAACGATTTCTTCGATTACCAGGCTAAATACACCCAAGGCCTTGCCAGCGAAATTACACCGGCTTCCATTACTGACGGTCAGTCGGCAGAGTGCAAACGGCTAACGGAATATATGTATCACAAATTCAACTGCAAAGGCGTT
>Ga0136636_10001839_pt1 | contig 12541 bp, 8 predicted proteins | sample AntDrymUQ8522106_2_FD_104653 | JGI IMG/M metagenome (GOLD analysis project Ga0136636, IMG submission 104653) | Polar desert sand microbial communities from Dry Valleys, Antarctica - metaG UQ852 (21.06) | ecosystem: Environmental > Terrestrial > Soil > Desert | place: Antarctica: Dry Valley... | reverse complement strand
TTAGATTGCGATAGAGATTACTGGATGACTTCTGCCGAAGCAAAAGAATACGGACTGGTAGATGAGGTATTAACTACCAACCCAAGAAAAGGGAAGAAGGCTTAATCTACAAATGAACATTGACGGCAGGTAGCCAATTTTTAAAAACAACTGTACTAATAATTTTAAAATATTACACTACAATGAACTTATATAACAGATTTAGATGGGCAGAGGAGGAAGAAACTCCCAAAGAATTACCAGACAACCCAATGGAAAAAATGATGAGTAGCTGGCAGTTCGACAAAAAATTTATTGAGCAACGTAAAATATTTTTATGGGGCGTGGTAGATGATAAAAGCTGCAAAGATTTAACTGCAAGGTTGCTTTATCTTGAAGCTATTGATCCGGGAAAAGAGATTACTTTTTACATTAGCAGCCCGGGCGGCATGGTTACGAGCGGTATGGTTGTATATGATACCATGCAACTAATCAGCTCTCCGGTAAGTACTATATGTATGGGTATGGCAGCAAGTATGGGAAGCATTTTACTAAGTGGTGGTACCAAAGGGAGGCGTTTTATTTTCCCAAGTGGCGAGGTAATGATTCACCAACCAAGTGGCGGCGGGCAAGGTACTAGTGCCGACCTTGAAATTATGGCAGAACAAATACGCAAAACAAAAGAAATGGGTGCAAGAATACTTGCAGAGAACTGCGGACAACCATTTGAAAAAGTGATGAAAGATTTTGACAGAGATTATTGGATGGATGCCAATGAATCTGTTACTTATGGAATTGTTGATGGAGTAATGGGTAAAATGTAATTGGTTAAAACGTCACTAAAATAAATATAGCTCCAAACTAAAAGGGAACAACTTTTATAAAGCTGTTCCCTTTTTAAATTTATAAACTCATCATTTCTTTAAATTTAACTGCCTGCCGCCTGCTTACTTCTACTTTTTCGCCGCCCTGTATATCAAGCAGAAGTCCGCCGTTAAAGTACGGTTCTATCTTTTCAATCATTCGCATGTTTACAATATGCTTGCGGTTTGCCCTAAAAAAAACTTTTTCATCCAGCCTTTCTTCCAGTGCCTTCAACGATTTTAAAATGAGTGGTTTATTACCTGCAAAAAAAACTTTGGCGTAATTACCTACACTTTCAAACAAGCGCACATCAGATAATTTTACAAACCAGCAACGCTCTCCGTCTTTTACAAAAACCTGGTCGTTTTCGCTAAGTAAGCCACGATTGTATATCTGCTGTGTGGCCATTTCTTTTTCATCTGCCTGTTGCAATTTTTGCAAAGCATCTGCCAGTCTTTTAGGTTCTATTGGCTTCATTAAATAATCAAGCGCATTTACTTCAAAAGCTTTTAGTGCGTATTCATCGTAAGCAGTTGTAAATATTACATGTGGCGCTTTATCAAGTTCCATCAGCATATCAAAGCCGGTTTTACCCGGCATTTGTATATCTAAAAATACTAAATCAGGGTTTTGAGATTCAATTTTTTCTGCACCTTCGTTGGCATTTGCTGCCTCATCTACCACTTCAATCTGAGGAAAATCCAATAGCAATTTTTTTAGTTCATTTCTTGCCAGGCGTTCATCATCTATAATAATAGCTTTATACATAGTAAATTGTTTTTAAATGATAACTGGCATTATAATTCTCGATTCTACAGTATCGTCATCAAGATTTTTGATATCAAAAGTAGCTTTTCCCTGGTATAAAAGGTTAAGCCGGTCCTGTGTACTTTTTACTCCAAAACCATCATGATTAATAACGCTGCTCAATTGCCCCGTATTTTGTACTACCAACTCATGATGATCATTAACAAAATCTGATGCCACTCTTACAACCCCTCCTTTAATTTGCTTGCTGATGCCATGTTTAATGGCATTTTCTACCAACGTTTGCAGCATCATGGGTGGTATGGGTTGATTGAGGGTATCTTCATCTATGTCCATTTCTATACTCAATCTTTCTTCGAACCGCATTTTTTCCAGGGCAAGATAATCTTTAACGATATTTAATTCTCTCTCTAAAGGTACTGTTTCCAGCTTTTCCGTTTGCATACTGCTACGCAAAATATTGCTTAACTCTGTAATAGCCCTTCTTGCCCGCTCCGGGTTTTCATCTACCAATGCACGAATGCTATTAAGGGCATTAAAAATAAAATGAGGATTAATATGAGATTTGATCGTTTTTAGTTCAAGCTCTTTTACCAGCGATTGTAGTTTTAATGTATCTACTTCCTGCTTACGGTTACGCTCTACATAATGAAAAATATAGTAAATCAGGTTCCAAATAAATAATAGAAAAAAATCATTGATAACGTTTCGGGTAATTTCATTTAACAAAGAAATTTTGGGACCTGTAGAGTCTTTAAGCCCAATCAATTTTTCTATTGCTACATTGGTACACGCATAAAGTATAGCAAACAACAGCGTAACGCTAACAAATGAAAAAATCTGCTGCTGTAGCGGTTTTTGCAAAAAATGATATTCTTTAATCACCATCCGCATCAGGTGAGAAAACAATATACCAAGTGAAATACCCAAACAAACCAAAAAGAAAAAATTATCTATTTTTCTGGTAGAAAGGGTAAGGTAAAAAAATAAAGAAATGACAAAGTTTGCACCCCACCCACCTAATTGGCACATCCAGTATGTTGATAGCTTTTTTAACATTTAATTACAAAATTACGATAGTGCGTTTTTAAACAGGCTTCCAATTTTGATTAATGGCTGCATGTTGTTTTAAGAGGAAGAGACTACACTCTAAAATTTACTGCATTAACCTTGTAACAGCTTTCAACTAAAAGCTGGGTTTAAAGTTGTAATAGCCTTTAAGCACTACTATTTCAGGGTACTTTTAATTCCTTTTCAGCAACTGACCATTGTGCCAATACATCTCCCTTGATACCAATAAATTCTATCTTCATTATTCGTTCATTTTTTTTGCCTGATACATTTACTTTGGTGAAATTTTGAGCTTCTACCAGGGTACCGGGTACTCTTGCAGGGTTGTTAAGTTCTGCTCCCCTTACTTTAGAAACACCTGCGGTATAGGGAGAATTAGTAATATCGTACAGCGGATATAAAGCCGGACGGTCGAGTTTAATGACTTCACTATGGTGCCTGTCTCCAGAAAAAAACAACACTCCGCTTATTTTTTGAGCAGCTAAAAATTCCATCATTTCATTGTATTCTTTAGTATAGGTACGCATGCACTCTGCGGTAGAAAGCGGATTAAGCACCTGCCCTCCGGTAGCAATTATCTTAAAAGTGGCTTTGCTGTAAAGCAGTGCATTTTTCAACCAATCCATCTGCATATTGCCAAAATATGTTTTTTCAGTATTGAGCAATCCATTAATGCTATCGGGCATTTTATCTTCACTTCTAAAATACCGATCGTCTGTTAAAAATACATCCACATCGCTGTAATTTATTACAGAATAAATTCCCTTGTCATTTTCACCGTAGCTTGGATTAACTGTAAAATTCATGAAAGTATTTCTGCTTTCGTTTTTAAGTAAATAGCTTTTACCAATATCATCCGGGCCATAGTCATGATCGTCCCAAATGGCATATTGCGGCATACTTGCCATAAATTTTTGCAGAATAGGCTGCGCCCTGTCCCGGCTTGCCCTGTAGTTTAAACCCCAGGCTGTATTGTAATCCACTTCTCTTGTGTACCAACTATCACCAAGCCATACATGAAATGCTGCAGGCGTGTTGGCCATGGTTTCAAAAATAGAAGAATCGCCACCATAGGGTTTTCCCGGCCGGTCGTACATAGTTTCGTTGAAATAGGCACAGCTACCAGTAAGGAAACTGAAGTCTGGAGCAGGTTTGCGCCATTGCCACAAATCTTTTGTGGTAAATTTTGTGGCAAAGTCTGTCTTTATTTCTTTGCCATCTATCAGCAAAGTATATTGATAGGTAGTATTTAACTCAAGGCCGTTCAACTCAATTTTAACGGGATTAAAATCGTTGCCAAGCACCCCTTTGTAGTTTTTTGTTTTTGTAAGAGTACTCTTTCCCTCAGGAGCAAATTTTACAGCTACTTGTTTTACAGATGGTGCAACTTCTACCCAAATAGTAGCGTTACGAAGCTCTATATTACCAGCCCACGGTCCACTTAAAAGGCCACTTTTATTTTGTGAAAACAACGTAGTACTTATTAGTAGAAATAATAGACTGATTAATTTTCTTTTTGCCATCTTTCTTTTTTTGAATGCGAAGTTACCAGGATTGAATGCCTGCTTTTACCAATTTAATATCAGCATAATTTTAAATCGTCTTTCTAAAAATAAATCACTGTAACCTATGGCAATAAAACTATTGCACCCATATCAACATACTATTAGTAGCTCTCGAACCAATTAAAATGGGCTGCTTTGATATTGTCCTTTTCTTTTTTTAAAAAATCAAGGAAAGATGCGGCAGCAGGCGAAAAACTTTTCCCTTTTAACCAAATTAAATTCCAGGTGGTTTTTATTGGCAAACCTGTTACCGGAATAATTTGCAAGGTTCCATTTTGCAGCTCTGTTTTAATACCAATTAAGGGCATTATAGAGTAACCTAAGCCAGCAATTACAGCCTGCTTAACCGCTTCGTTGGAGGTAAGTTCCATCTTTTTGTTGATAGGGATTTTGTTCAATGCTATAAATTTTTCCATCATTTGCCTTGTACCCGAACCAGACTCTCTAAAAATAAGTGGTAAAGTTTCTAAAATGCTTTTTTCGTATGGTACTGTTTTAAACTGCTTTTGTTGGTTACCTACCAGAAATAATTTGTTTTGAATAAGTTCTAAATTTTCTATATTCAATTTATCTGGCATTACAGATACAAGGGCAAAGTCAACTTCATTTTGCTCCAAACTTTTCATAACTATTGCCTTATTGGTTACATCCATCAATAATTCTACCCCCTGGTTATCAGTAATAAATTTTTGTAAAAAAAAGGGCATTACATACTTGCCGGTAGATACAACTGACAATTTTAATCTGCCCGTAAGTTTCCCTTTGTAGGCCAGTGTTTTATAATTTACGGCATGTACTTCATCTAAAATATTTTCTGCGGCTTTAGCTATTTCTTTTCCAAATTCGGTAACATAAAGCCTTCTCGCTATTACTTCCGTTAGGGGTATTTCAAACTGCTCCTGAAAATTTTTAAGTTGAATAGATACAGCAGGTTGGGTTAAATGCAGTTCAAATGCAGCTTTAGTAATACTCTTGGTTTGAGAAATTTTTAAAAAAACTTGCAGTTGATGGAGTGTAAAGTTCATAAGTTTTGTTTATAATAGTCATAATAAAGATAAATGATAATAAATAATTTGAATCAACCATTTTTGCATTTTAATCAAAATCATTAAACAAATGCAAAAAATTACAGTAGCAAAAGGAGATGGTATTGGTCCGGAAATTATGGACGCAACACTTGAAATTATTATGGCAGCAGGTGCAGCAATAGAGATTGAAGAAATTGAGGTAGGCGAAAAAGTTTACCTGGCAGGCAACACTGCGGGCATCGCCAAAGAGTCGTGGGATGTTATACGGAGGAATAAAGTTTTTTTAAAAGCACCTATTACTACTCCACAGGGTGGAGGATATAAAAGCCTGAATGTAACTACCCGCAAATTTTTAGGCCTGTATTCAAATGTACGGCCCTGCATGAGTTTACACCCATTTGTACAAACCAAGCATCCTATAATGGATATTGTTATTGTACGGGAAAATGAAGAAGATTTATATGCAGGTATTGAACACCAGCAAACGGATGAGGTTGTGCAGTGCTTAAAACTGATAAGCCGTCCGGGATGCGAAAAAATTGTAAGGTATGCTTTTGAATATGCAAAGCAATATGGCAGAAAAAAGGTAACCTGTTTTACAAAAGATAATATCATGAAACAAACAGACGGTTTATTTCATGAGGTATTTGATGAAATTGCAAAAGAATATTCTGACATAGAAAATGAACACTGGATAATAGACATTGGTGCTGCAAAAATGGCAGATACCCCAGAAATATTTGATGTAATAGTAATGCCTAATTTGTATGGTGATGTATTATCTGATGTAGCAGCACAAATTGCAGGTTCTGTTGGTTTGGCTGGCTCAGCTAATATTGGCGAAACCTGTGCTATGTTTGAAGCCATACATGGATCTGCGCCACGCAGGGCCGGACAAAACCTGGCCAATCCTTCTGGCTTATTGCAGGGTGCGGTGCAAATGCTAAACCACATTGGCCAAACATTGGTTGCAGAAAAAGTTCAAAATGCCTGGCTTAAAACAATTGAAGATGGCATTCATACTTATGATATTTTTAAGGAAGGCAATAGCAAGCAAAAAGTAGGTACCAAAGAGTTTGCGCAAGCGGTAATAGAAAATCTTGGTAAAAAGCCAGCTACTTTAAAAGAAGTTGTGTATGCAAAAGATACTGCACTTAAACTGCCTAAATATGTAAAAAAACCGGCTGCAATAAAAGAATTAGTGGGCGTTGACATATTTGTACACTGGCCTGGAACTAACCCTGATGAACTGGCAAATGTTGTTAACCAACTTAACAATGACGAATTGCAACTTTCAATGATAACAAACAGAGGAATTAAAGTTTGGCCTGATGGATTTGAGGAAACATTTTGTACCGATCATTGGCGCTGCCGCTTTAAACCTTTAAACGGAAATAAAATAACCAAACAGCAGATTATTCAATTACTCTCCGGTGCAGAAGAGAAAAAAATTGATACAATTAAAACTGAAAATCTTTATACTTTCAATGGCAAGCAAGGCTATTCGCTAGGACAAGGACAATAACTTATAGTATGAAAATACAATTATTAACAGGCTCGTTTGAGGCTAAAGATGCCGTTAACCTGCTGACCCAAATGATTCATGTGAAAATAAAGTACCATGAAGGCAAAATAAATAATTTGAGTAATGAAGAAGATATTAAATTTAGAGAAGGCAGAATTAAACAACTTCAAAAAGATTTGTATGATGCAGTAAACTATATTAAGAACAAGGGCAGCAATATGGACTTGATTGCAGAAGTAGAAATAAGTTAAGTTATACCCAACATAACCAAGATTTTGCGGTTGAAAATCTATTACAGTTTCTAACTGCAAAATCTTGGTTTAATAATAATCAACACAGCCTGAAAATTTGAAAAAAATAAAAAGTGAGTGCCTGTAAATTTTGATCTAAATTTCAAGTGCTCACTTTAATTCTCTTCTTCTGTATATTCCTTCTCCTCTAATACTCCACTATCATTTTTACCTAATTTCATTGTTGGATTATCCTGCGTACCAGTAATTTTCATTGGTATGCCAATGATACCTAATGGCGGCAGGCCGAGGCGTAGCTTAAGGTTGAGGCCACCGTCAAAACTGGTTTGCCCTTGTATCCGCAAGCGGAAACCTGCCATTTTAATTTTAAATCTTTCGAGGGTAATAAGGTTATTTTTAATAGTACTTTTAATGTCAACTTTTGTTACATCAGGGTTGGCAATACTATCCTTACCCGTTTTACTACCTACCATTGTAAACAGTTTAAACCCTTTTACTTTAACCTTTTTTACCGAGAGTACACCACCTCCCTGTAAAGATGGATAGATGGGCTTCATGTTTCCATCTAATTTTCCCGTAAGGGTATAATCAAGAGAAACAATGCCCTCGGCATAACCTGCAGCAGTTGCAGCATCTCTAAACATTTTGATAGAATCGTACGCCTTTTTAACATCAAAATCGTTGGTGGTAATATGAAAATCAAAATTCGCTTTATTAAAACTTTGACTGCTGTATGTAGCATCCAACAGGGTTTCGCTTCCTATTAAATTGAAACCAGTTTTTTGCAAACTAAGCATCCCTTTATTTAAAGTAATATTTCCTTTTGCATTGTTAAGATGAATATTATTGAAAGTCACTTTTTTAGCATTTGCCAGAATGTTTATATCAAGGTTGGATGGGAGAATGATTACGCCTGTCTCAGCAGGAACAGTAACAAGATTTCTTTCAGTTGAATCTTCTGCAGCACCTGCGTAAACCATCAGTTCGTCTGCGTTAATATAGTCGGCATTTAATGTAAAATTACCTTTTAAAACTGCCTTATCAGAAAGTGCAAAATCAATTACATTTTCAAGGTATCCATCCATCGTTAAATCCGACGATCCGTATATTGCCACAAATTGGTTAAACAACAATTTATCTTGCTGAAATGTAAATAAGCCTTCCTTAATAATGAAAGGCTTTGGCAGAAGATCAACTGTTGTTACTATATTACTTAACTGTATTGTACCCTTATTGTTCAGCTTACTAAATCGTTTATTCAATGCGTCACTTTGCCTTCCCTGCAACGCAAAATTTGCTTTTATAAAACCTGTAACATCAATCCCTTTTTTTGAAAAAACTTTGTAGATTTTTGCAATATCTAATTCCCCATTTACTTTTATATCGTATGCAACATCTTCCAGATTTTTAAAAGAAGCCTGCACTTCAAAAGGCTTGCCTTCAAATTGAAAAGATGCTGGCTGAAAATACAGTTCCATGTTTTGCAAAGCACCGCCATTATTAACCGCTTTTGCTGTTACAGTTATATTGTTGATGGGGTTTGGATAATAAGCTGTCTTTATAGCTCCGTTAACCAAGCTGACAACAGCAGTAGTAACAGGAAAGGATTTTGCTACCACATCATACTTACCCTTTGCCTTTATATCAACTTTTAAAAGTCCTTTTAAATCGATTTTATCTAAGGGATAAATATTCTTTATTTCTGAAAGATCAATAGCCGACTGCAGGTTGGCATTTATCATTAAATCTCTTAAACTACTAATAGCAACATTTCCTTTTATAAAATTATTGAGTGATGTTGCAGTAATATTATTGATGCTGAAACTGCTGTTTTTATAATCACTTGTGGCATTGGCACTGTTGAAATTAAAATTGATATTGCTAACCGCATGAGGCAAACTGTTGTATTTAAAATAGCCATTTTTTAAGGATGATTTAAAATCGAATGCAGGTATGCCAAGTACTATATTTTCGTGCCGTAAACTATTTGGGTTAGGTCCATAAATATATTGCCCATTAGCATTTAAATGCAGCTCCAATTTGCCTTTCAGGTCAACAGCAGTAAAGCCAAATGCCCTGTCGAGATGCTCCATGTCAAGTGATGCATTTGCTTTTACAGCTACCGTTGGATTGTTGATTCCCCTGGTAATAATTACAGCACTCAGGTAATCTTTATCAATAGTAAAAAATACAGAATCTACCTTTACTAATAAGCTATCCGGATTGATGGATGGCATACTCGTTTGCAAATTCAAATAAATACCAGCTGCCGGAAAAGGGGCATTTTTATATTCGATAGAGCCGTCTCTGATCTTCATATCAAAAACAAGATCGGGCATAGTGTTGGTAGCCGCAATGTATTGCCCTTTTAGTTTTACCAGTAAGTCTGTTTTACCTTTTATATTTGTATTTTTTTGCCAACTAATATACTGAGGCGGCAATGCAGTTACAAAATCATTTAACTGGCTATTTTCAGAAACAGCAATAAAATCCAGATCGTAACCATTTGTCAAAAAATTTAATTTTCCACTTAGCTGAACTGGCAGTTTGTTGATACGAAGATTGTTTTTTTCAAAAATAAATGCAAGTGAGCTGGTATTGATTTTAGTAATTAAATCCCCATCTACTTCCTTGTTATGCAGGTAGGGTACTTTATCAAAATAAAAGTCCAGCGAATCAATTGTAGCATGACTTTTTAAATCAAAAATCGCTTTACTTAAATCGCCATTGCCAACGTAATTAAATCCCTTTGCATCCAGCAAAATATTTACTGATTTATCGTTGTAAATGAGATGACTATTTTCAATACTAATTTTTTGTAACCGAAGTTCGGCACCCGTAGTATCGTTGGTATTTTCCTGTTTCTTTTTACCTGTGGCAATATAAACATTGTAATTGGCCTCGCCTTTTTCATTTACCTGCACGTTAATATTTGCTCCTGCTATAAATATTTTATCAATGTTTATTTTTTTTTCAAACAGTAAACTTTTAATATTTATCCCTAATGCAATTTCCTGAGCAGCTACCAATGTTTCATTTTTAAAAGGAACAGAACCTTTTAAACTAAAATCGTATAAAGAAACAGTCAAAGATGGAAAATGGCTAAAAAATGAGAGGCGAACTTTAGAAAAATTCACTTCCCCGTCGAGGCTTTGGTTGGTCCAGTTTTTTACTTTTTCTGCAACAGTGCCCGGAAAGAGAATGGGCAATAAAAAAAGTAACAACAACAGGCTGACTAAAGAAATACCTGTAATTTTTAATGCTTTAAGAATGTACCTATTGAATATTGATTTCACCCTGCAAATTTACAGGTTGAAATCTTTGTAAATACAGGTGGCATTATTTAATCAATAAAAAAACGCCACTCAAACGAGTGACGTATATTTTTGCGCCTGATAAGTAAAATTTTTAGACTTATTTGCATGTGAATTTAGCTACACCCCATACTATTGCCACAATTGAGACATTTGTAGCAAGTACCACTGCGCATGGTAATATGCCCGCAGGTATTACAAGCCGGTGCATCACTTTGCATGCTTTTGGCAGCAGCGTTTACAGCATCTAAACCGCTATTATATTGGTTTCCTTTTGCAAACTGCATATTGCCGGCCGGAGATGATTTAGCGTTGCCCAACACCCTTACTTCACTTAATTCTGGTTTTCTTTCTCCAATGGTTGGTGTGTTTTCATCCCAGGCTGCATTACCAAGATTTTCTACTTCAGGCTTATCTAATACATGAACCAAATCATTTCTACCCAAATATTCATATGCCAAAGAACGGAAGATTAAATCGATGATAGAGGTAGTACTCTTGATGTTTGGATGCTCTACCATACCAGATGGTTCAAAGCGGGTAAATACAAATTTTTCCACAAACTCTTCCAACGGTACGCCATATTGTAAACCGATGGAAATGGCTATGGCAAAGCAATTGAGCATACTACGCATGGTAGCACCTTCTTTGGCCATATCAATAAATATTTCTCCAACTGTTCCATCTCCATACTCACCGGTACGCAGGAAAATTGCCTGGCCATTGATTTTTGCTTTTTGAGTAAATCCCCTGCGTTTGGCTGGCAATTTTTTTCGCTCCACAATTTTTGCCAGCCTGGCTTTCAACTCTGTATCCGGACTATTTTGCATCCGTTTGCTTACCTCATCCAACAGTTCATCTACGGTTAATTTACTCATATCAACAATGGAAGATGCCGTTTCTAATTGTTCGATAACGGCTTCTTCTGCCACCGTTTTATCTTCTGCCACCTTCTTTTTCTTATCTGATTTATTGCTCAGTGGCTGCGACATTTTTGATCCATCCCTGTACAACGCATTTGCCTTTAACCCCAACTCCCAGCTCATACGGTAACAGTCTGCAATTTCTTCAACTGTAGCCTCGTGTGGCAGGTTGATAGTTTTACTAATGGCTCCACTCAAAAAAGGTTGCGCTGCCCCCATCATACGAATATGGCCATGTGCATGTATGTAGCGTTCGCCTTTTTGACCACATTTATTGGCACAATCAAATACTGCTAAATGTTCTTCTTTTAACAAGGGCGCACCTTCCACCGTCATGGTGCCACACACAAAGGTATTTGCCGCTTCAATTTCATCATCACTAAAACCAAGTGCCTCCAGTAAACTCCAGCCAAAATCGTTGTACTGCGCTGGTTTAAAACCTAAGCGCTCCAATGTAGTTGCGCCAAAAGTATATACGTTGAATACAAAGCCAATTTCAAAAGCACTACCCAAAGATTTTTCAACAGTATCAAGCTCTTGCCGGGTAAATCCCTTTTTCAACAAAGTTTGTGTATTAATAAAAGGAGCACCTTCCAAAGTAGCATGCCCCTTTGCATAATTCACCATAGCAACAATTTCTTGTTCGCTGTATTTTAAATTGCGTAAAGCAGCAGGAACACTCTGGTTAATGATTTTGAAATAACCGCCTCCGCTCAGTTTTTTAAATTTCACCAAAGCAAAATCCGGCTCTACCCCCGTGGTATCGCAATCCATAACCAAACCAATAGTACCGGTAGGAGCAATTACTGTTGTTTGCGCATTGCGGTAGCCGTATTTTTCACCCATCTGCACAGCATCATCCCATGCTTTAATAGCAGCAGTCAATAAATAATCAGGGCAATATCTTGCATTGATTCCCTGTGGTTTTATTTCAATGCCTTCATAAGCATCTTGTGCATCGTAAGCAGCAGCACGGTGGTTGCGCATAACCCTAAGCATGTGCTCTTTGTTTGCATTGTATTTATTAAATGGCCCCATAATGCTGGCCATTTCTGCAGAAGTTTTGTAGGCTACACCCGTCATAATAGCGGTGATGGCGCCGGCTATGCCTCTTGCCTGATCACTATCGTACGGTATGCCACTTACCATTAACATACTACCAAGGTTGGCAAAACCTAGGCCCAAAGTTCTGTAATCGTAAGAAAGCTGCGCCACTTCTTTTGAAGGAAACTGAGCCATCAGCACAGATACTT
>Ga0136636_10001838_pt1 | contig 12541 bp, 13 predicted proteins | sample AntDrymUQ8522106_2_FD_104653 | JGI IMG/M metagenome (GOLD analysis project Ga0136636, IMG submission 104653) | Polar desert sand microbial communities from Dry Valleys, Antarctica - metaG UQ852 (21.06) | ecosystem: Environmental > Terrestrial > Soil > Desert | place: Antarctica: Dry Valley... | reverse complement strand
GCCTCATAAGGATTTGGATAATTTTCGCGACGTAATATGGTTTGTATGGCCTCCGCTACTACCGCCCAGTTGTTTTCGAGGTCAGAGTTAATTTTCTCCTGGTTCAAAACCAGTTTGTCCAATCCCTTTTCAATGGAATTCAGGGCGATAATGATATGTGCCATGGGTACGCCAATATTGCGCAAAACGGTACTGTCAGTCAGGTCGCGCTGCAATCGGCTAATGGGTAGTTTGGCACTCAGATGTTCCAGCAGGCTGTTGGCTATGCCGAGGTTGCCTTCTGCGTTTTCAAAGTCAATTGGGTTTACCTTGTGCGGCATGGCACTGCTGCCCACTTCACCGGCCTTGGTTTTTTGCTTAAAATAGTCCATGCTGATGTAGGTCCAGATATCTCGGCATAAATCAATCAGAATATTATTGATGCGTTTCATGGCATCAAAATGGGCGGCTAAATGATCGTAATGCTCAATTTGGGTGGTAAACTGCATACGCTCCAGCCCGAGGATATTTTCCACAAATTCATTGGCAAAAGCAATCCAGTCTGTTTTGGGGTAAGCAATATGGTGGGCGTTAAAATTGCCGGTAGCTCCGCCAAATTTGGCTGCATACGGGATGTAGCTGAAGAGTTGTATCTGATTGTCCAAACGCTCCACAAATACCATAAATTCTTTGCCAAGTAGAGTAGGGGAGGCCGGTTGCCCGTGGGTGCGCGCCAATAGCGGTATTTCCTTCCAGTCAATGGCAAGTTTGTGAATGTGTTTTTGCAGATTGAGCAATGCAGGTAAATACTCTTGCTCAGTCGCATGTTTGAAACTTAGTGGGATGGCCGTATTATTGATATCCTGACTTGTAAGCCCGAAGTGGATGAATTCTTTTGCTTTTCCCTTGGGGTCAGCTTTTTCCAGTACCTGTTTTAAAAAGTATTCCACCGCTTTTACATCATGGTTCGTGGTTTTTTCAATGTCTTTGATGGCCTGTGCATCTTCCAGAGAAAAATCTTCCATCTGCTTTTGCAAAGCTTCTTTTGCTTTGGCGGTGAGGGTAAAAAATCCTTTTTCTTCCAGTAAAAAAAAGTACTCAATTTCTACCAACACCCGGTATTTTATCAGGGCATATTCGCTAAAATATTCATCGAGGTGGGCAACCTGTTTGCGATATCGGCCGTCGGCCGGTGAAATGGCGGTAAGTGCGGAAAGTTCCAAAAATTTTAATTTTTATGTGGTGAAGACCAGCAAAACCGTTGAGTCTTCAAATTTGATTCATGCGTGGATGGTTATCCCTTTATCCATTTACATAGTTGCAGGGGGTATCTTTGCTGCGCAAAAATACAAAGAACACATTGGAAAACAGGATTCGGGTAGGTGCCGTGAGTTATTTAAACACAAAACCCTTGTTGTATGGTTTAGAGCGCTCTGACCTTATCAGAAATATGGATCTATCGCTTAACTATCCTGCCGAGGTGGCAAGGCAGCTTATCCAAAATGAGATTGATATAGGCTTGGTGCCGGTGGCGATAATTCCCGAACTAAAAGAATATTTTATTGATGCTGATTATTGTATTGGAGCCAATGGGGCAGTAGCAAGTGTAGCCATTTACTGTGAAGTTCCCATTGAACAGGTAACTACCTTGTTGCTCGATTACCAAAGCCGGACTTCGGTAGCTTTGGCGAGGATATTGGTAAAGCATTATTGGAAGGTATGTCCCAGGTTGGTGGCCTCCAAACCGGGATACCTGCAGGATATTGGTGGTACCGTTGCCGGGGTGGTGATTGGTGATCGGGCATTTGCCCAAAAAAAGAAATCCGCATTTGAATACGACCTCGCCGAAGCCTGGAAAAATTGGACAGGACTACCTTTTGTATTTGCTGCCTGGGTGGCCAATAAAGAACTGCCTGAAGACTTTATTGCAGCTTTCAATTATGCGAATCAACAAGGTTTATGGAACCTCGAAGCAGTTATTGCTGAAAATTCCTCCCCTGATTACGACCTCATGACTTATTATACGCAGAATATCAGTTACCGGTTAGATGAAGCCAAACGCATGGGACTCAAGAAGTATCTGGGGCTTTTGGCCGAACTTCCTGATTTGTAGTTTCTTTCTCTACAACTACTTGTAACCGTTGCCTTCCTTTTCCTTTATAATATTATACCGGTACAAGCATTTGCTTCTTTATATGGTGTGTCACTTCAAACATTCTTTTTATCATATAGGTGCAGGCCATAGTGGAGGTAGAATTAAAGCTGCCGTTTTCAAATAGTTTATTCGATACCATACCACCGCCACATACTGGAAAATATTCGCAGGTTGTTTTGCAGGCATGTACTCCTTTTTGAATATCCTTATGTATTTTTTTAAACATCGGATGATGTAAAGTATCTATTATTAAGTCATCTTTTATATTTCCAAAAATAAAGGAGGGATACTTTATATGGTTTTCAATAGTGATGAGTTCTGGCGAAAATGTAGAAAAATTACCATTTACATCAATGGTAAGATGAACAAAGGGAACTGTAGTTCCATTTACTAAATCTGATTTTGGTTTACCAGAAAATTTATCCCATTCTCTTATTTGGAAAGGTTCGCCATTTTCAAAATGCATTTCGAGAAACTTGTAAAAGAAATTTTCGAATTTTCCAAAGGACTCATTATTTATAACAGAACTAGATGTATGAATCCCTTCAATTTCTTCGATATTAAATGCCACCCCCTGTGTACCCATTGCTTCATAAAAATGAAACATTTCTTCTGGAAAGTCGAGAGAATAGTCTGATAATACGGAAATTATATGAAAAGGAACTTTATGTTTTTTTAAAAAATCAACGCCTTTCATGGCATCGGTAAAGCTGCCTTTCTGATTTCTGTAAACCCGGTTGTGGTTTTGAATATATTCCGGTCCATCAATACTTACCCCGATTCTGAATTTATTCTTTTTAAAAAAAGCGGCAATCTCATCAGTAATAAGGGTAGCATTTGTTTGCATACCAATATGTACGGTAGCATTTTTAGGCTTGTATTTTTTAATAGCGGCAGTGGTTTTTTTATAAAATTCCAATCCGGTTACCAGTGGCTCCCCGGCATGCCAATCCCAAATAAATTCATCATTCATCAGATTAGATGCCTGCATATTTTTAAAAATATGAGGAATTAAATCAATGTCAAATTTGTCGGTTTTACTTCTAAAGGGTAAATAACAATATTTACAATCGAGGTTACAAAACGGTGTGGCCTGTACCGTCAGGCACTGAATAGGATAAATTTCCAAACTAAAATGAGGTTAAAGAAAAAGCATTCCATTAAAAAATGAAATGCTTTTATGAAGAAAATAATAAATTACTTTTTCTTAGTACGTCTTTGCTTAAACGTAAATCCTTCTTCTGGAAGCCAAACGTCAGCATACAAGCCTGGCTTTTTACCTACTTTTTTCAGAACACTTGTGGGAACCCAGGTGTCGGCGTAGATGGCTGTGTTTTCCTTAATGGTAAGATTTTCATCCAACACCCAGGTATCCAGATACAATCCGGCTTTCTTGTTTTCCGGTGCCTTACGCTCCTCAATCATGATTGGAGCCTCTTTTTTAGCCACCCCTTTTTTTGGCCCTCTTTTTACTGTAGCTGTTTTGGTAGCTGTCTCTTTTACAGAAGCTTTTTTAGCATCTTCTTTCTTCGCAGCAGCCTTTGGCGCTGCTTTTTTTACAGCAGCCTTTGGAGCCGCTTTTGCCGCTTTCTTTTTTGTTGTGGAAATTCCTTTTGCCATGGTTAGTAAATTATTTTGTATAAAATTATATAATTTTTTAAAATAAACATCATTTATATTTAAAGAGTGTTGATATACTGTTTATAACACATAATTTTTTATCCATTTTTACCGGCAAATAAGAGAAATATTACTCATTTTGACATGCGTCTTGCTGTATTATTGGGTTCGATGATACAGTTAATCGTCCTATTACATGTTTACCTGATAGTTAAAAAAACGCCTTTTTTTACATTATTTTTAAATCTATCAAATTATAAATTGTTATGCATGTTTATTATTTGGATAACATGCTATTTGCCCGAAACACAACAGGAATAAGGGTGGTATACAATTTGTTATCATAAAAAGCAGGATTGTTATGTATGGTATTCATTTTTATAAGCAATCTGTTGCTTCAATCTTTTATAAAATACCAAGGGCGAATGTATGGAGGATAAATACTTTTTTGTAATATGTAATTGGCTGCCCTAAGGTTAAAGACCATTTAGTACCTGGATGACTTTACATTAATTTTTAAAATAATTTATAATTGCGAATTTTTTTAAATTAAGTGCATTTCACTAATTTGAGTTCCATTTTATAAACAGAGGAGTATTCTATATTTTACTTCTATATTGGTATAAGTAAGTATGCTCATAAGTATCCAACCTGCATTTTAGGGGATTATTTTAATAAAAAACAGTTGTCCCTTTCGGGAACAACTGCTGTTTTCAAACCAATTTCTCTGGAAAATCTTATTTGGCGAATGTGCTCGCCATTAATTTTTCAAAGCGGATTTCAGCCTCAAGTTCTTCTATTTCACTTGCTGATTTATCCCTTTTAATTTTACTGAACATCGCACTCATCAGTTGGTTGTATGCTCCTTGGGCTAAAAGGTTTTCTTTTGCCTGCTCCCATTTTTTATTTTCAATTATCCGCAAGGCACCTGTCATTGTTTTTTCGTAATTTATCTGGCTTTTCTTTTCTTCGGCCTTATGTTTCAGGGCGGCAATTTTCTGTTCTAAAACAGTAGGTACGGATAAAGCGGGCTGTGTAAGTACACAACATTTTTGAGTACAATCAATAAAATTTGTGTGCGTAGCAGTGGCACTAAAGGTGATGGCGAATGCTACAATGGCGGTGAGTACTTTTTTCATAGTGTGTGTTTATGTTGTAATTTGATAAAGCAAAAATACAACCTACACTACTATGCATTACATAATACTGTGCCGAACGGAATAGTTACTTGATGAACGGTTTTGCTTTCGTCCCTGAGGCGGCAAGGTTTATTTATACTCACCAAATATCTTTCTCAGCACATCCGAAATTTCGCCAAGGGTGCATTTTTGTTCCACAGCATCTATTACTAATGGCATCAGGTTCGATCCGTCAATAGTGGCGTTTTCTATTGCTTGCAGGCATTGTGAAACTTTTTCGGCAGAGCGATTGGATTTTAGGGTTACAAGTTTTGCAGATTGGATATCCCGGATGCTGTCATCAATCTTAAATGTTGGAATAGCAATTTCGTGGGCTATAATATATTTGTTAACACCGAGGATGATTTTTTCTTCGTTTTCAATCTGCCGCTGATATTCGTAAGCACTTCGGGCAATTTCGTCTTGAATAAAACCTTCCTCAATGGCGGAAACACTACCGCCCATCGCATCTATTTTATTTATAAGCTCCCAGGCCTTAGCTTCTACATCGTTGGTCAGGCTTTCTACAAAATAGCTTCCCGCCAATGGATCAACCGTATCTGCAGCACCGCTTTCATAAGCAATAATTTGTTGGGTACGTAAAGCAATCCTTGCCGCTTCTTCGGTAGGCAAACTCAGTGCTTCATCATAACCATTGGTGTGGAGGCTTTGGGTACCCCCCATTACCGCTGCAAGGCTTTGCAGGGTTACCCGGGCAATATTATTGAGAGGTTGCTGTGCGGTAAGCGTACTGCCTCCGGTTTGTGTATGAAAACGAAGCATCAGCGCCTTGGGATCCGCTGCTCCCAAATCTTGCATCATTTTGGCCCACATTCTTCTTGCGGCTCTGAATTTTGCCACTTCTTCAAACAAATTATTATGTGCATTGAAGAAAAAAGAAAGCCTTTTACCAAAAACATCAATATCAAGTCCTTTTGCCAGTGCTGCCTGTACATAAGCCTTTCCATTACTGAGGGTAAAAGCAATTTCTTGTACCGCCGTACTGCCGGCCTCACGTATATGGTATCCACTGATAGATATAGTATTCCATTTAGGCAACTCGTGGCTGCACCATTCAAAAATATCGGTAATAATGCGCATACTGGGTTTGGGCGGATAAATATAGGTTCCCCTTGCTGCGTATTCTTTTAATATGTCATTCTGAATGGTGCCGGCAATTTTTTTCAGGTCGGCTCCCTGTTTTTTTGCCAATGCCACATAAAAGCTAAGCAGAATAAACCCTGTAGCATTGATGGTCATGGAGGTACTTACCTTTTCAAGGGTAATATCCTTAAAAAGAATTTCCATATCTTCAATACTATCAATGGCAACGCCTACTTTACCCACTTCTCCTTCAGATAAAGCATGGTCGCTGTCATAGCCGATTTGTGTGGGCAGGTCGAAAGCTACGCTGAGCCCCATAACACCTTGTCCCAATAAATAATGGTATCTTTTATTGCTTTCTTCGGCAGTACTAAAGCCTGCGTATTGCCGCATAGTCCATAGTTTACCCCGATACATATCAGGTTGTACCCCGCGGGTATACGGAAATGCTCCCGGTTGTCCAAGTTGGGTATCAGGATTCCATCCTGCAAGTGCATCGGAACCGTAGAGGGTTTCAATTTCAATGCCGGAGTCGGTCACGACTTTTGTATTGTTCATCATGGTAAGCTTTTGGTGGTATCCTGCTTTTATAAAATTTGTTGCACTTCATATTGAAGCGCTTCCAGCAATTTCTTGTTGAGGGTAGCATTGGGATTATTGCCATCAAACTGCAATAATTGGCGGCTCAGATCTATAGCAGCCGTATCAGGCGGCATGCTTGCGGCTATCTGATTGATGATATAACAGTTTTGATCTTTCATTTTAGAAAAGGCATCCCAAATCTCTTTTTTTACATACAACTGCTGGGTAATATTATGTTCAAATTCTTCGCGGATGGTAGAAAGCAGGCTTTGCTGCAGCACACCCGCTGTTTGACCAGACAGGTTAAAACGGACGGCAAGATTGTTCAGTTTGTTTCGCTCGGTAAACAAAGTCAGCCGCTCGTAAGCCGCCAGGGCAAGCGGGTTTTTTTTATTGCCTTCCTTATGTTCCAGTTGTGCGTCGAACTCCTGAAATTTTCGTTGAGCATAAAATAGGTAAGCGGCAAAAAGTCCAATGAGCAGGGCAATAATAACACCCATGACAATTTCAGTAAGCGACATATCCATGCGGCTAAGATACGTCCAATAAGCAAAAAAAATACATTGCAGAGCATCAGGTAGCAACCTTTTCGATTCCCGTAATAAAATGCTAAGAAAAAAGGAGCAGGAATGATATTCCCGAAATTCTTTGGTAAATTTGCGCGTTACATTGAAAAGATACTTATGGAAAATATAGCTATTAATAATACAACTACTTTACCGGTTCAGTTTACTCAGGGAGCCGTAAAAGAAATAATCCGTTTAAATAAGGAAGATAACGCTGCTACAGGCAAGTGGTTGCGGGTGGGGGTAAAAGGTGGCGGCTGCAGCGGTATGACTTACATATTGAATTTTGATGAAAAAAATTCTTCTGACATTGCTTTTGAGACGGATGGTTTTTCTTTTATCATGGATCCTTCGCACGAAATGTATCTATATAATATGGAAATACATTTTGAAGGAGGTCTCAACAGCCGCGGATTTACCTTCAATAACCCCAATGCAAGTAAAACATGTGGTTGTGGAACAAGTTTTGCTGTATAAGTCTGGTGGATTGTTTTTATTTCCAAAATGCCAGCCAGTCAATAATCCGGCTTGTATATCCGTATTCATTATCGAACCAGGCCAATATTTTTGCTTGTTGACCTACAACTGAAATCAATGGCCCCTCAATAGTACTGCTATGGGTATTGCTCTTTATATCCAATGATACCAGTGGTTCTTCGGTATAGTTCACCACATTCTTATATCTGCCCTTTGCAGCATCAATAAATGCCTGCTGCAATATTTTAGTAGAAATTTTCTGTTTGAATTGAATGGTAAAATCACCTAAAGCGCCATTGGCTACAGGAATACGGGTACTTATAGCGGCTATTCTTTCATGCAATTCAGGAAATAAACGCTCCAGCGATTCTGCCAGATCTATTTCTACCGGAATAATGCTTTCGGCTGCTGCCCGGCCACGGCGGTACTGTTTATGCGGGGCATCTACCAATTGCTGCCGGCTTGTGTAGCTGTGCAAAAAGTGGATTTGTGCGCTTTCTATCCCAAAGGGTTTCAGGATATCGAGTATAGGGATGGAGCAATTGGTCATACATCCCCCCGGTGACAAGATATCGAGGGCAGGGGGCAATTCATGCTGGTTGAAGCCATATATAAATAATGGTATGTCATCAGAACCGGTAGTACTGAGCAGAACCTTGCGTGCACCTGCCTGCAAGTGCAGGGCAGCGAGTGTACGGGTGGAGAAACTTCCGGTACATTCAATTACCACATCTACATCAAGTTCTCTCCAGGGAAGCTGAAGCGGATCGGGCTGTTGATAAACCGGAATAGCTGATTTTCCGGTAAGTAATTTGCCTTCTTTGTACACGGCAGATTCGGGAAAGGTGCCATAAATAGAATCATAGCGAAACAGGTAGGCAAGGTTATCAGGGCTCATTAAATCATTGATGGCTACCACCTCCATCTCTGGCATAAGTACCAGTCTTCTTAAAAGCAATCGTCCAATCCGTCCAAGTCCGTTTATCGCTACCCGCATATTTATTCCGCTAACTATTACTATAAAAAGTCAAAGATAGCCTGTGGGGTGTTTTTTATAAAAAAAATTATAAATATATCAGGTTTTACGCCTACTTTTGCATCCCCAAAAAGTTCTTTCAAGATATCGTAGTGTTATTCATCCATCCGGGTACATTGTTTTCTTTAGTAAACAGTTTAATTGGGCAGACAAATAGCGAACAGGTATCCCATTGGAATTGGGAGTTGCAGCGGCAGTTTGTTTTATTGGCAAACGAGCGACAGCCACAACGTTAACACCAAAAACATTTTTTAGAATGGCAAAAGAAATCACAGGCTATGTAAAGCTCCAGTGCAAAGGAGGACAAGCCAATCCAGCGCCCCCCATTGGACCTGCTTTAGGTTCTAAGGGCCTGAACATCATGGAATTCTGTAAGCAGTTCAACGCCCGTACACAAGACAAAGTGGGCAAAGTACTCCCCGTACTGATTACTGTTTACAGCGACAAATCATTTGAATTTGTAATTAAGACACCACCAGCTTCTATTCAGTTGATGGAAGCGGCAAAAATTAAAAAGGGAAGTAAAGAATCTAACCGCGTAAAAGACGGAAAAGTATCCTGGGATCAGGTAGAGGCTATTGCAAAAGACAAAATGCCCGATCTGAATTGTTTTACTTTGGAAAGTGCTATGAAAATGGTAGCCGGTACTGCTCGCAGCATGGGTATTGTTATTGATGGCACCGCACCCTGGAAGAATTAATTGATCAACCTTGAAAAAAATATAGCATGAAACTCACGAAAAAAAGAAAAGTAGCCAATGCCAAGGTTGATAGCAGCAAAATTTACACCTTAGGGGAAGCTGCAAGCCTGGTAAAAGAAATTAATTGCACCAAATTTGATTCTTCCGTTGACCTGCACATCCGTTTGGGTGTAGATCCTAAGAAAGCCGATCAGGCTATTCGCGGAACGGTTAGCCTGCCACATGGTACAGGTAAAACCAAAAAAGTTTTGGTGCTTTGTAATCCCGATAAAGAAGCCGAAGCAACAGCAGCAGGAGCTGACTATGTAGGACTTGACGAATTTATTCAGAAGATTGAAAGTGGATGGACCGATGTAGATGTTATTGTAGCTACACCTACCGTAATGCCTAAAATTGGTAAGCTGGGTAAAATACTCGGACCCCGCAACCTGATGCCTAACCCTAAAACGGGTACTGTTACCAATGATGTTGCTGGTGCTGTAAAAGACCTGAAGGGTGGTAAAATTGCCTTTAAGGTTGACAAAGCAGGCATCATCCATGCCTCTGTAGGACGGGTATCTTTTACTCCGGAAAAGCTCACCCAAAATTCTAATGAGCTGATTCAGGCCATCATTAAGTTGAAGCCTTCTACTGCCAAAGGAATCTACCTGAAAGGTATTAGTTTGGCAAGCAGTATGAGTCCGGGTCTTATAATAGATACCAAATCATATATCCATTAATTACGGCACTTCTATCATAAGACAGAAATAACCGTTTTCAACATTCATCTTCTAAAATTAAGAAGGCAATGACAAAAGATCAAAAAAATGAAGTGATTGAGGTGCTGAAGGATAAGTTCAGTCAGTACAGCAATTTCTACATTACCAATACAGAAAGCCTCAGTGTTGCACAAGTAGGCAAACTTCGCCGCGTATGTTATGATAAGCAGGTGGAACTTAAAGTGGCCAAAAATACGCTCATCCGAAAGGCTCTTGAAGCACTTGATTCAGATAAATACAGCGATATATTTGAAAATTTGCAAGGCGTTACCGCGCTTATGTTTAGCGAAAGCCCCAAAGAGCCGGCTATTATATTATCTGCTTTCCGTACGCAGGGCAAAACAGATAAACCCAAACTGAAAGCCGCTTTTATAGATGGCAGTATTTTTGTGGGAGACGACCAACTTGATACCCTGAGAACGCTAAAGAGCAAGCAGGATCTGATTGGCGAAATCATCGGCCTGTTGCAATCGCCTGCCAAGAATGTTATCAGCGCGCTTAATGCGGGTAACAAGCTTGCAAGTTTGATTAAAGCATTGGAAGAAAGAGCGAATTAATTTTTTTTTGTTTTTTGTTTTTTGTTTTTGGTTTGTGGTTTTTAGTTTTAGTTTGTGGTAAACAAAAAAACTTTGACAACAACAACAACAGTAAACCACAAACAAGGAAAACCACAAACAAAGAAGACAACGAACAAAACAAAGAAGAAATTTAAAAATACTGGTTCACGCCTGGAACTGGATTATTACAAATTTTATAAAATACCGCCGGAGCACAGGCAATGAAGGCGGGTAAATTTGAAAACAATGGCTGATTTAAAAGCATTTGCAGAGCAGTTGGTTAACCTGACTGTTAAAGAAGTAAACGAACTCGCAACAATTCTGAAAGACGAGTATGGTATTGAGCCTGCTGCTGCAGCAGTAGCAGTTGCTGCTGGCCCTGCCGCCGCAGCTCCGGTTGCTGAAGAGAAAACATCTTTTGATGTAATCCTGAAGGCTGCTGGCCCTAACAAGCTAAACGTAGTTAAGATCGTAAAAGATATGACTGGCTTAGGTTTGAAAGAAGCAAAAGAATTGGTTGATAACGCTCCCAAGCCTATCAAAGAAGGTGTTGACAAAGCAACCGCCGCCGAACTTGAAACTAAGCTGAAAGATGCTGGTGCTGAAGTAGAAGTAGCTTAATTTATTTCGCTATAACTTTAAAAAAAAACCTGCTCCTGTAAAGGGGTGGGTTTTTTTGTTTTTTGTTTATGGTTTTTTGTTTTTTGTTTGTGGTTTATTGTTTATGGTTTGTGGTTTTTTTTTGGGCGTTTAAGTGATTATTAGCTATTACTTATTGTTTTAATTTTTGTTATTTGAATGGTTACGTAAAAAGACCATCACCACTTTGTCAACTTTTTTTCAGTAACGACTTTTGAAAAGTATGATTGATAACTGTAAAAATAATGCACCAATATTGGTTACTATCAATGTATCAATTCGGTAAAAAGGAGTACATGATTTTGATGAATATGAATGCACTTTTTCGGTAAATATGGAAGTCCGATCCATTTCGAAGAGCCTTTTACCGACAATAATTATAAAGTGCTTAAAAAAAAGATTTTTCAAACAAAATCTGGAAAAGAATGGGATTTGTATAAATTAAATAATTGTTCATGGCATTTCCTGAAGGCTTCAGCCATTTTCAATGTACCATTGGCCTTTCCAAATGGAGATAGATCGAAAAACTTCACGCTTTTTATACCATGATACTTTTCATAGAACATTTTCCCGACTATTTGCCCTATTGGCAATTCAAAACCAAATGGTAAAGTACAAATGGCAAAATGCTGAATGCCAGTTAAGCGCTCTAATATGTCATCCATAAGTTTGGTGCCTGTAAATCCACCAATTCCCGCTAATAAAATATACCGGTCATTTTTGTTTATATTTTCTTTAACCTCATTAGGAATAGATAAATCATTGTAGTATTTCATAAATTCTTCATGATTATAATGATATTTGGGAGATTTGAACGAAATAAATTGCACTCCTGCCTTTTTTAATTCAATTCTTTCCTTGCAAGTAATTGAGGTAAATTTACCAGACACTCCATTCTGGAGAAAGTGGGTTAAAATATTCGTTCCACCACCACCTAATCCTATAAAATGTAAGGAGTCCTTTTGCTCAATACCGGAAAATATTTCTATCGGTAATATGGACAATGCACTCATCGTACTCAGTCCCACAATGGCTTTTTTTCTGTTCATAAATTTTTCGATTTTAAAGGAGAAAAGTAGGATTTAATGATCCTTCCATTGTCAAATCTAATGGCATAAATAGTTGTAAACCAAACAAAATCAATTCTTTACTAAAATGGCATTTATAGCGGAACGAACCCCTTAAGAGAT
>Ga0136636_10001836_pt1 | contig 12546 bp, 13 predicted proteins | sample AntDrymUQ8522106_2_FD_104653 | JGI IMG/M metagenome (GOLD analysis project Ga0136636, IMG submission 104653) | Polar desert sand microbial communities from Dry Valleys, Antarctica - metaG UQ852 (21.06) | ecosystem: Environmental > Terrestrial > Soil > Desert | place: Antarctica: Dry Valley... | reverse complement strand
CTCAAAAGATAAATTTTATAAATTGGAGACGTGTCCGAGTGGCTGAAGGAGCACGCCTGGAAAGTGTGTATATGGGTAACTGTATCGAGAGTTCGAATCTCTCCGTCTCCGCTAATTTGTTTTATACGGGATAATATTCTTCTTTAAAAAAAAATAATTTTTTAGCGTTAGGTTGTAGTTAGCTTTCCTTCCCGTATTACACTTTACTAAAATTAAGTTTACAAATAAATTGAAACCTTTTCCATTTCCATTTATTTTCTCAGTTCATATCTTTCAATCTTAATTACCCAAGGCAAGTATATATTTACTGTACTCTTTCTTTAGTAGAGGATATTATTCTCAAATTACTGAATTACCTTTTCCATTGCCATTCCTCTTGATCCTTTTATAAGAACAGTGGCATTTTTAAATTGTTGTTCTGTAAACCAATCTCCAATTTCAGCAGAGGTATTAAAATGTAAAATATTATTAGGAAGATTTACGTAATCTTTTCCAGCCAAAACAATTTGGTGCCATTTATGTTTTTGAAGCAGTTTAATTACCTCAGTGTGTTCTGCAATACTGTCTTCGCCAAGTTCCATCATACCGCCTAATATTACTATTTTTTTATCTCCTGCCATAGCCGCAAAATTTTCTATGGCTGCCTTCATGCTACTGGGGTTTGCATTGTAAGCATCTAATAAAATAGTATTACTTTCTTTTTTTATTATTTGAGAACGACTATTTGATGGAGAATAATTTTCCAATGCAGTTTTTATTGCCTCATCTGCTACTCCAAAAGTTTTTCCAATGCAGACAGCGCCCATTATATTAGGCAAATTATAATTGCCTGCAAGTTGTGTTTTTATACTATTTATGGCAGCGCCATTTGTAATGCTGATCTCAAGGAAATAATTATCTTCTTTTACTATGCCAGTATAGGTGGCGTTTAATAACCCGTAAGAAATTTTATTTTGTATAGCCCCACTCATTTCATTTAAATAATGATAATCCGTATTTATAAAAATGGTACCACCTGTTTTAGCCAAATAATTATATAATTCACCCTTGCCTTTTTTCACGCCCTCTTCGCCACCAAACCCTTCAAGGTGTGCTTTGCCACAGTTTGTAATTAGTCCGTGAGTAGGTTTAGTATAGGTACAATAGCTTTCAATTTCATGCAAATGATTTGCACCCATTTCTACTACAACCATTTCTGCATCTTTTTTTACTGATAATATAGTAAGTGGAATACCAATGTGATTGTTAAGGTTTCCTTGTGTGGTATAACATTTATAAGTGGTGCTTAATACTTCATGGACTAGCTCTTTAGTAGTTGTTTTACCATTACTTCCGGTAATAGCTATAAAAGGAATTGCTTTTCCATCTGGTAGGTTTTCAAATTGTTCTCTATGAAACTTTGCCAGCATTTGAAGTGTAGTTAAAACATTATCTGTATAAACTATATTATTGTTTTCTACGTCAGATTTTTCATCACATACACAATAGGAAGCACCTGCCTCAAAAGCTTGTCTTACATAAAGATTACCGTTAAAATTTGGTCCTTTTAGTGCAAAGAAAATATCTCCCTTTTTTATTTTTCTAGTGTCTGTTGCTACAGAAGGAAATTGCAGAAATTTTTTATATAAATCAGTTATCGTCATTCTACAAAAATAAAGAGCAAATTTTAATTCCTTAAATTAAAAAACCCTTCAAAGTATGAAGGGTTTTTTAAATTTTTATTTGCCTTTTCTTGAATTTTGTTTTCTAGGTGGGAAGTTGTTTCCATCTTTAAAGCCTGGTCCTTCCGGTGGTCCGAGATACGTTTGTGCACACCTAAAACCTACCGTGCTTGCAGCTTGTGCTTCTTGCATAAAGCGACGTGTACCAGGTGATAACCAATAGGCTCTATCGTTCCAACTGCCACCTTTAATTACACGAGATTGATCATTTATTAATGAAGTAATTCCGTATCCATAATTAACTTGGCTTGAAGAATCGCCATCTAAATAATTTATCACATTGTTTTTTTGATAGTTAGCCCTGTTTTTAATATCATCATCAGAAATATCTTGTCTCTTTAAATATCCTGAACTATCTCTTTCATATTCGCCAGAACCATTTTTAAATAATTTGGTAAATTTATTTCCACGGAAATAATTAAAATCCTGTGCATCTAAAGAAGTCATTGGTCTGTAAACATCACCCACCCACTCACTCACATTACCACTCATATTATATAGGCCAAAAGCATTTGGATAAAACGATTTAATCGGTCCCGTAATTGCAGCTCTATCATTTAAACCACCGGCAATACCCATATTATCTCCACTTCCTCTTTTAAAGTTTGCCAAAAATTTTCCCTGCCAGCTACCACGACGGTTGTCACGCAATCCATTAGGATTTTTTGACCATGAGTAAACCTGCTGGTTAGAGCGATTCTCTTCACCACTTTGTTTTTCTTTTTTACGAATGTTTGGATTTTGATCCAGCAAGCCATAAGCTGCGTATTCCCACTCAGCTTCCGTTGGAAGCCTATAACCCATATTTAAAATACCATCTTCCATTTTTACATTGGCACGGGGTTTACCATTTACATCTTTCAATTCAGTTTTCTTTGGTTTGCCTTTAGCCATTTGCACAAGTTCAGGATTTACTAAATATGCTTCTGTATTAAAAGATCCTTCTGCACCACCACCTCTCATTTCTTTTTTAATAGCATCTTTCTTTAAAAACCCTTTTTCCATCAATTTTAATTCGTTCACCCTATCAGTTCTCCAGATACAAAAATCATGTGCCTGCTGCCAGTTTACACCTACTACAGGATAATAATTATAAGATGGATATCTAAAATAATATTCTACGTATGGTTCATTATAAGCAAGTTCTTCTCTCCATACAAGCGTATCAGGTAATGCTTTGGTTACAATTGCTGTATCACCCGCAAAAGTATTGTCTAACCAATATAAATATTCACGATAGTGCACATTTGCTACCTCTGTTTCATCTATAAAAAAAGATGGAACAGTAACACGGCGTGGTACGTTATTCCAATCCCCCATTACATCTTCATCTTTAGCGCCCATTACAAATGACCCACCTTGCACAAAAACAAGCCCCGGCCCTGCTTTAGGATACTTAACTTTTGCTACATTAAAGTTGCCCATATTTTTATCATTGTAACTCCAGCCTGTGGCAGAAGATTTGGTAGATTTTTTACCAAATATGCCACCGTTTTTACAAGCACCTAATGAAAGTGTTGCAAAGGCAGCGAGAATAAAATATCTGCTTGAAAAAGTTTTTAACATAGTTATTGTCGTTTTACAGATTATTAAACGAAAAAAATTCGTGGTTATTGTTGATTAATTAATATATAGGTTGCGAATATAAATGTTTTCAGTTAAAAGATATCATGCTGGTATTTTATTTAGCTTTTTATTGACGCAGAAACAATTTTATAGATTATGCAACGTTTTACAAAAAAAGTTTGTCTCAAACATGTTAAGTAACGTTATATAAAAATTGCCTAGCATTCAAATAGTTCTAATAAATATCTTTATTTTTCGGGTAAATAATGGAAAACTTGAAAATAAAAATTTAAATAATATTTAATAAATTTGGTTTTCTTTAACAAGAATTTATAACTTAGCGTTAAGAAACACAAAATCAATAACAATAGTTAATCTGTTCAATCATTTAAATTAAACGCTTATAGAGGTAAGTCTACCTAACCAAGACAAAAAAAAAGCATGAAACAAGCAACTTTAAGGCTAGCTGCCATAGCAATTTTAATAGGCGGTACAAGTACAATAGCAAGTGCACAGAATGTAAAGCAAGAAAACGTAATTACTACAGCAGTTCCTATGTTACGCATATCTCCCGATGCACGTAGTACCGGTATGGGTGAAACAGGTATTGCAACATCAGCAGACGCATACTCAAATTTTTGGAATTTAGGTAAAACACCATTTGCTAAACAAAAAGCTTCAATAGGGGTAACTTATACACCATGGTTAAACGATTTAGATCTAAAAGATGTTTACCTGGCTTCTCTTGCAGGATATTATAAATTAGATGAGACACAAGCATTATCTCTTGGTTTGAGATATTTTAGTTTAGGAGACATTCAATTCACTGATCAATCAGGTAACAGTGTTGGAAGTAACCGTCCCCGTGAATTTTCTGTTGAGGGAGGTTATTCAAGAAAACTTGGTGCAAAATCAGGTTTGGGAATAGGTGTTCGTTACATTAGTTCTAACCTGGCTGTAGGTAATTATAATGGAACCAACTATAAAAGAGGAAGTTCTGTAGCTGCTGATTTACATTATTTCCACTCAGGTGCTAAAGAAAATGGTGAAGGTTTTAACTACGGAGTTACCTTAAGTAACCTAGGTGCAAAAATATCTTACACTGATGATAATAACCAAAGAGATTTTATACCAGCTAACCTTGGTTTAGGTGGTGCTTATACAAAAGTATTTGATGCAGATAGTAAAATAACTTTTGCTTTAGATTTGAATAAATTATTGGTTCCAACTCCGCCAAACGATTCAGCAGATATTGCAAATTATCGTAAAGATGGTGTTGTTAGCAGCTGGTTCAAATCTTTTGGAGATGCAGATGGCGGTGGTTCTGAAGAATTAAAAGAAATTTCTACTTCAATTGGTGCAGAATACTGGTATAAAGATCAGTTTGCTTTTAGAGCAGGTTATTTTTACGAAGGAAATACAAAAGGAAATCGTCGTTATGCAACCGTTGGTGCGGGTTTAAAATATAATATTATTGGTTTAAACCTTGCTTATATTTTCCCATCAGGAGCTGGTATTAGTCGTAATCCTTTGTCTAATACTATTCGTTTCAGCTTATTGTTCGACATGGACAAGTAATTGCAATTTAAAAATATTAAAAAGACGTTCTGCATATTGCAGAGCGTCTTTTTTTTACAGCAAGTTTTATGCATCTTTGCCGCAAATAAAAAATATGGGATATAGAATTGGAACTGGTATAGATTTTCATCAGTTGGCTATAGGTAGAGAATTGTGGATTGGAGGTGTGCAAATACCTCATACAAAAGGTGCAGTAGGTCACAGCGATGCTGATGTATTATTACACGCAATTTGTGATGCAATGCTGGGGGCGCTAAGTTTGGGTGATATTGGTAAACATTTTCCTGATACGGACGCTTCATTAAAAAATATAGACAGTAAGATTTTATTATCTAAAACACACGAACTTATAACCACAAAAGGATATCGTGTTATAAATGTAGACTCCACAGTATGTTTGGAATTACCTAAAATTATGCCTTATGCAGAAGCCATGCGAAAGGTAATTGCAAGTGTTTTAAAAATTGAATTAGATGATGTTTCAATAAAAGCAACTACCACCGAAAAAATGGGTTTTGCCGGAAGAGAGGAAGGTTTATTTGCCAATGCAGCTGTTTTACTAAAGAAAATTAAAATATGAGTACTACCATAAAAATAAAAACTGTAAATATTTCCTCAAATGATATACCTCACTATGCTACACAAGGAGCTGCAGGCATGGATATAAGAGCACATCTCTCAGAATCTGTAACATTAACTCCTTTGCAAAGAATGTTGATACCATCCGGAATTTTTATGCAAATACCTTGCGGCTATGAAATACAAATAAGACCAAGAAGCGGACTTGCATTTAAGAACGGTATTACTTGTTTAAATACGCCTGGCACCATTGATAGTGATTATAGAGGAGAATTAAAGGTTTTACTGATAAATTTAAGCAACGAAAACCAAACCATTAATAACAATGATCGTATAGCCCAACTAATTGTGGCCAAAGTTGAAAAAGCTGAATTAATGTTGGTACAACAATTGGATGAAACGGAAAGAGCTGCCGGCGGATTTGGTCATACAGGAGTTTAAAATTTTTATATGAAAATAATTGTATTGTGTTTTTTATTAAGTAATATTCTTTTTTTATCTCAATGTAAATCTGGTAAAATTATTACTAAAGCCATAGCACCAAGAGATACAGCAAATATTGAAAAAATAAAATCATTGGAAGATTCTTTGTTACTAGTTAATGATACAAGAAATAGTATAAATAAAAATATAATTTATTTTAAAACTTTTTCTGCTAAAATTAAAATGGATATTGAAGACAGTAAAGGAAAAAAACCCGACCTCTTAGCTAATGTAAGAATGATTAAAGACAGTGCTATTTGGATTTCTATATCTGCTTCTATTTTAAACATAGAAGTGTTTAGAGTACTAATAACAAAAGACAGTGTGATACTTTTAAACAAACAGGAAAAAGAAGTGCAATATAGATCTATAAATTATTTGCAGGAAATTACTGATATACCTTTTGATTTTAATACACTTCAAAATTTAATAGTGGGTAACCCAATTTTTTACAACGACAGTAATTTGTTGGTAAGAAAGTTTGAAGAGCTGTTATTGGTATCGTCTACTGATTCGGAGTTTAAAAATCTTTTAACCATTTCTACAAAAGACAATACATTATTACACAGTAAACTTGATGATTTGAATTTAGCCCGAAACCGTACGGCAGATTTTACCTATGACAGTTATAGTAATCTTAACGGAATTAATTTTTCTACATCCCGACAAATTATTGCTACCGAAAAGAATAAATTAGATGTAAGATTGAATTTTAAACAATTTGAGTTTAACAAAGAATTATCTGTGTATTTAGCGGTTCCAAAAAATTATAAAAAGAATTAATCGTTATTTTTATTGGGAATAGATAATTGCATATTTTGAAATGATGAATTTCCTAATCATTTCTTTTCAAAAAACCAGACTATGATGAGAGTAACAATTTTTTTTGTAATAATATCTTTTTTGGCAAATAACGCGGTGGCACAAACAAGAGATGAACTGGAAAAACAGCGTCAGCAATTGAAAAGGGAAATAGATGAAACACAAAAATTATTGAACAGCAATAAGCAGGTTACCAAACAAAGTCTCACAACACTTTCTCTTTACATAAATAAAGTAAACTTACAAGACAGGGTTATTGAAAATATTGGAAAAGACCTTCATATTCTGGACAACAATATATACAGCATTCAAAAAGATGTAAATAAATTTGATAGGTTGTTAGATACCCTTAAACAGGAATATTCAAAAAGTATGGTGTATTCCTATAAAAACCGTGGGAACTATGAATTTTTAAATTTTATTTTTTCAGCAGATAATTTTAATGACGCTATAAAGAGGATTTCATATTTAAAAAGTTACCGGACTTACAGAGAAATGCAGGGGCAAAATATTTTGCGCACACAGGAACTTCGTAGGAAAAGATTGGAAGATTTAGGAGTATCTAAGAAAACGAAAAGTGTAACGCTACAGGTGCAAAGCAAAGAAATGAGCGAACTTGAAAAGCAAAAAGCCGAGCAGGATAAAGTAGTCGTTCAATTAAAAAAAGAAGGAAGCGGCTTAAATGCAAGAATAGCTGCAAAGCAAAAACAAATTGCTAAAGTAAATAACGCCATGAAAGCTGCTATTGCTAAAGCACTGAAAGAGGCAAACGATGCAAAAATAGCGGAAGAAAAAGCCGCAAAAAAAAGAAGAGATGATTTAGCCGCTGCAGAAAAAAACAGAAAGGCAGAAGACACAAGAAATACAAAAACTGCAGCGGCTTCTACAACTCCAGGAAAAACAATTACTGAACCTACAAAAACACGAATAGTCAAAGAGCCTGTAGCAATAGTGGTTCCTGCATCAACAACATTTAATGCAGATAATATTGCGCTTAATAATAGTTTTGAAAGAAACAGAGGAAGTTTACCATGGCCCGTAGATAATGGCGCAGTACTAAATCATTATGGCCCTATTAAATTACCAAGTGGCGCAACGCTGGATAACAGTGCAGTAACTATATCTTCTGCTATAGGAACGCCCGTGAAGGCAGTTTTTGATGGTACGATTATTCTGATAACAGAGGTTGATGATGGAAAATACTTGGTTACTGTAAAGCATGGTAATTACTTTACTTCATACAGCAATATTAATGGTGTTTCTGTAAAAATGAATCAGGAAATTAAAACCGGCCAGGTTATAGGCAGAGTGGCGTCTAACCTTGATGGCATTGGCTCAATAGATTTTTACACTGCTAAATCAAACACAGATTTAGATCCTGAAAAATGGCTTAGACGAAGATAAATTATTGTAAAACTCTTTTATATAGTGCTTCATATTGAGGTACTATATTTTCAATATCAAAACGTTCAGCTTGCTTTAATGCATTGGCTTTAAAAGTAGCATACACCGCATCATCTTTTAAAATTTTTATGGCATTGTTTGCCATGTCTTCAACATCGCCTACATTGCTCATGTACCCGCAATTGCCATCAATAATTATTTCGGGTAAGCCACCGGCGTTGGATGATATTACCGGTACTTCTGCCGCCATTGCTTCCAGTGCCGCAAGCCCAAAACTTTCGTACTCACTTGGCAACAAAAACAAATCTGCAATGGGCAGCAAATCTTCCATCTGCTCCTGCTTTCCCAAAAATTTTATATCATCTTTATTTACACAATCCCTTGTCATTGATTCTAGCTCAGGTCTTTCAGGGCCATCTCCAATTAATAAGAGTTTGGCAGGTATTTCTTTTGCAATAAGTTGAAATATTTTTATCACATCTCCAACTCTTTTAACCCTTCTAAAATTAGATGCGTGTACAATTATTCTTTCACCGTTGGGTGCAATTAATTTTTTAAATGCACTTATGGGTTTTTTATGAAAGCGTTTTACATCTACAAAATTATACACCACTTCTATTGGTTTATCAATCTTAAAATTTCGGTAAGTTTCTGCTTTTAAATTTTCTGAAACCGCAGTAAGCATATCACTTTCTTCCATGGAAAAAGTAACTACAGGGCTATATGTTTTATCTTTTCCTACTAAAGTTATATCTGTTCCATGTAGGGTAGTAATAAAAGGTATTTTTTTATTTTCTTTTGCAAGTATTTGCTTTGCCATGTAGGCTGCTGCTGCATGTGGTATTGCGTAATGCACATGTAGTAAATCAATATTATGATTTTTCACAACATCTACCATGGCACTTGCAAGTGCAGTTTCGTAAGGGGGAAAATCAAATAAGGGATACGTTGGTACCCGTACCTCGTGGTAAAAAATATTTGCATGAAAACCGCCAAGCCTTACCGGTTGCTGATAAGTTATAAAATGAATATTGTGCCCTTTTTCTGCCAGTGCTTTCCCCAGTTCTGTAGCTAATACTCCACTACCACCAAATGTGGGATAACATACAATTGCTATGTTCATAAAATAAAAACTTAGTACTTATAAATTGATGCTGCAATGTAATGATTAAACAAACAGTTCGTTTTTATTGATGTGATTTTAGCGTAAAGAGTTAAGTTTGTCTCCACAAAATTAGACTATGAAGAAATTGTTATGCGGTTGTGTTTTTTTGACAAGTTCATTGTTATTAACTGCGCAAAATGCAAATTATAAAGCAGACAGCATTGTCATTAAAAAATTAGCCGACGAAATAATGATAAATAGCCTGGCATATAAAAATTTAAGATTATTATGTAAGGATATTGGACCCCGACTGAGCGGATCTTCAAATGCAGAAAAGGCAGTTTATGCCACTAAAAAAATGTTGATAGACGCTGGTGTAGATACCGTGTACCTGCAACCTTGCAGAGTGCCCCACTGGATAAGAGGCGCAAAAGAAGAAGGCTATATTTTATTGAATGGAAAAAAAGAAAAACTACAGATTACTTCACTGGGTAATAGTGAAGGTACAGGAGGGAAAATATTAGCGGCAGATGTGATTGAGGTAAAAAGCATGGATGAAATAGAAAATAAAAATGTAAAAGGTAAAATTGTTTTTATCAATATTGAAATGAATCCTACATACATAAAAACATTTCGTGCTTATGGCGAGAGTGGAATAGGTAGAAGATCTGGCCCGGCAATAGCAGCAAAATATGGAGCCGTTGGGGTAATGGTAAGATCATTGGCAAGCAATGAAGATGATCATCCTCATACGGGTACCACCATCTATAACGATTCGTTTCCTAAAATACCTGCGGTAGCTATAAGTACCAAAAATGCAAATGATATTAGCAGAATGTTACAGGCAGGAAAAAAAGTAACAGTATTTCTACAATCTAATTGCCGTATGTTGGGCGAAGCAAATTCGTTTAACGTAATTGGAGAAATAAAAGGAAATAAACACCCGGAACAAATAATTACAGTTGGTGGGCATTTGGATAGTTGGGACCTTGCAGAAGGCGCCCAGGATGATGGCACGGGTTGTGTACAAAGTATAGAAATAATTAGGGCAATAAAAAAGCTAGATATTGCACCTGCAAGAACTATAAGAGCCGTTTTGTTTATGAATGAAGAAAATGGTGGCGGAGGTGCAAAAGCATATTTACAAAACGCAAAACAAAAAAAGGAAGAGCATATATTTGCCTTGGAAAGCGATGCTGGTGGTTTTACACCTAGAGGATTTAGTTTGGATATGGATGTTGCAAAAAAAGAAATTATAAAAAAATGGGCGCCACTTTTTTATAACTATGGTGTGTACGATTTTAAAGAAACAGGAAGCGGATCAGATATTTCTCCTTTAAAAGAAATTGGTGCCGCATTGGCTGGTTTGGGTACAGATAGCCAACGATATTTTGATGTGCATCATGCTAAAACAGATGTATTTGAAACAGTAAGTAAAAGAGAATTAGATTTAGGCGCAGTTAATATGGCAGCTTTAATTTGGTTGGTAAGCGAATACGGCTTATAATATTGGTTAAATAAATAAAAATTAAAAAATGAACGATATAAAATTTGCTGAACAAAGCCAGCCTCAGATAAAACCAAAAAGTAAATTTAAAAGTTTCATGAAAAAATTTTTATTAGTAATAATTTTGTTAATTGGAGTAATAGTATGGTGGCAATATTTTTATGTTTTTGGGGTAGGAGTAAAATCTGGATCACTAAATTATGTTGTAAAAAAGGGTAATATTTTTAAAACATACGAAGGCAAACTAATACAGGACGGTTTGCGTTCTAAAATACCTGGCAGCATAGGTTCTGAAACTTTTGAGTTTTCTATTGTCAACGATAGTATAGCAAATATTTTGATGAACAATAGTGGTAAATCTTTTGATCTGCATTATAAAGAATACAAAAACTCCATACCATGGAGGGGTTATACCAACTATGTGGTAGATGAGATTATAAGCATGAAAGATATAGATGCAAGAATGCCTTAGTTGCCTGCATAGAGTAAAAATATGGCCGGTTGCTTATGAAGCTCCGGCTTTTTTGTTTTCCATTCGTTAATGTGCATGGTTTTTACTGTTTCGTTTGTAGCAGTTAAGTTTGCGGCTATACAAAGCAATGTTTTATTATCGCATGTTTTTACAAGCGATTCCACCAGCGAATTATTTCTGTATGGCGTTTCAATAAAAATTTTTGTACTGTTGTTTTTTTGAGAAGCGTTTTCCAGCTCTTTAATTTTTTTTGTTCTTTCTGTATTATCAATTGGTAAGTAACCTACAAACTCAAACTGTTGCCCGTTCATACCACTTGCCATTAAAGCGAGTAAAATAGAACTTGGGCCCACTAAAGGTTTAACAATACAGTTTAATTTTTGTGCAGCGGCAATTAAAATTTGTCCGGGGTCAGCAATGCCAGGGCAACCGGCTTCGCTAATAATAGCTATCGTTTTTTCTTCCTTTATTTTTTGTGTAAAGTTTTTTATTTCTTCTGCTTCTGCTTTATGTATCGCAAACCATTCGTAATTATCAATAACGATTTCTTTATCCATCATTTTTAAAAAACGCCTGGCTGTTCTTTCATTTTCTGCAAAAATTACCTGGCATTTTTTTACAGCATCTATAACGTATTCAGGAATTGTCTCAGTAGCTTCATTTGCTAATACACATGGTATTAAATATATTGTTGCCATTCTTTTAAATTATTTGTATAAATAATAAAGCCCATAAAATTGGGCTTCGTTGATAGATATCTTTTCTATTTTCTATCGTAATTATATCTACGATAAGTTCTTCATCAATAATTTCGTAAATAATTCGGTAATCTCCCACTCTTATTCGTTAACCATTTCTACCTTTTAATTTTTTGTAACCAACTGGCAGTGGATTATTTTGTAAATCGTTAAAGGCATAAAATATTGGTTGGGCAACAATATCAGAAAATTTATCTAATTGTTTTTGAGCCTTTTTCGATAAAACTATTATATACTTAGGCATTCTTCTTTTTTCTGTTCTTTAAATGATCAGAAAATAAAATGCGCTCGTCATTATCTTCTTTTTTAGCTTCGTCAAATAATTCACTATCTACGAACTCTTCCAATTCTTCCATAATTGTATGAAACTCTTTTGCAGGTAGAACAACCATTCTGTTTCTACCGTTACCGTCTTTTATAAATTGAGGATGAAGTGTAAGCAAAATTTTTATTTTAGCTGAATAAAGATAAGAATTAAAATATTTAATTTTTTTATGAAATTTCGTTTCAAAAAATCAGTTGTTTCTCCCTAGCCTTATGTAAACTAAGTG
>Ga0136636_10001835_pt1 | contig 12548 bp, 8 predicted proteins | sample AntDrymUQ8522106_2_FD_104653 | JGI IMG/M metagenome (GOLD analysis project Ga0136636, IMG submission 104653) | Polar desert sand microbial communities from Dry Valleys, Antarctica - metaG UQ852 (21.06) | ecosystem: Environmental > Terrestrial > Soil > Desert | place: Antarctica: Dry Valley... | reverse complement strand
TGGACAGGGACGATCGCCAACTGTTCCGCAGGCTGATCGAAGTGCAAGGGGTAAGCGCCACCATTGGCATGTCGATCATGGGCGCCCGCTCGGCCCAGGAGATCCATACCGCCATCTTGGTTGGGGACGAGGGCATGTTGAAAGGGGTGAAAGGCATTGGGCCGAAACTGGCACAGCGCATCATTGCTGAATTGCAAGGCAAACTGGCCGGTGTGCCCATGCCAAGCGGCGGTTCGGCATTACCAACGGGCAATACCCTGCGGGCAGAAGCGTTATCGGCGGTGACTTCCCTGGGGGTGGATCGCTTAAAGGCCGAGCGTGCGCTGAATGCGGTGCTGCAAGAGCGCGGAGCGGATAAGCCATCGGTGGAGGAACTGATCAAGTTGACCCTGAAGAACCTCTGAGAAGTAGTCGGTCCGGCCATGCATTTCGCGAGCACCATAGTCCACCTCCTGCATTGGCTGCCGCGTGCGCTTTTGCTACTGAGCGGCTTGGTGCTGGCCGTGGAAGGGATCGCAGCAGGCTCCTTGGAAGACGCGCTTTGGTTGCAAGCCGACACCCCCGATGTGCGGCTCCAATTCCCGATCACCGACCCGCTCACCCCTGGAGCACCTTCCACCGGTAACATCAACCTCAACGATCCCGAAAACATCCAGAACGAGGTGGTGTACGACCCGGTTACTGGGCAGTACATCATGCAGAGTTCCGTGGGTGGCTCCTTCGACTACCGGCCGCCCATGAGCCTGTCGTTGGAGGAGTACCTGAACTACGACATGGAGCGCAGCATGGACAACTACTGGTTGGACCGTGTTGAACAGGACAGTGAGAGCGCGCAGAAGGAGCTGATCCCTGCGATCAAAGTGCGTGGGGAGGCCTTCGATCGGATCTTTGGTGGCAATACGATCGACATCAAGCCGCGGGGTTCTGCGGAGGTGATCTTCGGGATCAATATCAGCAAGACCGAGAACCCGCGGATCCCGCTCAACCAGCGGCGTGTCACCACCTTCAATTTCGACCAGCGTATCCAGTTGAACCTGGTGGGCAACATCGGAGAAAAACTAAAGATCAACACCAACTACAACACTCAGGCCACCTTCGATTTCGAGAACCAAGTGAAGTTGGACTACACCGGCTTCGAAGACGAGATCATCCAGAAGATCGAGGCCGGTAACGTGAGCTTGCCGCTGCGCGGCACCTTGATCCAAGGCAGCCAGAGCCTCTTTGGCCTGAAGACCGAATTGCGCTTCGGGCGACTAACGGCCACAGCCATCTTCAGCCAGGAGAAAGGCCAGCGGCGCAACGTGCAGACCCAAGGTGGTGCGCAGACCACCAACTTCGATATCAAGGCGGACGAGTACGAAGCGAACAAGCACTATTTCTTGAGCTACTACTTCCGCGAGCGCTTTGACGATGCCTTGCGGACCCTGCCTACGGTGAACAGCGGCGTGGTGATCCAGCGGATCGAGGTATGGGTGACCAACACGCGGCAGGACTTCGCACAAACGCGCAACATCGTGGCCTACACCGATCTGGGTGAAGATGCCAGCCAGGCGTCCATTGATCGTGGCCACATCAGTCGTGATCTGCCGCCGGGCTTCTTGCAGGATGATGGGGGCCGGGCGGTTGCGGACAATACGGCCAACTCGCTGTATGCGACCGTGAGCAACAATGCCGCCATCACGGGATTCTTGAATTCCAGCGAAGCACTACAGGACCTCGGTTTGGTGGCAGCGCGCCATTTCGAAAAAGTGGAAAGTGCGCGTTTGCTAACGGCCAGCGAGTACACGATCAACCAGCGCCTGGGTTTCATCTCCTTGAACCAATCGTTGAACAACGACGAGGTCTTGGCGGTAGCCTACCAGTACACCCTTGATGGTCAAACCTACACCGTGGGGCAATTCGCCCAAGGCGGAGTGGTGCCAGGTGCAGATAGCACGGCCACCGCACCGGCCGGTATCGAAGCATTGGCCTTGCGGTTGCTGAAGGCCACGATCACCAACCCGCGCATACCGTTGTGGGATCTGATGATGAAGAACATCTATTCGTTGGGCGCCTTCCAGGTGAACCGTGAGAACTTCCGGCTGGACCTGATCTACAACAACCCCACCACGGGTGTGGATGTCAACTACATCCCGCAAGCGCCGCTGGATCAGATCCCTTTGGTGCAATCCTTGGCCATGGACCGCTTGGACCCCAACAACGCGCCCAACCCCGATGGGCAATTCGATTTCATAGACGGTGCTGCCACCACGGGGGGTACCATACAATCGCAAACGGGGCGCATCTATTTCCCGGTCATCGAGCCATTTGGCAGCTATTTGGATTCGCGCTTGGTAGGAGTTGATCCGCTGATCAAACGCACCATTGTTTTCCAGCAGTTGTATGACAGTACCAAGATCGCTGCCCAGAACATTCCGGAGTTGAACCGCTTCCGATTGAAGGGCAGTTACCGATCGGCCAGCAGTGATGTGATCGCGTTGAACTCGGTGAACATTCCGCAAGGCTCCGTGGTGGTAACGGCCGGTGGAGTGCGTTTGATAGAGAACCAGGACTACACTGTGGATTACAACCTGGGTCGGGTGCGGATCCTCAACCAGGGGATCTTGGAAAGCGGTACTCCTGTCAACATCGCATTGGAGAGCAACTCGCTCTTCAGCATTCAAACGAAGACCTTGGCAGGAGCGCGGTTCGACTATAAGATCAACAAGGATTTCGTACTGGGTGGCACGATCATGAACCTGTACGAGCGGCCCCTCACCCAGAAAGTGAACGTGGGCGAAGAGCCCATTCGCAACACCATGGTAGGGGTGGATGCCAACTGGGCCAGCAAGTCGCAATGGCTAACGGATGTGGTGGACAAGCTGCCCTTTTTCGCAACGAAACAGGAAAGCAACGTAACGGCGAGCATGGAAGGGGCTTACTTGATACCGGGCCACAGCCGCGCCATCGGTAATGCCGGCACCAGCTACATCGACGATTTCGAGGGCAGCGTGAGCGTGATCGACCTGCGCACACAGAGCTTGTGGTTCCATGCAGCCGTGCCGCAAGGTCTCCCGTTGCTCTTTCCCGAAGGCGACCGGGTGAATGCTCTAAGTGCTGGTTTTCGGCGCGCTCGCTTGTCGTGGTACGTGATCGATCCCTTGTTCTTCCGGAATAACAACCTCACACCCGCGAACATCTCCAATAATGAAGAGATCCGCAGCGATCACCGGATGCGCGAAGTGTTGGAGCAGGAGGTCTTCCCCAACCGTCAATTGGCTGCCGGTACGCCTACCAATATCCCGGTGCTGGACCTTACCTACTATCCGGCAGAACGTGGGCCGTACAACTACAACCCCATCTTGACCGATCAGGGTGACCTCTTCACACCAGAGAGCAACTGGGCGGGCATTACGCGCCGCATCACCACCACGGACTTCGAGGTTAGCAACATCGAAACGGTGCAGTTCTGGATCATGGACCCGTTCTTCAATGCCAGCAACAGCGCCGGCGAGCCTGCCACCAACGTGGATTCGCAGAACAGCACGGGTGGTGATCTATATCTCGATCTAGGCAACATCAGTGAGGACATCATGCGCGATGGCCGAAAAGCCTTCGAGAACGGATTGCCCAACACCGCAACGGATGTATCGGCGCAAACCAGCGATACCGAATGGGGCGTGGTGCCATTGACCCAGAGCATCGTGAACGCTTTTGCCATTACCGAAACCAACAGCAATAAATTCCAAGACGTTGGCCTGGATGGCTTGGGAAGTCCGGGTGCGCAGACCACCGGCCGGGATGAGAGCGTGTTCTTCGAGGACTATTTGAGCGTATTGAACCCTGGTGCGCGCAACCGTTGGCAGAGCGATCCATCCAACGACGATTACCGGTTCTTCCGCGGAACAGGATACGATTCCGATGGGGCGGATATTCTTCAGCGATACAAGCGCTTCAACGACCCCGAGGGCAACTCGGTGACCGATGAGGATTCGCCGGAGGACTACCCCACCCAGCAGACCACCCTGCCCACGACGGAAGACATCAACCAGGACCAGAACCTGGCGGAGAACGAGAGCTACTTCCAGTACAAGATCAGTATGCGGCCGCAGGATATGGTGGTGGGTAGGGGCTTCATCTCCGATCGGATCCTGGCAACGGCCAACACACCCGAAGGGCCCAAGCAGGTGTACTGGTACCAACTTAAAGTGCCGGTGCGCCAACCCACCACGGTGGTCAATGGTATCCAGGATTACCGCAGCATCCGATTCATGCGCTTGTACCTGCACGACTGGCAACAGGAAGCCACTCTGCGTTTCGCGCGTTTGGAGTTCGTGCGCGGCGAATGGCGCAAGTACCAACAATCGTTGGAGACACCCGGTGAGGTGATCGGTGGTGACCCGGACCCAACGTCCTTCCAGATCGCGGCGGTGAACATTGAAGAGAACGGCAACCGCACACCGATCAATTATGTGCTGCCACCGGGTATCAACAAAGAGGTGGATGTGGCCAGTGCCAACCTGCGGAACTTGAACGAACAATCGTTGCAATTGAAGGTGTGCAACCTGCGTGATGGTGATAGTCGTGCGGGTTTCCGTAACGTGCAATTCGACATCCGCAGCTACAAGAAGCTCCGCATGTTCATACACGCCGAGGGCAGCGATCCCAACGATCCCTTGGAGTTCGGCGATGCATCGGTCTTCATCCGATTGGGCAACGACTTCGATCAGAACTACTACGAGTACGAAGTGCCACTCACGCCTTCGGCCTTCTTCAACCGTGACCCATTCAGCGTTTGGCCAGAGGCGAACGATGTGGTGATCGAATTCGCGAAGTTGAACGACCTGAAGATCCGGCGTGATCAAACGGGTGCGGCCAGGAACGAGCGCTTTGCCGGCAACGATGGCGACCGCCGGATCTTCGTGCGAGGCAACCCGAACCTGAGCCAGATGCGGACCATCATGATCGGTTTGCGTAATCCCAAGCGCGAAGGCAACGAAGCGAACCCGTGGATACAGGACGACGGACTGGCCAAGTGTTTTGAGGTGTGGGCGAACGAAATGCGCCTTACGGACTTCGATCAACGAGGCGGTTGGGCAGCCCTGGCCCGGGTGAACGCGCAGTTGGCCGATCTGGGTAACCTGAGCGTGGCCGCCAACTACAGCACGCCGTTCTGGGGCAGCATTGACAAGCGGGTAAGCGAGCGGCAGCGTGAGACGAAGTATGGCGTGGATGTGAGTGCCAACCTGGAGATGGGTAAATTCCTGCCCGAAGCAGCCAAGGTGAAGATCCCGTTGTACGTGGGCTATTCCGAACAGATCAGCAATCCGCAATTCGATCCGCTAAGCCCGGACATCACTTTCGCCGACGCTACACGCACTCTTTCCCGCGAAGAGCGAAAGGAGCGCTTGAAGCTCTCTCGCACCTATACCCGAAGGCGCAGCTTGAACCTTACCAACGTACACAAGGAACGAGCGCAAGGCGCCAAGGACCAGTTCTTCGATGTGGAGAACCTGAGCCTGACCTACTCGTACGGCGATCAGGAATACTACGACATCAACACGGCCTACGAGAACACGCGCACCTACCGGGGTTCATTGGGCTACACCCACAGTCCCAAGCCGCGGCCCATAGAACCTTTCGCGGGCATCGGTTTCATCAGCAAGAGCAAATGGCTCAAGCTGATCAAGGACTTCAATGTGAACATGGGCTTAAAGCAGATCACCATGCGCACCTCGGTGGACCGCATGTACATGGAACGGTTGGTACGCGCCAACCCGGACATTGAGAGCTTGCCACCACGGCCCACCTACAACAAGAATTTCAACTGGAGCAGCCAATATGGCTTCCGGTACGACATCACCAAGTCGCTTAAGTTGGATTTCAATGCCAACAACCTCGCCTTCATTGGCGAAACACCAGGCCGTGTGAACTCCAAGGACCGCGACGAATATTCGTTGTGGAAAGACAGTGTGATGAGCAGCATACGGAGTTTCGGTGAGGTGACGCGCTACGACCACACCATTGCGGTGACCTACACCCTGCCGTTGGATAAATTCCCGCTCACCGATTGGGTAACGGTGAACACCGGATATACGGCCGGTTACCAATGGGATCGCGCACCTCTGACGCAGGATACGCTGGGTGCCACCATCCAGAACTCGCAGAACATTTCGGTGAATGGTCAGCTGAACTTCGTGAGCCTTTACAATAAATCGAAGTTCCTGAAGAAGATCAACGACAAGGGAAAGGGGCGATCGCAGAAACAGAACACAGCCAAGAAGCCAGCACCGGCAAAAGCGGATTCCACAGCGAAACCGGAGAAGGGCAGGCCCGTCAACATCTTAGAAGGTGTGGCACGCATCTTCATGACGCTGCGCACCGGAACGCTCACCTACAGCCAGACCTCTGGCATTCTCCTGCCGGGCTACTCGCCGCGCACGAATATCGTTGGCATGGACAACTTCGGTGCACCGGGTTTCGGCTTCATCACCGGCCAGCAGAACCATGGACTCAACGGGGATATCGTTCGCGATTTCGCCACCAGTGCATCGCAGCGCGGGTGGTTGGTCAATACGCCGTCCATCTTCAATCCCTATACCAACACGCGCAACGAGACCATCAACGCGCGCGTCAGCTTGGAACCCTTCCGCGGCATGCGTGTGGAGCTGATGGCCAACCGCACCAAAGCCGATAACAGCACGTCGTTCTTCCGCTTCAACAGGGAAGAAGATCGTTACGTGAACGACAGTCCGCGTGATCAGGGCAACTTCAGTGTGAGCATGCTCAACTGGCGCACCACCTTCGCCAAGGACGACGCCAATTTCGTGAACCAGATCTTCGAGCAACTCCTGGCCAGCCGCACCGTGCTGAGCCAGCGATTGGCCGAGGGAACGGAGTCCGTGTTGGATCCGGAGACGGGCTATTACGATGGATTCGGCCCGACGCACCAGGATGTCGTGATCGGATCTTTCCTATCGGCGTACACGGGCAAGAGTGCCGACAATGTGAAGTTGAACCCGTTGAAATTGTTGCCAGCGCCCAACTGGGACGTTACCTACGACGGACTCACGAAGCTGCCCTTGTTCGAGAAATACTTCCGCACCTTCATTGTGAAGAACAGCTACCGCAGCACCTTCAACGTATCGAGCTACCAGACCGATCTGCTCTACCAGCGCAATGCCAACGTGCGGAACGATGCAGGCGACTTCATCTCCGAAAAGCAGATCGCGGTGATCACCATCCAGGAAGCCATGCGGCCTTTTATTGGTGTGGATGCCACCTTGAAGAACAGTTTGCTGGCCAAGTTCGAATACAACCGTGACCGCAACTTGAGCTTGAGCCTGACCAACAACCAGGTCACCGAGATACGCGGTAAGGAATTCGTGATCGGAACAGGCTATCGGTTCAAAGGGGTGAAATTCCCTTTCGCGATCGGAGGCAACACGCCGAAGAGCGACCTGAACTTGCGGGTTGACCTGAGCTTGCGTGAGAATGCCACGATCATTCGCAAGATCCAGGAGGAACAGAACCAAGTGACCGCCGGGCAGAACATCATCTCCATCAAGACCTCGGCCGACTATGTGATCAACGAACGGATCAACATCCGGGCCTTTTACGAGCGCGTGATCAATACGCCAGTGATCTCCACCTCCTTCCCCTCGGCGAATACGAATGCGGGGATCAGCTTGCGCTTCACGCTGGCGCAGTAGGGGATCGTTGATGGAGCCGGGGATATGGCGCATGGTCTGTCAACCATCCTTGCCGCATTGGGCGAACTGCTAATTTTACCGCCTACGCCCGCCGTAACGTGGACGAACTCAACAACACAACCACACAACCCATCCGATGAATATTCCTGCTGAACTGCGCTACACCAAGGACCACGAATGGATCCGTGTCGAAGGGAACGATGCGATCATTGGGATCACCGATTTCGCACAGAGCGAATTGGGTGACATCGTTTTCGTGGACATCGGCACAGAGGGTCAGGATATCGCGCACGAAGCGGTGTTCGGCACGGTGGAAGCGGTGAAGACCGTGAGCGATCTGTTCATGCCCATTAGCGGAAAAGTGGTCACGGTCAATCCAGGACTGGCCGACGATCCTGCATCGGTGAACAGCGATCCCTACGGCAAAGGCTGGATGGTGAAAGTGAGCATGAGCGATCCCAAGCAAGTGGACGGTCTACTCACTGCGGACCAGTACAAGGCGTTGGTAGGCGCCTGACCCAGGTATGACCCGTTTTCTGCGGCTGGCGCTGGCATGGGCGCTGATCATTGCGGCCTTGTGCCTTACTCCAGGGAAGGCGTTGCCCCAATGGCAATGGGCCGATCTGCTCAGTGTGGACAAATTGATCCATGCGCTTATGTTCGGCATCTTCACCTACCTCCTCGCCCGTGGCCTACGCGAGCGAGCGACCAATGCGTGGCCCATGGGCCGCTTGCTCTGGATCGCGGGTAGCCTATCCTTCGCCTATGGCGCACTGATGGAAGTGCTGCAAGAATGGCCCGGCCTTGGCCGTAACGGGGACATGGTCGACCTAACTGCGAATACGATAGGGGCGGTCCTGGGTGCATACATCGTCCACAGGATCTGGGTGCGTGGGTCGGATACGCCCAAGACGGCTTGACGGCTTTCTAACAGCCAGCCTGCGTCGATATCTTTACGAACCGCCACGACACCAAGGCGTGGTTCGATCTGCATGGCCACAACTTCATTAACCACACGCCGCAACGTGCCCGATCCGCGCACTACACCCACCATCGACCAGGTCGGTATCGAAGAGCGCGTGGCCCGCATCAAGACGCGCAGCATCAAGAAGGAGGCGAAGGTGCAGGGCATGAAACTCGCCCTGAGCATGATCGACCTCACCACGTTGGAGGGTGCCGACACACCGAAGAGGGTGCAGCAACTGTGCTATAAGGCGATGCATCCGCATGATGCGTTGGCAGGTCTACCCACATGCGCTGCGATCTGTGTTTATCCTTCCTTGGTGAAGGTGGCGAAGAAAGCGCTCGGCGATAGCGGTGTGAAAGTGGCTTCGGTATCAACAGCATTCCCCAGCGGCCAAGCACCAAAGTCAGTGAAGATCGCCGACACCAAATTCGCTGTGAACGAAGGCGCCGACGAGATCGATATGGTGATCAGCCGCGGGCACTTCCACAGCGGCGACTACAACTTCGTGTTCGACGAGATCGCAGCCATCAAGGAAGCCTGCGGTGATGCACGGTTGAAAGTGATCCTCGAAACCGGCGAACTCGGTACCTACGACAAGGTGCGCCTGGCCAGCGACATCGCCATCGCGGCAGGCGCGGACTTCATTAAGACCAGCACAGGCAAGATCAACCCGGCGGCCACTATGGAAGTAACGCTCGTGATGCTGCACGCCATCCGCGACCACTACCTGAAGACCGGCGTGATGATCGCCATGAAGCCGGCCGGCGGCATCCGCAAGAGTAAGGAAGCGTTGCACTACTTGATGATGGTGAAGGAGGAGCTTGGTGAAGAATGGTTGAGCAACCACTGGTTCCGTTTCGGTGCGAGCAGCTTGGCGAACGACATCCTGATGCAGCTGCAGAAAGAGAACGACGGGCACTACCAGAGCGCGGACTATTTCAGTGTGGATTGATCGAGTGCGGAAAAGAAGATGAACGATCAACAGCAACTATGCGTGAAAATGGTATTGGACGCGTGGACCAAGGAGATCGGTGCCACCAACGCTTTGCTCGAGAAGCTCTCTGACGAGCAGCTGATGCAGGAGGTGTCGCCAACACGGAACCGAGGTGTCTATCTCCTCGGTCACCTAACGGCCGAGCACGACGAGATGCTTTCGCTGCTCCGTTTCCAGGAGGCAATGTATCCGGAACTGATGCCGGTTTTCATGGACGCGCCGGACAGAACAGTCGCAACGCTGCCTTCGATCCAGCAACTCCGCGCCCAATGGAATGCCGTGAACGACACCTTGATGGAACACATGAACCGCCTTTCCGCGGATGAGTGGTTCACCCGGCACGCCAACATCTCGGAAGAGGACTTTCCGAAGGAGCCGCACCGCGATCGGCTGAACGTTATCGTCAGCCGAACGAGCCACTTGGCCTACCATCGCGGACAGCTAGCGTTGCTGGAGGGCAAGTAGCAGTGCTTCGCAGCGGATCGGCTTGATCACGATCTTTCGTCGAATGGAGAACACAGGATACCCCAAGACCATCGCCTATCGGCCAGAGCGAACTGATGCAGCGACGAGCATGCAACGCTCCACACAATTCTTGGAGTTGATGGATGGGCGGCGGAGCGTCCGGCATTTTAGCCATGAGCCCGTTCCCCAGGAAGTGATCGACAACGTGATCCGCACCGCGAGCACGGCACCCAGTGGAGCGCACAAGCAACCCTGGACCTTCTGCGTGGTGACCAACCCGGAACTGAAGCACCAGATACGTGAAGCCGCCGAAGAAGAGGAGCGCGAGAACTACAGCGGGCGCATGTCGAAGGAATGGCTAGAAGACCTGGCCCCGCTAGGCACGGACGCTGACAAGGAGTTCCTTGATATCGCGCCATGCCTGATCATCGTCTTCAAACGTGTGCACGAGCTGAAACCCGAAGGCTCGCGCCGCAAGAACTACTATGTGGAAGAGAGCGTTGGCATCGCCTGTGGCTACCTGCTCGCCGCCATTCGCAACGCAGGACTGGTCGCGCTCACACACACGCCGAGCCCCATGAACTTCCTGGCGCGGCTGCTCCAACGGCCGGAGAACGAGCGAGCCTACCTACTCATCCCCATCTGCTTTCCTGCGGAGAACTGTGAAGTGCCCGATCTGCGGCGCAAGGCGCTGGAAGAGGTGTTGGTGCGTTATCCCTGAAGTGCTGCGAGCCGAGCACTCAGCGCGACCTTCACGCAACTCCAGGTCGTGCAGGTGCAGTTGCACCAGGTTCTTCCGCGAACCACGTTGGCGATCGCTGCGGCCTGCTCAATGCGCTCACTTCACCAACCGCTCCGCTTGCAGTAGGTGCCGCCCATGGTGAGCGACCGGAAAGCGGAACGCATCGCCCGCCTTGAAGCGGATAATGGGCCCGAGCGAACTGGCCACTTTCATGCGGTTGAGGTCCGTGGAACGCGCTTGTTCAAGCAGCTTGAGGAAGCTCTCGCACATGGATATAAAACGCGCAATGCTCTCGGATGATGCCCCGTGCTGTCGTGCGGGATCGAAGATCTTCATCGTCTTCATGCGCCAGCTTATGACACCGTCCGGCTTGGGTCGCATGGCTTTGGTGAAGTAGTTGCCCAATGGACCGGGATCGAAGTCCGGGTTGCTGGGGAGTGATCCCGCTTGTTCTGCGAAGACCTTCTCTAAACCCTTCAGGTAGATGCCGCTGCTCAGGTTCATGTGTTCGAAAACCTCCAGTGTGTTCCACTTGTCCGGTGATGGTCGCTTCAGCAGCACCTCGGCGGGCAGTTGAGCGAACCAATGCGCGCGTGCGATCTGCGCGAGCAGCTCCGTGGTGAGGTCTTCGATCAATTGGTCTCTTTTCATGGCGCTTTCGTTCTGCGGCGCGAAGGAAGGACGCCTTGCACCCGAACACACTTGATCTACATCAATTCCGTTCAACGCTTGCGCCGCAATCGGCTGAAGGTCTCCGGCGTCATACGCAGGTAGCTCGCAATGTCCTTTTGGGGCACCAGCTGTAGCAACTGCGGGCTGCGAGAGACCAGTCGATCATAGCGCTCTTCGGCGCTCAGGCTCAATTGTTCGATCTCCCGCTCGGCGCGTCCACTGAGCAACTGCTCCAGGATCAGTCGGCCGAATCGTTCCATCACGGGCATTTCGCCATAGAGCCGTTGTAGATCATCATAGTCGATGCCGAGCAACACACTGTCCGTGATGGCCACCACATCGAAGCGCGCAGGCTTGCGGGTAACGAATGAGACGAACTCACCCGACCAACTGCCGTCGTAAGCGAAGCCGACGCAGATGTCCTGCCCATCGTGCTGGAAGGACAGCTTTTGAACACCGCTCTGCACGATGTAAAAGCGATGTTCCACCTGTCCAGTAGCACAGATGCTCGAACCACGACCGAAGGCATGCTCACGCCAAAGCGGTCGGATACGCTGCCACTCTTCTTCCGTAAATGAAACATACCGGTTGATCGCGCTTTTCACCAACTCCATGCGGCGAAGTAAGGGAACGGGCTCGCACTTCTATCTTCGAACAAGCGCTTACGCCTGCTCAGCTTTGGCTTTCGACCCATGGTAAAGACCAAGCAAGTGGACTGGGCATGGGCACCCAGCCCCGATCCCAAGGGCCAATTCCCCATCGATCTGCAGTAGGACCTCTTGATCGGAAGTAAGCAAGGATAGCCCCAACGCTCATTAGTCGAATGGCGACGATCGACTTCAAGTGTTCTTGACCATCACCGATAACCACCGGCACCACCACCGCCGAGATCGCCATCACCAAAGCCGCCGAAGGCACCACCGCTGTCGAAGCTGTCGCCGAGTGAGATGGTGTCAAAGGCCGTGAACGCATCGAAGGAGACCGCGCTGCCCAATGTGCTTCCCACGCTCATCGTCA
>Ga0136636_10001834_pt1 | contig 12550 bp, 8 predicted proteins | sample AntDrymUQ8522106_2_FD_104653 | JGI IMG/M metagenome (GOLD analysis project Ga0136636, IMG submission 104653) | Polar desert sand microbial communities from Dry Valleys, Antarctica - metaG UQ852 (21.06) | ecosystem: Environmental > Terrestrial > Soil > Desert | place: Antarctica: Dry Valley... | reverse complement strand
GTAACCCCAACTGAGCCAACACCCGTAACCCCAACTGAGCCAACACCCGTAACCCCAACTGAGCCAACACCCGTAACCCCAACTGAGCCAACACCTGTAACCCCAACTGACGTTCCAAGCACATAAAACTGCTAATGGGGGTACAAGATGCTCTGCAAATGCCGAACGCGGTTTGTTTTGTCATAATTTTGCGTAAGTACTGTGGGACTTAGCTGCTCCAACGCAGTAGGACAGACTTATGCCCGACACCAGAGGCAGAACCATGACAAACAATTTTAGTTACTGCTTCTACAACAACGAAAGCAAAAAGTGATATTCCCTACGACCAGAGAACGTCTGCTAACGCTAGATTAAATCAAGGACAGGACTTACACAGGGTTCACCGGATATCCTTATATAGTTCAAGGAGATTCTGTGTGTAAGTTCCCAGGAACTAACTTTTTGCTAAAGAGAACATAAATTTATGACTTTTGATTACGACCTGTTTGTAATTGGTGCGGGTTCTGGAGGTTTGGCGGCTTCTAAACGGGCGGCTAGCTATGGGGCCAAAGTGGCGATCGCAGAATATGATTTAGTTGGTGGCACTTGTGTGATTCGCGGTTGCATTCCCAAAAAACTCATGGTCTATGGCTCTCACTTTCCTGCATTGTTCAGTGAAGCTTCAGGCTATGGCTGGAAAGTAGGTAATGCCGAGTTAGACTGGGAATATTTCATTACATCTATAGATAAGGAAGTTCGGCGACTGTCGCAACTACATATCAGCTTTTTAGAAAAAGCGGGAGTGGAACTAATTTCTGGTCGCGCCACATTGGTAGACACCCATACAGTAGAAGTTGATGGACGCAAAGTTACAGCAGATAAAATTTTAATTGCTGTTGGTGGGCGTCCCGTCAAACCAGATTTACCAGGGATGGAATATGGCATTACCTCCAACGAAATCTTTCATCTAAAAGAACAACCAAAACACATCGTCATTCTTGGCGCTGGTTATATTGGCACAGAATTTGCCTGTATCATGCGTGGTTTGGGTTCTGAGGTGACACAAATTACCAGAGGTAAAAAGATTTTGAAAGGGTTTGATGATGATGTCCGCACAGAAATTGAAGAGGGGATGACGAACCACGGAATTCGGCTGATTAAGAATAATGTGGTAAAAACAATTGAACGCGTGCCGGAAGGTTTTAAACTGACTTTATCAGGGGAAGACCAAGAACCAGTAATTGCCGACGTGTTTTTAGTGGCGACTGGTCGAACTCCCAATGTAGATGGACTAGGTTTAGAAAACGCTGGGGTTGAAGTTGTCGATAGTTCTATCGAAGGGCCAGGATACAGTACCACAAATGTGTTCGCCCCTGGCGTTGGCGGAGCCATCGCAGTTAATGAATATAGTCAAACTAATCAACCGAATATCTTTGCCGTTGGCGATGTCACAGACCGAATTAATTTAACTCCCGTCGCCATTGGCGAGGGACGAGCCTTTGCAGATAGTGAATTCGGCAATAACCGCCGCGAATTCAGTCACGAAACTGTTCCCACAGCCATATTTTCTACCCCAGAAGCCGCTACAGTCGGCTGGACTGAAGCCGAAGCACGGGAAAAACTCGGTGATGCCGTCAAAATTTTTCACACTCGCTTTCGCCCCATGTATCATAGTTTGACTGGTAAGCAAGAAAAAATAATGATGAAGTTGGTGGTTGATAGCAACACTGACAAGGTGCTAGGCGCTCACATGGTGGGTGAACATGCTGGTGAGATAATTCAAGGTATAGCGATCGCTGTGAAGATGGGCGCAACTAAAAAAGACTTTGACGCCACCGTTGGTATCCATCCCTCCGCAGCCGAAGAATTTGTCACAATGCGGTAATAAGAAAGAGTTAGGAGTTAAGAGTTATAAGTTATGAGTTGAAAAAAAAAACTCATAACTTATAACTTAAAATTCTTAACTCTTCACTCCTAATTCCTAACTCCTAACTCTTCACTCCTAACTCCTAACTTCTCACTCCTAACTCTTCACTCATAACTCCTCACTCCTAACTCCTAACTATCTACAGCTTTGCAATATATATATCTTCACGGTTTCGCTTCCAGTCCTAATTCTGCCAAAGCGCGGGATATAAGCGATCGCTTTGCCCAAATTCACACAAAGCTAAAAATTCCCGATTTAAATACCGACGATTTTTCGCAGTTAACAATCACTCGTCAGATTACCCAAGTTGCCGCAGAATTCAGTAATAATTCTACACCTGTAACGCTCATTGGCTCAAGTTTAGGCGGCTTAACCGCTACGCACTTGGGACAGCAATATTTACAAGTACAACGTCTTGTGCTGCTAGCACCAGCTTTTGAGTTTTTATCCCATTGGTTGCCCAGGCTAGACGATGAAGAAGTACAACGGTGGCAGCAAGAAAAATATATCATGGTCTACCACTATGGGGAGCAGCGAAAGCTTCCCTTAAGTTACGATTTTGTTACAGATGCTGCCCAATACCAAGAGGAGTTTTTGCAACGTCCTATCCCCACATTGATTTTGCATGGAAAAAACGATGAAGTCATCCCCATCAAAGCCAGTCGTAACTTTGGGCGTTTGCGTCCTTGGGTAAAGTTAGTCGAACTCGACAGTGACCACGCCTTGGGTAATGTTATGGAAGAAATTTGGCAGGCAATTCGCCTCTTTTGCCAATTACCTTGAAGCTGTAAAATATTAGACTTAGACCTAATCTAATATTTTTCAGTAAGTACTACTGGTCTGTCAAGCTTGTTTTGAGGGTTTGTAGTAAGCACTTTAGTGGTTAAAAGATAAGGACTAAAGTCCTTACTACGAACTTACTTATCCATCAATTTAAACTTGACAGACTACTACTTAACTCGTAGATCCAAAGAGCCTATATTTACCAACTATCAAGGATAGTTAGGAAAAATAAGTCTTTTGTGAACAGTATCGATTTAAAATCCAAAATCTAAAATCTAAAATCCAAAATTGATATGCTTCCCTTTATCCGGTCAGATTTAGCCCAATTTACCGCGTACAAACCTCACCCCAGCAGCGATACAGCCGAATCTGTCCCCGGGCAATTTGATCGGCTAGATACAAATGAAAGCCCTTATGATTTACCACCTGAGTTAAAAGAGAAGTTGGCCTGGACGTATCAGCAAGTAATTGAAACAAATCGTTATCCCGATGGGGGACATGAGACACTTAAGGATGCGATCGCACAATACGTCAATGAATCAGCCGCCATCTCGCTATCCAATACTGCTGCCAATATTTCTGTTGGAAATGGTTCAGATGAACTAATCCGCTCTTTATTAATCGCCACCTGTCTAGGAGGAGAAGGTTCAATTCTAGTTGCCAATCCCACTTTCTCTATGTACGGAATTTTGGCACAAACTTTAGGCATTCCTGTAGTGGCGGTGGGTAGAAATGCAAAAAATTTTGAAATTGACTTAAAAGCTGCACAGGCTGCGATCGAACAAACTCAAAATCCCCCCATTCGCGTAGTTTTTGTAGTGCATCCCAATTCGCCGACTGCCAATAGCTTAACTGCGGCAGAGTTGGCATGGTTAAGAAGTTTGAGTGAGCATATTTTGGTAGTAATTGATGAAGCTTACTTTGAATTCAGCCAAACCACCCTAGTAGGTGAATTAGCACAACGCCCCAATTGGGTGATATTACGCACTTTTTCTAAAGCCTTTCGGTTGGCAGCTCTCCGTGTTGGTTATTGCGTCGCTCATCCCGAAGCGATCGCCATTTTAGAAAAAGTTCGCTTACCCTACAATCTCCCTAGCTTTTCCATAGCAGCAGCATTAGTTGCTTTACAAAACCGCACACTCTTGCTAGAGTCAATTTCCCAAACCCTGAGTGAACGAGCCAAACTCATCGAAATTTTATCCCAGCAACCAGAACTACAAATTACCGCAAGCGCTGCTAATTTTATTTACCTACGTCTTAAACCAAATAGCTTTAATTCACCAGATGCTGCGTTAAAAACTTTCCACCAGAAACTTAGAACACTTGGCACTGTTGTGCGACACATTAGCGGAGGATTACGAATTACCGTAGGGACAATCGAGGAAAACGCCCGCACCGTTAATCGAGTCCAAGCTGTTTTGGCAAATTTGGAATTTTAGAAATTCACTCAGTAATTAAATCGGCTGTTCACCTCACTGCCCAAACGGCGTACTATTCCCACTGTTTGTGGCAGCACACCTACTAAAAGAGCAAAAGCAACATCCGGCAGAAGAGCCACTATATCTGGTGGAAAGTATTGTTCAAATTGATCGAGAATTTTCTGAACTCGCTGCCCAGGCACTGGGTTTTCTGTAATTTGTTTGATCAATCGAATCCACTGTCGCCTAATCAAGTAAGCCTTCTGGCGTTCTTCATTAGATTCGGGAGTTAATAAAGAGAGATTACCTATGGGCAGTGCCCTTTGGCAATCACAATCGTAATCCCCACCTACAGCAGCCCCAGGCCCAGCAAACTCTGCATGATAGCGTTTAAAGAGGATTAATCCATTTCGTCTACGACTATTGACGATGAAAACTTCCCCACTGTGTAAACGTGTAAGGATATCCGAGCCTTGCGATTGCTCAGTTCCATCTGGCATGACAAGAGAGTCAACGAAACTAGCTTCAGGGTAATAAGTTGATACCATAGAGGTCTGATAGCGTCGATGCTGTTCGCTATCCATGTTTTTTAAACTTTCAACGAATTTGGTAGTAGTATGCACTTAAAAACAGAATTAGCTGTTATGTCAAATCAGGTTTTTGAATTCTTTATATTATCAAGAGTCTTTTGGCCAATTTTACTAAGATAGTAATAAATAGGCATTGTTCAGTAATTGAGTGATCATATTTTATGAGATATAACTAGATTTGTCTTCCAATTCAGAGAGAGTTTTCTTAAAGTTTTTATAAAGATGAATATCTTAATTAAAAAGTTATTATGAGCTATCCCTATTTTTCTCAGGGAAATTATATAGATATTTTAATTACAATTAATTTATCTATATAAAATATTCTAAAATACTTGTTGTTTAATAGCAAATAAAAAGACAAACTTTAATGATTTAAGATAAATTTTATAAAGTTATATTTTTATTAATATTACGAATAAGAATATCCGTAAAAATTCCAAATAAAATATCCTTAAAAGACAATTTATTTTTGCCAAAATAAAATTCAAATAGTGGAATCAGCACTAAGATGCTTGTGCAATAACATTTGGCTTGAGCGTCTTAGAAAAAATGTATTCCAATTCGATTCGACTTTATGCACCCGATATCCCAGCTTGAAATAAAGTTGCCTTGCTTGATGGTTATTTTCCAGAACGTGGAGATATAAGTCTTGAAATCCCCACTCACGAGAAACTTTTTCACAGCTAGTCAGTAAGCCTGAAGCAACACCGTGTCTACGGTATTGTGGGTGAACCGCTAAATTAGATAAGTAAGGAAAACCCATGCCAACCTGGCTCCACGAATCACTGTAACGTACACCCAGTTCTACACTTCCTACTAAGTTATTAGCCGCAACAGTAGTAGCTTCAAAGGCAACTAAACAAATATGACGCGACGGAGGTGATGCCATGCGATGCCTTAAGTCTTCGTAAATACCGAGACGTAGCAATGGAAAAGCCCATCCCCACATACCGTGTTGGGAGTGAAAGCTTTCAGCAATAATTTGAGAAACACCGATCAAATCAGCAGGTGTAGCTGTACGAATTTGAAATTGGCAGCAAGCTGGATCGATTGGCTGTTGCTGGCATGGATGAAAAAACCGATATTTCAAGGCTAGTTTAGTATTGATTTTATTCAACGAAAATTTTCTCAAATCTCCTCAAATACCATTTAAACTGAAGAAAAAATTTATATCTGCCCAGGATATTGAACTAACCTAAGATTGCTAATTCGCTTTTGCTTGTGGAGCATACAAAGTTTTTCACTTTAGTTTGGGGCTTTATAGCCTGTATTTTTGGAAGAGTCTTAGAAGTTACAGCTTCATTAATAGGACTTACGCAAAATTGTTTCAAATACCTGATTTGTCGTAGCGGTAATTCATGAATTACCGCTACTTCAGAACTTTTTTGCGTAAGTCCTGATTAATCTACAATCTTAAGTTCAGTAGGTTCAGGTACATCCCTTGCTTTAGGTAGGGAGGATATGAGTCTGTCTACCACAAAAACATCTGTAAAGTGGAACAGGTTTAGGTGAATGGGTAGATAAATAGCATAACCTGTCCGTAAACATTACCTACAAAATTGTTAAGTAAGTACACTACCGACAAATTCTGCTTGCAAAGCACCTTTAGTTACAGTACTGAACTTGCTTATGCAATTGCCGCTACACTAACAGGACTTTACTACTAGGTCTTTACTACTAGGTCATAGTAACAGGCTATGCAGGTACTGGGGAAGAATCTCCAAGATCCCTAATCCCTAACTTTTTAACCCTACACTTGTCTTAATGATAGTTCTGATTGCTAAATTAGAAAGAGGTATTTGTCTAATAGTATACTTTGGCTTTAAATCTTATTGTTCTAATATTGTTGACCCTACCATGACTACCATAAATAAAATTTACCTGCAAGTGTTAGTACAACTGCTGCAAAGGGAAAACTTAATATGCAGCTTCATCTGGATTTTTCAGCTAGCTATGAGCGCTGTATGTATTATCAGACATTGCTCACAGGAGGTGAAAAAAGATTTGGCAAGCAAGCAGCGACTCTGTAACCCTAAAACTGATTATGAAAGCAATTACACTGCACCAACGCAATCGGTAACTAGGCATAAGCCATTGAGACGAATTACTGTGCGTAAACGCTCCTACACTCAGCAGTCATGTAGCCAAACAGCCTTATTGGTCAAAATGCTCTGCTCTTACCTGACTCAGAAAAATTCTTACCTGATCAGATTATTCTTTATCCGACTGCCGTTGCAGCAGGAAAGCGGTGCATGAAATCCCAAGTAAACAGTAAGCCTAAAATTTTGGTTGTCGATGATGAACCAGACAACCTTGACTTGCTTTACCGCACTTTCTATCGCGACTATAAGGTGCTAAGGGCGAATTCTGGCCCTGCGGCACTCGATCTGCTGGCTCAAGAGGGAGAGGTCGCGGTGATCATCTCCGATCAGCGGATGCCGATGATGAGCGGTACAGAATTTTTGAGCCTGACAGCAACTCAATATCCAGATATTATCCGGATTATTTTAACTGGCTACACCGATGTCGAAGACCTGGTGGAAGCTATTAACGCTGGTAAGGTATTTAAATATGTTACGAAACCGTGGGAAGCTGAGGAACTCAAAGCAGTGGTACGCCAAGCTTTGGATACTCACAATGTCCTCAAAGCCCGCACCCGCGAGCTTACCCGCACACTCCGACAAGAATCGCTGCTGAATACTGTCACAAATACGATTCGCAGTGCTTTAGACTATCGCCAAATTTTGCAGGCAATTGTAGATACAGTGGGTCACATGTTGGAAGTGGATGTTTGCTTGTTGCGTCCCTTCCAAGATGAGCAGTTAGCGGATAAAGGATTTATTTATCAGAAGCCTCTTTCTGAAGAAGCAGGGGTGCAGGCAAATAATTCTTCTGCTGTGCCCCTGTCAACCTCTGCCCCTCTGCCTCTTTTGGCTCAAACTGTGTGGGAAACTCGTGAAGTCCAGGTGATTCACGATGTAACTGATGATGAGCGTATTCACGGTAATACTCCCGAACTGCGCCAACGTGGGGAAGCTTTTACTGCCGCTAACATTTGCTCTAGTTTAGTTGTGCCATTGATCTGCCAACAAGAACTGATGGCAGTGCTGGCACTGCATCAGTGTTCTGTGCCTCGCATTTGGGAGGAGGATGAGGTGCAGCTAGTGTTGATGGTGGCGGATCAGGCAGCTTTAGCTTTGTCTCAAGCTTATGCTTACGAGCAAGTCCGTGCCCTTGCAAAGAGAGAAGCCCTAATTAATACAATTACTAGCGCGATTCGCTCTAGCTTAGACCCCCAAGATATTTTTGCGGCGATCACCCAGCAATTGGGACAAGCTTTACAAGTCGATGGCTGCGTCCTGTCTTTGTGGACAGAGGAAGATGAGTTTGTCCAGTGTGTGGGCTTGTATGACAGTTTTCAACATTCGGAAAATTTGCGTAGGGACAGCCAAACCCAGGCATCGCCAGCCCCAGACAATAATTCAAGTAGCAAGAATAACCTATCACCTCCGAGATTACCCTATTCTCAAGCATCTATACAAGAGAATCCAATCCTCCAACAAATGCTACAGACACATGAACCTGTGGTAATTGGTAATGTGAGCCATTCTCCCTCAGATGTGCAGGGTTTTGATTTGCCGTTAAACATGCCAGCGCGATCGCTAATGTTTGTGCCATTATTGGCTGATGGTAAATGTATCGGTAGTATTACTTTACATGAAGGTAAAAAAGTCCGCCGATGGCTGTCATCTGATATTGATTTGGCGAAAGCAGTAGCAGCTCAAGCAGCGATCGCTGTGCAGCAGTCATACTTATATCAAAAAACTCGCCAACAAGCTGAACGCTTACTGGAATTAGATAAACAAAAAACCGAATTTTTCCAAAATATTTCCCATGAGTTTCGTACACCCATAACCTTGATTCAAGGGCCTTTAGAGTCGGCGGTGGCTGCTGGTGAAGGATTATCTTACTCCCAAAGTGCGATCGCCCTACGTAACTCCCGCCGCCTGCTGCGACTGGTAAATCAACTCCTGGATTTACAACGCCTGAATGCCGGGAGAATGCAGCCTAGCTTCCATCCCTGCGATTTAGCAGAATTTGTCAGCCAAATTGTGGAATCTTTTCGTCCCTACTGTGAGAAAAAGAAACTGCATCTCGTTACCCAGTTAGATGAATGTTCTCCGGTGTACTTGGACATGGAAAAATTTGACAAGGTGGTTTATAACCTCCTGTCAAATGCCATGAAGTTTACTCCCGAAGGTGGCACGATCAGTGTCAGACTAAAATCTGAGCGCGATCGCTGCATATTGCAAGTACAAGATACTGGAATTGGCATTGTTAAAGAACAAATTCCCCACCTCTTTGAGCGCTTCCGCCAAGCTGAAGGTTCAGCAAACCGATCCTATGAAGGTAGTGGTTTGGGTTTAGCTTTAGTTAAAGAATTGGTGGAATTACATGGTGGTCAAGTCACTCTGGAATCAGTTTATGGCCAAGGCACTACCTTTACTTTATGGCTTCTGACTGGAAATGCTCATTTACCTGCACAGCAAATACTAGAAACGCCTACTGAACTGAATACAAGCCGCGCTAGCGTAGAATTGGCTGATTTAGAACTGGTATCAACAACAGACAATATTGAAGATACTACAATAAACCTCTCCCCTAGTATTGATACTCAAGACTCAGCACTTAAGACTCAGCACTCAATTTTAGTTGTAGATGACAACCCGGATTTACGAACCTATGTATCTGAGATTTTCCGTCGCAACGGCTATCATGTGCAGACAGCTCGTAACGGTTCTGAAGGGCACAGTCTAGCTCAGGAAATTATACCCAGCTTGATTGTGACTGACTTAATGATGCCCTTGGTCAGCGGACTTGAAATGATTCAGATGATCCGCAAAGAGGAGAAGTTGAAAGGAATACCAATCATTCTGCTGACAGCAAAAGCTGATGAGGAAACCCGCATCGAAGGTACAGAACATGGTGCAGATGCTTATTTAGCAAAACCATTCAATGATCGGGAACTTTTGGCGGAAGTTCGTAATCTTTTAGGGTTGAAGGAAAATGAACGGCGAATCGTGGAGTTAAATACTTATTTAACAGAATCGGTGCTAAAGCGGTTTTTACCGGCTGTATTGGTGCAAAAAGCGGCAACCGGAGATTTAACGTTAGATTTACGCCCAGAACCACGCTTAATTACAGTTTTGTTTAGTGATATTGTGGGTTTTACACAGCTATCAAATACTCTCAGATCCCGACGAGTCGCAGAATTGCTAAATGAATATTTAGAAGCCATGACCAAGGTTGTATTTGGCAATGGCGGCACTGTAGATAAATTTATGGGAGATGCTATTTTAGCTTTATATGGAGCGCCGGAAGAGCTAACCCCCAATGAACAAGTGCGTCGTGCCATCAATACAGCAAGAGCAATGCACCGTTCACTGGCTGAGTTGAACCAGCGCTGGCGAAACCAAGGTGTATTCGATGGTGACAGACTTACTAGCGTCCAGTTTCGGTGCGGTATCCACCAAGGTACTGCTGTTGTCGGGATGTTTGGTAGCGCTGAACGGGCTGATTATACTGCCATTGGCCCAAGTGTGAATATTGCTGCAAGGTTGCAAGCTGCCGCTCTTCCCGGTACAATCCTGGTTTCTGCTGCTGTGGCAGATTATTTGCAGGAAGAAGAAATTACTAAAGGCAGTCCGCTAGAACTTAAAGGAGTAGATGAAACAGTTTTGACTTTCTCTGTTACACCAGAGGTAATGGTTAATCGCTAAAATTTAGACTGGTATTTAAAGCATTAGCAATGAGTAATACTGCCTAATCATATCCAGTTTATATAATATGACACCATCAGTTGCAGACAAAACTCCAATTCCAACCAAAGTCTGGAGGCGACACACAGATCCACCAGCGTTGTGGATTTCTGTCGTTATAGGTTCAGTCTCTCTGCACTTGCTAGCATTCTGGCTGATGCGCTCATCTAATGCATTTAGTCTTTGGTTTCCCCAACAAAGTCAATCTGCTGTTCCCATTGAATTGATAGACATTGCTCCCAAACCAAAATCAACAGCCAAAACAGTTTCGCCAAAGCCACTATCCTCAACTCAAAAGTCTGTACCAGCACGTTCACCACAAACAGCACGAACTACGCCCAAAAATCAAAATTTTGGCGCAATAAATTCTGCGGATAATCTCCAGCAGAAGAGGCAAACTTACGTCTCTCAACCTAATCGCCAACCCTTTAGACAACAAAGAGTTGCTACGGCGACACCAACACCGACACCGACACCGACACCGACACCGACACCGACACCGACACCGACACCGACACCGACACCTACACCGACACCTACACCTACACCTACAGTTCCAGTCAGTAATCTACCTTGGAACCGCCGTCAAGAAATCAAACTGGGAAAGGGAACACTACTACCAACAGGTGTTCCATCAAATTCACCAGGTTCGGAAGCTGAAAACAGAAAAACGCCACCTACTTCCGTTCAGGAAACGCCAGTAACACCAGCTAGAGAAACTCCACGCGCCCCTACTCAGGAAACTCCAGCAACACCGACTAAGGAAACTCCACGCGCCCCTACTCAGGAAACTCCAGCAACACCAGCTAGGGAAACTCCACGCACCCCTACTCAGGAAACTCCAGCAACACCAGCTAGGGAAACTCCACGCACCCCTACTCAGGAAACTCCAGCAACACCGACTAAAGAAACTCCACGCGCCCCCAACCAAGGAGCATCAGTAGCAATAGTAGCTCCTTTGCTTAGAGATGAAGTCAGTAGCTTGATACAATCAGGAAGATTACGACAAGATGCTTTACCCGACGTTATCGCTTTATATAGGGGAAGCAACACAAAAGAATTAGACTCAAGTTTTCTTGTCCAGAATTCTGGACTTGAACCAGCACAACTCTTGGCTAGCTTAATAATTGATAACAATGGCAATTTTCAACAGGCTGTAGTTCTAGAAATAGAACCAGGAACACTGCAAAGTAAAAAAAGCACATATCAGCAAGTCCTCAGCGAAGTTTTCAAAACAGAAAACTTTATTGCTGCTCACAACAACGATGGCACAAAACCAGAATTAAGCAATCTGTATGTCAGGATCAACATCCAACCGGCTAATTCCAACTAAGTTCTTGAATTTTTGCAAAAACTGTGTTACATTTATAGGGTTGGAGTTTTGCGGGTGTAGTTTAGTGGTAAAACTATAGCCTTCCAAGCTATTAATGCGGGTTCGATTCCCGCCACCCGCTTAAAAAAGTCTGAAATGCCCTAGTGCAGCACGGTAGAAATACACCTGATATTTTAAAGGCAAGGGGCAAAATCCCATTGTCAAAAATAGGCAAACTTCTGCCACAGTGTAGTAGTGCAAGAAGTAAGTCTAGGTTCAATATTTAAATTGCATAATTAGGGCGGCCAAGATGCCATTGGTGTCAACTTAAGCTAAAAGTAGCTTAACTGTTAACTGACTCACCCGCCTCGAACTAAAGTTCAAGGCTAATAGCTAAAGTCTACTGAAGTAGACTAAAGATTTTTAGCTATATTTATTCATCTCTGGGATGTCTTTTGCTATTAGCAAGTAACTGAAGTTCCTTGCAGGATATAAATTTTACATTAAGTTGACACCTATGACAAGATGCCCACCCCTACAAGAGTTATAGAAATTTTAGATATGCGTAGGTGTGGTTTAACTTGTCACAAAATCTAGAGATAAACCGCGTCCATCTTGAAAACTGTAGTTATTTCAGTATGAAAAGAAAAAACCCTCATCCCCCAGCCCCTTCTCCCAAATTTGGGAGAAGGGGAGCCAGAAAGAAGTCCCTCTCCCATCTT
>Ga0136636_10001833_pt1 | contig 12556 bp, 12 predicted proteins | sample AntDrymUQ8522106_2_FD_104653 | JGI IMG/M metagenome (GOLD analysis project Ga0136636, IMG submission 104653) | Polar desert sand microbial communities from Dry Valleys, Antarctica - metaG UQ852 (21.06) | ecosystem: Environmental > Terrestrial > Soil > Desert | place: Antarctica: Dry Valley... | reverse complement strand
GATTTTTCCCGGGCAAGGTCTTTAGCCTCCAGTAAAGTTTTATAGATTACCGGGGCACACTTACGATGTTCGGGAAGTAACAGCCGGTTTCGTGAGCTCATCGCAAGACCATCCACTTCGCGGACGATATCGCAGGATACAATTTCGACCGGATCATTCATCTGCCGGACCATTTCCCTTATAACTGCCAGTTGCTGGAAATCCTTACGTCCGAAAAAGGCCTTGTCGGGAAGGACCATTGCGAATAGTTTGCTTACTACCTGGGCAACGCCATTGAAATGACCGGGTCGAAAAGCCCCTTCCATCACCTTATCGAAGTTGCCAAATTCAAATATTCGATGATCCGGAACAGGATAAACCTCATCGACTGACGGAGAAAAAACATAATCGCATTTAACTGTCGACAAAAGATTCATATCCGATTCAAGAGTACGGGGATATTTTGCCAGGTCATTTCTGTCATTAAATTGTGTCGGATTAACAAAAATTGAAACCACTACGATATCGCACATGTTTCCTGCCTTCTGAACCAGTGATAAATGACCCTCATGAAGAGCGCCCATCGTCGGAACAAAGCCAATTTTTGATCCCTTTAAACGCTCCTTTTTCAGAGCATCCTGCAACATTGAAATTGTCGTATATAACTTCATTACTTTATAAAAACAGGCTGCAAAGTAACAAAATATCTGAACACAATAAAAGGTTTCAGCCCCCTCGCTAAGAATACTATCACGCTAATGCATGAATATTCAGTATTTTTTATATATTTTTGCAAAATATTTTAAGTAGTGGAAATGGAAAAAAAGAAGGTTTTATTTATCTCGCAGGAAATCGCTCCCTACCTACCCGAATCTGAAATTTCTGAAATTGGAAGGTACCTTCCACAGGGGATTCAGGAAAGAGGAAAAGAAATCCGCACATTCATGCCTCGTTTTGGATGTGTCAATGAGAGAAGGAACCAGCTTCACGAAGTTATTCGGCTTTCGGGAATGAATCTGGTAATAAATGATAACGATCACCCCCTGATTATAAAAGTCGCATCGATCCAGGCTGCCCGTATGCAGGTCTACTTTATTGATAATGAAGATTATTTTCAAAGGAAATTTGCCACCGCAAACGATGAGGGAATTGAATTCGATGACAATGACGAACGGGCAATCTTCTTTGCCAGGGGCGTACTTGAGACGGTAATAAAATTACGATGGTCTCCCGATATCATCCATTGTCATGGTTGGTTTACGGGAATGATTCCGCTTTTTGTTAAAAAAACCTACAAAGACAATCCCCTCTTTGCGAATTCAAAAATAATCTATTCGGTCTATAAAGACGAGTTTCAGACGCCCCTCAATAGCCTGATGGCATCCAAAATTGCCGAAGACGGGATAGATATCAATGAAATTTCAAAATTAAAGGAACCCACTTTTGTCAATCTGAGTAAATTGGCAATTGATTATTCCGACGCAACTATAAAGGGCAGTGAAAGCATCAATAGTGAAGTGGAAGGTTATATGAAAGATTCGGGCAAGCCGTTTCTCGATTATCAATCAAAGGAATCATATATCGATTCCTACTTCGATTTTTACAATATTTTTTAATAATTTGCGCCGGAATTAATTAAAGTTAAAAACATTGAAAGACAGATATTTAGAATTGAAGAACCTTATTGTAGCGATTCTTCTTTTTACGGTAGTGCTTTGGGGTTGCCAAAAAGGTGATCAGACACTGGGAATTAATCAACTGCCCGGAGTGAAGATTCTGAACACTTATTATTCCCCGAATGATCCGGGTATACTCACTTCTATTTCAACCGACCAGAAAATAAGGGTCGACCGACCGGTATACAACCTGTTGGGAAGCTTTAACGATCCGATTTTCGGTCGGACCGATGCAGCATTCGCTGCGCAGTTTCGCCTCCCTTATCATCCTGATTATACGCCCGATGCACAGATAGATTCGATAGTCTTAAGGATGAGTTATAAGAAAATCTACGGAGATACCATAAGCAGTCAGACTTTAAACGTGTATGAATTAACAGGTGGACTGAATTACAATGCCCAATATCTCTCTTCCTACAATCTGAGAAATATCATCGGAGCAGAACCAATCGGAACAGGTACCTTTATTCCAAAATTCAGAACCGACTCCTTGCAAAGAGATACAGTCCAACAAGTTATAAGCTTACGCCTCAAAAATTCATTTGGAAGTTATTTATTGGGTATCGACTCCACTCAAATGACTGATAACGATGTATTTACTACTGTTTTTAAGGGCCTGTACATCGGAGCAGCCCCGTTGAGCAGAAGAGGAACACTCGTTAGCATTGATGCTGCGGCTTCGATGATCGTACTGTATTATCATGATGCAGCACATGATACGCTTGGATTTGCTTACCGTGTTACGGCTAATTCGGCCAATGTATCAAGTTATTTTCATGACTATACCTCGGCAAGATTTAAACCAAATTTAGATCAGGCGGTTAATTCTGATTCGCTTATTTACATTCAAGCAACAGGCGGGATCAAATCCAAGATTATGGTTCCTTCTCTTTCTGCATGGAAAGATTCGACCAATTTCGTGATCAACAGGGCTAAGCTTACTTTTCATGTTGATACGATCATGAGCGATTACAGGCGTTATCCGATGCCGGACAGGTTATTTCTTAAAGTTATTACCGACGCGGGCGAAGAGGTATTCCCTGCCGACAGCCAGTTATCAAGCAGCTATTACGATGGAGTTTATAACTATACAAACGGTACCTACTCATTTAATATAACACAGCACCTTCAGGAACTGATCACAGAGTTGAATAAACCAACTCCGTCATTACACAACAACGGATTCTATCTGGTACATTCCGATCGCAACAATACGGCTAAAAGAGTTGTTCTCAAAGGGTTTGGAAGTTCAAAACCGGTGGAATTAAATGTGACCTATACACGTTACAAATAAAAAACAACGTTATCGGGTTAGCCAGGTATAGTTGATTGAACTTTTGTAATTTTGTAATTCAGAAAATTCAAAATCAGATCCGATTGGCAAATAAAATACTTTTATTCGTAATAATAGTAATTGGATATTTCTCTTTCTTCACCTCATGCGCAAATATTGGAATGCCATCAGGAGGATTGAAGGATTCAATTCCACCTGTGGTCGAACGCAGCGTCCCCGCCTTTAATCAGACAAATTTTACGGATCAGAAAATACGGCTCACGTTTAACGAATTTGTAATATATGAAGGACTTAACGAAAAATTCGTTGTATCACCACCCATAAAAAAGAAGCCAATTTTCCGCACCAAGGGAAAAACACTGCTGATCGATTTAAATGAGAAACTCAAAGAGAATACAACTTATTCGCTCGACTTTAAAGACGGTATATCAGATAATAACGAAAGAAATCCTTTACGTAATTTAAGGCTGGCATTCTCTACCGGACCCCAATTTGATTCGCTAAGGGTAGTTGGATTTGTCAAGGATGCATTCAATCTTGAGCCGGTAGCAAATTCATATGTGCTGCTCTATCGCGGTAAATCTGATACACTTGTTTACAAAACGATACCCGACTTTATTGCCAAAACCGATTTTCAGGGATTTTTCGCCGTCACCAATCTGCCCGCCGACACATTCCAGGTCTTCGGCCTCAGTGACGTGGACAATAACCTCAGGTTCACACCAGGGGCAGACTCCATATCATTTATCGATCATCTGATTATACCCTCTGCCACGTATCTGCCCATAAGCGACACCACAGTCACGGGAATGGACACACTTTTGATTTTTGGCAAAACAAAATTCGCGCCCGATCCGATCCATCTGCTCCGTTTCAGCGAAGAGTTTTTCGATCTGCGGCTCGACAAATATGTCCATCCCACGCGTAGAGTTGTTGATCTGACCTTTACACAATCAGTGACTGACACTTTTAATATTGAGCCGCTTAATTTCGAAGCAAAGGAAGGCTGGCGATATACTGAAATGTCAGCCAACTCCGATTCAATAAGATTCTGGCTGACAGATTCGATGGTCTACAATAAAGATACCCTGATATTTAAACTTTCGTATCTTCAGCAGGATAGCCTGAAAGAGTATTTTACCTTTAACGATACCATCCGTCTCTATTTCACCGATGTGACCCAGGCAGCAAAGAATAAACGAAAAGAGCGTCGCAGGGTTGAAGAAAAGGAAATTACAGTTCCAATCACCACCAATGCCAAATCCGGTTTTGATGTTTACCGTAAATTAATCCTCGAATCTCCTGAGCCTGTCGCTTTTTTTGATACTTCAAAAATTGCGCTCTTTGAGAAACAGGACACCCTGTTCATCCCGGTAAAGTATAAAATTACCCCCGATTCACTGAATAAGCGACGTTACCTGTTGACTCATCCATGGAAATATGGAGCGAATTATAAACTTACGGTTGATTCTGCCGCTTTGAAAACTATTTACGATGCTTATTCAGGAAAGCTCAACGAAGAGTTTAAGACACAGGAGGAGGATTATTACGGGAAAATCAAACTAAGTCTTAAAAATGTCACTACACCGGCAATTATACAACTTCTGAGCGACGACGAGGATGAAAATGTTATTCAGGAAAAACCCGCCACTAAAGATGGGGTCATCACATTTGATTTCCTGGAGCCCCGAAAATACCTTCTTAAGGCAATTTTTGACCGGAACAAGAATGGGAAATGGGATACAGGCAACCTTCAAAAGAAAATCCAGCCCGAAGAGGTTATGTATTATCTGAGCGTTCTGAAAATACGGTCTAACTGGGACAGTGAGCCAACCTGGACATTACCCGCTCAACAATCGTTCGATAAGAAAATTATTGATGCAGAGCTTGAAGAACAAAAATTAAAAGACAAACTAAAGAAAAAGAAAAATACCAAAGCATTTTAATTATAATTACCGGTAATTAAATGCTCGTTAAAAGCGAACCGATATGGCATCTTCGGCCGCCGAAAATTTCATGATGCCTCACTTAAAAAGTAAAACTATGGCTACTGTACGACGTTTGAAAAAGGAGATTCAGTTTATGTCATCGCAATTAATTGGTGATTGCATTGACTTTCTTGAAACATTTGAGGACAAAAAGGACACTACGGTATTGTCGATCATTGATGAAGCCGTTTTGCTCAATAATACCATTCTCGACCGTGCCTGTCATCCCGATGGAAAAGACAACCCACGACTGGTTAAACAACATTACCGGAAATTAAAAGCTGATTTTATTAAAGGTCTTGATCAGGCTTACGGCAAACTGGAAAGCCTGATAAAAAAATAGCAGGCCTATACAATCTTTTAAAAAGCTCTGACCCGTGAATTAAACGTGTCAGGGCTTTTTCATGATCTGAGGTCATTTCCCTGTTCACGCCAGAACAGTATGTTGCATTAAAATATTTATCCCGATCCCGACCAGGATAATACCACCCAGAAATTCGACTTTAGCGCCAAAAGCGCAACCTACATCTTTGCCAATACGAATACCCAGCATTGCAAAGAAGAAGGTAACAGCACCGATGATCAGCGCTCCTCCAAAGATGCTCCTGCTTGAGGCCAGTGCATATGAAAAACCCACCACCAATGCATCGATACTGGTGGCTATCGATAGAGTGATAATATGTTTCCATGAATAGAGGTCTCGTTGCAAAGTCTGATCATCATCATCCATAAAACTTTCCACTATCATTTTTCCGCCAAGAAACAGGAGTAGCAGGAACGCGATCCAGTGATCAAAATTCTCCACATATTCTTTGACTTCGGTACCCATAAACCATCCGGCCACAGGTAATACACCCTGAAAAAAGGCGAGCGAAAATGAAATTGTCGCGGCATGCCGGAAGGAAATTTTCTGTTCAGCCAAGCCGCAGCCGATTGAAACAGCAAAACTATCCATCGAAAGACCAATGGCAAGTATTAAAATGGTGAGAATATCCATGACAAATTAAAAGTGACAAAGATAAAATTCTTATGTGAAAAGCGACCTCCGTTTACCCGGGATATTTAAAGGATTACCGACAGGATTATAGCACAGAAATGAAAAGAACCAGGGAATTACATCAGGAAAAAATGGAAACCGGTTACCGGAAACGGAAAAGAGGCTGTTCCCCAACTTCAGGGGCAGCCTCTTTTGCAATTTCAGCCATTTTGGGCTGATATATATATTGGTTAAATGGGATTACATCATTCCGCCCATTCCGCCACCCATTCCGCCCTGAGGCATCATAGCTGGTTTGTCTTCTTTCTCTTCAACAAGGACACATTCTGTAGTGAGGAACATGCCGGCAATCGAAGCTGCATTTTCCAATGCAACACGGGTTACCTTGGCAGGGTCAATTACACCACCTTCGAAAAGATTCTGGAAAATGTCAAGACGGGCATTGTATCCGTAATCAGCAGTACCTTCCTTGATTTTCTGAACAATTACAGCACCTTCCAGACCGGCATTGAATACAATCTGACGAGTAGGCTCTTCGATTGCGCGTTTCACGATTTCAATACCTGTAGTTTCGTCTTCATTATCACCAACCATTCCGTCAAGAACAGCAATTGCACGAAGATAAGCTACACCACCACCGGGAACTATACCTTCTTCAACAGCTGCGCGTGTTGCATGAAGAGCATCATCAACGCGGTCCTTCTTCTCTTTCATTTCAACTTCTGACGAAGCGCCAACATACAAAACAGCGACTCCACCAGAAAGTTTAGCCAGACGTTCCTGTAATTTTTCACGATCATAGTCAGATGTGGTTGTTTCGATCTGTTTTTTGATCTGAGACACACGGGCAGAAATATTATCAGCATCGCCGCCACCATTCACGATGGTTGTGGTATCCTTGTTAACTGTTACCTTCTCGGCATGACCTAACATATCTAGGGTTGTATCTTCAAGTTTCATACCCTTTTCCTCGGTAATTACCGTTCCACCTGTAAGAATCGCCAGGTCTTCAAGCATTTCTTTACGACGATCACCAAATCCCGGAGCTTTAACGGCACAAACTTTCAATCCGGCACGAAGACGGTTCACGACAAGAGTAGCAAGCGCTTCACCTTCGATATCTTCAGAGATAATCATCAACGGACGACCCGACTGATGTGTAACTTCGAGAATCGGAACCACTTCCTTCATTGATCCGATTTTCTTATCGTGAATCAAAATGAAAGGATTTTCCATTTCTGTAGCCATCTTTTCAGTATCGGTAACAAAATAAGGAGAAATATATCCGCGGTCGAATTGCATACCTTCCACAAGGTCTACATAAGTTTCAGTTCCCTTAGCTTCTTCAACTGTGATAACACCTTCTTTATGAACTTTTTCCATAGCCTCGGCAATCAGTTTACCGATTTCAGCATCGTTATTGGCCGCAATACGTGCAACCTGTTCGATTTTGCTGTAATCATCACCAACAGTAACAGATTGATTCTTAATGCTTTCAACAACTTTAAGAACTGCTTTGTCAATGCCGCGTTTCAAATCCATTGGATTGGCGCCTGCAGTAACATTTTTCAAACCAACATTTATGATCGATTGTGCAAGAACAGTCGCGGTAGTTGTACCATCACCTGCGTCGTCACTTGTTTTGGAGGCAACTTCTTTTACAAGATGAGCACCCATATTTTCAAATGCATCCGAGAGTTCGATCTCCTTTGCAACGGTTACACCATCCTTGGTAACCTGAGGTGCACCAAATTTCTTTTCAATAATAACATTGCGACCTTTAGGACCTAAAGTTACCTTTACATCATCAGCAAGTTTGTCAACTCCCTTTTTAAGCCTTTCGCGGGCTTCAATATTAAATTTAATGTCTTTTGCCATTGTTTGATGATTTTAATAGATATCAATAAATTAGTCAATTAAGCGATAAAAAGTACATCTGATTGTGCAATCAAGAGATAGTCATTGCCATCAATGGTAATTTCTGTACCAGCATATTTTCCGTAATATACAGTATCACCTGCCTTTACTTCCACTGTTTCATCTTTTTTGGCGATTCCCACAAGTACTACCTTACCTACAAGGGGTTTTTCTTTCGCTGAGTCAGGGATGATAATGCCACCTGCTGTTTTTGTAACTGCTTGCTGCGGCTCTACTAATACTTTGCCGGCAAGGATTTTTCCTTTAATTTCTGCCATTTCAAATTTTATTTTATAATTAGACAATAGTTTATCGATGTAATGCAATCTTATCAGAAAATATGCCAAAACCCTGAGCGACCTGTTTTGTCCTGACACCACGCAGATTTAAAAAAAATCAGGTCAGCACATGACACTATTTAAAGCTAATAAACTGCAATACAATATTTTAAAAAATATATGACACTGACATTCATCGCTGACAACATGACATAAAATCAATCGGATGTCAGGCATAAGCACAAAAACCCGGTCCGTCAGTTGACAGATCAGGCTTTTATTAATATCAATCTTAAATCAAATTCAACACCTCAGGCACTCACAAAAAAGTCAGTAACCTGAACGCTGATCCTAAATCTATTTCGTTGAATCACGTACTGCCTGCGGGAAATTGGGAACCTGACTCGGATCCTGAACCTGCTGGATCTGCTCTTCAATGGCAGATTTCTGCGTTTCGGCCGTTCTTGGAAGGAATGCCGTGGCCGTAATGGAGAGAACAACCAGCGCAATAGCCAGAATCCATGTGGCCTTTTCCAAAAAATCAGTGGTGCGTCGAACGCCCATCACCTGATTTGAACTGGAGAATGATGATGCCAGACCACCACCTTTTGAGTTCTGTACCAGTACCAGGAGAATCAGAACGGCACACACAATAAAAATTATGACAATAATAAATGAGTACATTGAAATTATTTATTAAGTAGATTTGTAACTTCTTCAATTTGCCGCGCAAAATAAGCACTTTTTTCGGGATATTTCAAACTTAATTTTTGAAAAGCTGTGATTGCCTTCTGATAGAGTCCCTGTTTAACGTAAATACGCGCCAATGTTTCGGTAATATATTCATCGCTCTCACCACTATTATCAAGCATTTTATTTATTTTTTCGGGAATACCCGAATTCTCCGAATGCTTAACATTAAAGGCCGGATTATCTTTAATAAACCGGTCTATAAGGTTCGCCTTCTGTTCCGGCTCATCAAATTTTTCCTTCCTGGTAATCTCATGGCTGGAATCTTTAGCCAAATCTGACTTTGGTTTATCTGATTCATTTTCGATCCCCCCGAGCATATACGTATTGTCGGAAAGCTCAAAATTAAGCAAGTCGGCGTGCTCTTTTCCTGCCGTATCATTCTTCACCCGGGTAAACGATTCACCATGCTCTTTAATTGATGCGGAAGAATCATCAGACAACTCAATGGAGGCAGTATTGTTACGGATTGAAACCACATCAATTTCGAGTGAAGGATCGGGTATACGTTTTTTTTCAGGCGCCGGATTTAAAAGATGATAAAGAACAGTGCGGTCAGTGGCATATACAGCACAGGTTTTAAGCTGTGCCGCGAACCTGAAATTATTTTCCTTCTGCAAATTACGTATGTATAGAAGGTGAGCAGTCTGAAAGTACGGGTATTCATCCAGAATTTCCCGAAGTTCTCCCAACGTCCGCTCATTGAGTAAGGAAGGATCCTCGAGGCAACGCAGCAATTGATCACGGGTCATCGACATAAGCACACATCTTTTAGAATAAACATTCAGGCAAAATTACCAATTCGCTACTGATTTATTAAAGATATCTTCAACCAACTGCTCCACGATTACATCGACAGCATCACTTTCAACATCATTTAATGATCGGGTACTTTCCCAATCGTAATAAGCCGAAAAAGTAGTATTGAAATCCTGTTCATGATCTTTATTATTAGTGAACACTACCTTAACTGAAATTGTCAGCCGGTTCATTGAAGCAAAATCCCTCCCCTGTTCACTCTGCTGAATGGACAATGGCCGTACTTCGTAACCGGTTATCTCACCCGAGAATTCCAGATCGCCCTGTTCACGTTCCATAGATAATCCCGTTTCGTTCACAAACTTATCCTTCATCTGTTCGGTAAATGTCTGACTCAACATTGGATTTACCACGCGTGCTCGGTTTGTGAAAAAGTCGATAAATACAGTTTTTACCTCAGGAGAAATTGACGCCCCTGTAAAGGAATAACCAATTTTACAGGAATTTACAATAATAGCCAATGCCAGTATGCCAGTAAAAAAACCAAGAAGTTTTATAGTATGTTTTGTCATTATCTATCCGATTTTGTATTCTTTGATTTTCCGGTAAAGTGTTCGTTCCGAAATACCAAGCTCACGTGCTGCCAGTTTTCGCTTTCCGCTATGCTTATCAAGCGATTTTCTGATCATCTCTACCTCTTTGTCTTCCAGTGAAAGGGATTCTTCAACGAACTCCTCCGTATCCTGGATATTATCCCTGCCTGAACTCTTTAAAACCACCGGTCCTGGAAATGGGGGCTGCACTGATTTATAATCGTTGGCGGTTTCATGAAATAATTTCCTGATTAACTGGGTATCCTCGTCATGTGTTTTTGCAGGTTGACCATCCTGCATAAGTTCATGGACCAGCTTCTTTAGGTCGTTCATATCCTTTTTCATATCAAAAAGGATTTTATAAAGTATTTCCCGCTCAGTGGTGAAGGTTTTTTCGTCCAGCCCTTTATTGTAGAGTGCAGGCAAAATTCCGAGGTTCTCTGCCGGGATGTAATGCTGCAGATCATCTGCCGTAATTTCCCTCGCTGTTTGGATTATGGATATTTGCTCCGTAATATTTTTTAATTGCCTTACATTGCCGGGCCAGCGATAACTGAGCATTACCTTGTTAGCATCCTCCATAAGCCGGATAGGTGGCATTTTGTATTTCTCGGCAAAATCGGAGGCAAACTTACGGAACAGCAACAAAACGTCGCCCTCCCGTTCACGAAGCGGGGCAATTTTAATGGGTACCGTATTTAAGCGATAATATAAATCTTCGCGAAACTGGCCTTCCCTGATCGCTTTTGTCAGATCGACATTGGTTGCTGCGATCACCCGAACATTGGTCTTCTGAACCTGTGATGAACCCACCCTGATGAATTCACCGGACTCTAAAACTCTTAATAGCCTGACCTGAGTCGAAACGGGAAGTTCTCCAATCTCATCCAGGAAAAGTGTTCCGCCGTCAGTAACTTCAAAATAGCCCTTTCGATCGGTTAATGCACCTGTAAATGAACCCTTTTCGTGTCCGAACAGCTCTGAATCAATCGTACCTTCAGGGATTGCGCCACAATTTATGGCGATGTATTTTCCATGTTTGCGACGCGAAAAGCTATGAATGATTTGGGGAAACGACTCCTTCCCTACACCACTTTCACCACTGATCAGCACCGACAGATCGGTCGGCGCAACCTGGATTGCTACTTCGATGGCACGATTTAATTCGGGTGCATTTCCAATAATTCCAAACCGTTGTTTTATTTCCTGAATATCCATATAACCAAATACAAAATTTTGGATTACAAATTTATAATTAATCCGCTACTTTTGGAAGGAATTATAACTTCAAAGAAATGAACTTTATTGGAATAATACCGTCACGCTATGAATCAACCCGTTTCCCGGGTAAACCATTGGCAGATATTTGTGGCAAAACGATGATCCAACGTGTATATGAACAGGCTTCAAAAGGCATGGATGAGGTTTGGGTGGCTACGGATGACCAACGAATTGAAGAGGCTGTTCGCGGATTTGGAGGAAATGTGGTGATGACCTCTTTGAACCACCGCAGTGGCACAGACCGCTGCGCAGAAGCAGCTTTGACAGTTTCCGGTATTACAGGCAAAATTTATGATGTTGTTGTTAATATTCAGGGCGACGAGCCATTTATGCAGCCTCATGAAATTACCTTGATTATGGAATGCTTCACCCGATCGCCATCCACACAAATCGCAACCCTTATACAGCCGATTCTTAAAAACGAGGATATTTTCAGGCCCGATATGGTTAAAGTAATACTCGACAATGAAAACAATGCGATATATTTTAGCCGCTCTCCGGTTCCGCATATTTTCGGGGTCGATCAATCACAGTGGCTCGATAAATATCCGTTTTATGGCCATGTCGGTCTTTATGCCTATCGTTTCGACACGCTTCAGAAACTGGCAAAACTAACAGAGACAGTTATTGAAAAAGTTGAGTCGCTCGAACAATTACGCTGGCTTGAGAATGGATTCAGAATTAAAACAAATATCACCGATTCAGACAATTTTGGAATCGACACCCCGGAAGACCTTGAACTGGCGATTGCAGGAGGAATTGAGAAGTACTACCTTTAGCTACATCCTTTTACATTAAAAGTCCGGATACTTTGTTAATTTTGTGATAGAACCGCTCTGATAAATACTTTCAATATGGAAACTCCCGAAATCGTTAAAAATGATTCTTATCTCCAACCCTTTGTGTCCGATTTCAAACGTTGGGACGAGAAATATAAAGTAAAGGAGGCAGAGATCCTGGATGGAAAATCACTGATCGATTTTGCATCAGGACATCTTTATTTTGGTCTTTTCAGAGATCCCACAGGTTGGGTCATACGCGACT
>Ga0136636_10001832_pt1 | contig 12557 bp, 14 predicted proteins | sample AntDrymUQ8522106_2_FD_104653 | JGI IMG/M metagenome (GOLD analysis project Ga0136636, IMG submission 104653) | Polar desert sand microbial communities from Dry Valleys, Antarctica - metaG UQ852 (21.06) | ecosystem: Environmental > Terrestrial > Soil > Desert | place: Antarctica: Dry Valley... | reverse complement strand
AGGGTTTCACTTCAAGTGAAGCCATGAATAGAAAGCGAAATGGGTTGAATTAAGATTTTTTTACCAAAGTAGCATTTGTAGGAATATTCTCATTTTCAACATCATCTTCATCGTCTGAAATATATTTCATAACCAAAATATCATCTATCAGGCATTCATTTTTGATCAGGAACAACGGATTTCCTCATTGTTGTGAAGCTGTGATCCAATAGTATATACGGTTCTAATAAGGCAGTATTTTTGAATATTAAGGTTGGTGTTAATATCAATTTCGTCATTAATTAATTCCATACCAAACTCGAATTTGGTTTCCCTGCCCCAGGCCATATATTTTGTCAGTCGGAGCATGGCGGAAGGATGACCTTCAATTATATTTGCATAATATGGATTAAACTGTTTGTTAAAACTATCTTCCCATTCTCGTTGAAGAGCCATAATAAATTTATCATAATAGATATGAAAGCTGTCGTCGGAAAATCGGTTTTAGCGAAAGGGAAGATTGTTTCCATTATGCGGCTAATGTTGTTTATTCTACTTGTTGAAGATTGTGGCTGAGTTTGACTTGTGCTTAAGTATTCCTTGTAACCAAGGTTCAATAATTTCTGTTCTTTCAAAAACAAACTCCTGGCCTTTTGCAGTACTCATGAACTGTACAGAGCTTTCGGTAAATCTTTTATCTGTGTTTTTATGATAAGTCATCTTCGTATTTTTAAACTCGGCAGGTAATTCCCAATAGGATTTTTTATATCCAGGTTTAGTCAGACGAAGTTTATCGCTAAAATCAAAATATCCATGATCTTTACCTATATAAATGGCATTTGGGTTTTTATAATCACCAAAATTTCGATTTATATAGTGCGGGTGTTCTTTAAGCCATTCAAGTTCCGTTTCGCTTTCTATTTGCAGCATTGTTACTTGTCTGTCGATAATCAGATAACCAAATATTGCATGAAAAGAATGCATCATTTCATATTGAAGTTTTTCATTCTTATCAAAGGTTTTGCAGAAAGTTCCAAAAAATAGAAAAATGTCATCTTTGCCAACTTTTTGATTGTTCAAGTGGCTTAATGCAGCACCAGACTGTCCGAATGTGCCTGGTTCTGATTTTCCAGTAAAATGATGAATATCCGGATCGACATGATGGATTAGAGAATTGCTTAAATGCCCAAGATCTGTAAAATATTTCTGAAGATTTTTTCCTTTAAAACTAAGTTCTTCGGAAGAAATACCCTTTTCCTTATCAGACTGATCATCAGTATTTCCCATTGATTCTTTCTGAATTATTGGTATCGGAAAAGACAGCATCGAACCATCAGAAAGAATTATTGAAGGCTTGCCACCATATTGGTCGTCATAGCCTTTGCGGCTTAGGATTATTTTGCTCATTTTTCTAAAATTTGTTTTTATAAATCACTCCAATCACCATTCTCTCCTTCAAGTTCTTTTAACGATGTTCCAAACATAAATAGGAATATTTCAATTTGGTCAGGTAGAGCCTTAATTTGAATAGCTAAACCATATATAAATTTCAAGTAATCAACATAAGAATTGATTGCATTTGTATAATTTAAATTTTTGAATTTCTCAATCCCAATATCTTGAAATTTACTGTCACCATTTAACGCATTAATTACTCTTTGATCCAGAATCAGTGCTGGAAATGATTCAACATTCACTCTACTAAAATAGAGTATCTTTGAGAGTGTGGATAATCGTATCCCTTTAATCCCATTTATTAATTCCTTAACTTCTTGAATTGAAATGTTTTTCTTTTCAATTGCCAATGAAAGCTTGCTGATAAGTAATTCGAAATTTTCAGGGAGCAATAAATTCTCAATATTCTTTCCCCGGCCTTTATTAGGATAACCCCACATCAATAATTTGATAACGAAACTTTTTAAATTCCGAGTTGAATGGAATAAATCAAAACGGGAAATTGTAACTGATTCTTTGCCACTGAAAATCTTGCTAATTATTTCAGTATGACCTACATCTTTCCAATTTTCAGGGTTAACATTAAATGCCTGATATTCATAAGGAAGATGCCGGACTAATTCTTCGAAGTCTATGATTCTCATAGTAGTGAAATCAAATGTAATACATAAATCCTATAATAATTAGCTTTGATTTCTAATGTCTTAAAACCAATTACTTAATTCAAAGTTAGAAATAAAAGGAAACCGTACCAATTTCTTTGGAAATATTCTTTGCTATTGGTGAAAAGCTTGCATGAATCTTTGAATTTGCCCTTTCCACCACAGATCCTTTATTCAGTGTTGCACTCAAAGTGAAGTTCAGGAGGGGTATAAAATGAAAAATTTTGCACATTTATTTATATTGCATTACATTTGAAATATAAAATCTAACCAATGCAAACCATCCCCAATTTTTTCGAAGAAAATGTAAAAAAATATTCTGACAATGCTTACCTGTGGGAGAAAACAGGAACGGAATACAAGGGGACAACCTATTCGCAGGTAAAGGTTCTGGTGGAAAAGTTTGCTGCCGGGCTGCTCAGCCTGGGTGTGCAAAAAGGTGACCGCATAGCGTTGCTTTCCGAAGGTCGAAATGCATGGGTAGTATGTGAGATAGGAATGTTGAATATTGGAGCTATAAACATTCCTTTATCGGTAAAACTGGCCGAAGACGAAATACGTTACCGTCTCACTCATGCCGGGGCAAGTATGGCGATTGCCTCGGGCAGCCAGGCAAAAAAGATTCGTGAAATAAAACAATCCCTGCCTGATTTCAAAAAACTTATCATACTCGATGGCGATCCTGAAGATGATTCGGAAATCAGATACGATACGGTTCTGGCTCTGGGTAAGGAATTCCTGGTTGCTTCAGCTGATGATTTTCAGAAAGCACGGCAATTGGTTCACCCCAATGATCCGGCCAATATATGCTACACATCCGGCACTACCGCCGATCCCAAAGGTATAATACTGTCGCACAATAACTATGTAGCCAATGTGCTGCAAGGTTATACGCTCATGGATATTCCTGCTTACTATACTACCTTAGTGATTTTACCCTGGGATCATGCCTTCGCACATACGGTCGGATCTTATTGCATGATGGGAAAGGGTGCGTCGCTGGCTTCCATTCAGGTGGGAAAAACCGGTATGGAAACGCTGAAAAATATTCCGGTTAATATCAAGGAAATAAAACCACATTTCCTGTTAAGTGTTCCGGCTCTGGCATCTAATTTTAAGAAGAACATTGAAAAAGGCATAAGCGATAAAGGCTTTTTGATTAACTGCCTTTTTAAACACGCATTAAAGATATCATATGCTTATAATAACAATGGCTGGAACAAAGGTCCGGGGCTGACTTCTCTCTATAAACCGCTTATGAAACTGTACGATAAAATTCTTTTCAGCAAAATACGTGAGGGATTTGGCGGCAGGCTCGACTTTTTTGTGGGCGGAGGCGCTTTGCTTGATATTGAATACCAGAAGTTTTTCTTCGCCATCGGCATGCCGATGCTCCAGGGATATGGACTTACCGAAGCATCGCCTATTATTTCGTCGAATTCGCTTGCAAAACACAAATTTGGTTCTTCGGGTTTAGTGGCCAAAAATATGTTGCTTAAAATCTGTGATGAAAATGGAATTGAGGTGCCGGTAGGTGAGCATGGGGAAATAGTTATACAAGGTGAAAATGTAATGCTTGGTTACTGGAACAACCCCGAAGCCACTGCCCAGTCGCTAAAGGATGGCTGGCTTTTCACCGGCGACCTGGGCTATATGGACAAGGATGGTTTTCTGTATGTGCTTGGTCGTTCCAAAAGTCTGCTCATTGCCGACGATGGTGAAAAATTCAGTCCCGAAGGCATTGAAGAAACCTATGTAGGCCAGAGTAAATATATTTCGCAGTGCATGCTTTATAACAACCAGCATCCTTACACCATTGTGTTGCTGGTTCCAGATAAGGCCGCACTTTTGGGCCATTTGAAACACAAAAACCTCGACCCCGCTAATGATGAAGGAATTCATGAAGCCATCCGTTGTATAGGACATGAGTTAAACCATTACCGCAAGCATGGCCATTATGGTAAAATGTTCCCGCACCGTTGGCTTCCTGCTGCAATCGGTATATTGCCGGCTCCTTTTACCGAAGAAAATCACATGATGAACTCTACCATGAAAATGGTGCGTGGAAAAATTACCGGGAACTACCAGCACCTGGTTGATTTCCTGTTTACTTCCGAAGGGAAAAACCTGTATCATCAGAGGAATATTGAGAATATGAGGACTTTTCTGGGGAAATAGGATTTAAATGTTTGAAGAGTTTGCTTCAAACCCGAAACTCTCCAAACCCGAAACTTGTCACACTGAGCGAAGTCGAAGTGCTCCAAACCCGAAACATACTATTGCACAATTATCAATCATTAAATTAAAATTTAAGCGTGATCACCTTCCCCAACTGTAAAATAAACCTCGGCCTATGGGTAACTCAGCGACGTACTGATGGCTACCATAATATCCAGACTGTGATGCTGCCGGTTCCCTGGTACGATATACTGGAAATAGTGCCAACTGCCGGTTCCGAAACCATTTTGGCAATTACCGGAACTAAAGTAGATTCCCCGGTTGAAAATAATCTTTGTTATCGTGCATGGCATTTAATGGCTGATAAATACTCCATTCCGGCAGTCAATATTCATTTGCATAAAGTTATTCCTACAGGAGCTGGACTTGGTGGAGGATCGTCAGATGCCTCATTTACTTTGAAGATGCTGAATGAGATGTTTAAATTGACCCTTGGGGCTGAAACACTCCGCTCCCTTGCCGTTAAGCTTGGAATGGATTGCCCGTTTTTTGTTGAAAATGTGCCTGCACTTTCAACCGGCCGTGGGGAATTCCTCAAACCGGTATCTTTAAATCTCGATGGTTTTCATCTTCTGATTGTAAAGCCTCCGGTTCATGTAAGCACAGCTGCCGCATTTGCCGGGATAAAGCCTTTGTTCCGCGAAAACTCAATTGATGAATTTACCTCACTTCCGGTTCAGGATTGGAGAAAGGAACTGCACAATGATTTTGAAAATACAGTTTTCGACCTGTATCCTGATATACAGGAAATCAAAAATATCATGTATCGCAAAGGCGCAATTTATGCCGCGTTGACCGGGAGCGGATCTGCTGTGATCGGTCTTTTCGCAGCGAAACCGGTGAATCCGGATTTTTCAGGCTGCGAGGTTTTTCAGGATTTACTTGGGAGCCATCCTTAACAGTATTATGGCTATTATGCTATAAATAATGTTAGGAATCCACAAAGCTATTGCAGCCGGAAGATTGCCGAAAATAGCAAATACCGAGCTTACCTGGAGCAAAAGAATAAAGGTAAAAGCGATGCCAATACCCATGCCAAGGTGCATGCCTATCCCACCTCTCACTTTTCGGCTCGATAACGCCACGCCAATAAACGTAAGCACAAGGTTGGCAAACGGGAAAGTGAGCCGCTTGTATTTTTCGAGGTTAAATTGCCCGGTTAAGGTACTGCCGCGCATTTTTTCTTTTTCGATAAACCGGTTCAACTGGTTGTAGGTCATCATTTTGGCATCCTCAATATCAACCATAAAGTCGGAAGGGCTGAAGGCCATAGCTGTATCAACTTCGGCTCCTTTGTAGATGATTTCACCATTAGGCTGTATTTTCCTCAATATATAATTTGACATTTTCCACCGACTTTGTATGCTGTCCCATGTAATCATATCTGCTTTCAATTTCAGTGCCAGTCCCGTACTGTCAAATTTTTCGAGGCTGAACCTGTATCCGATTTTGGCAAGACTGTTAAAATTCTCAACATAAATATAAGTTCCGGGCTCTATCTGCATATGCAGGTTCATCTCATTCGATTTGAAGGGATTTTTAATATATTGCTTTTCGAAGGCCCGCAAGTCCCGGTTGGTATAGGGAATCACATAATTCATCAGCCCGAATGAAAGTAATGTCAGAAAAACCCCTGAAATGAGGTAAGGCACAAGTATCCTCCAGAAACTGATGCCGGCGTTGAGCATCGCCACAATCTCGGTGTTCGAAGCCAGGCGCGAAGTAAAATACACTACAGCTATAAAGGTGAACAGGGAGCTGAACATGTTCACGAAAAACGGGATGAAATTGAGATAGTATTGGAAAACAATGGCTTTCAGCGGCGCATCCTTCTCAATAAAATCATCGATCTTTTCCGAAATATCGAAAATAATAATGATAATCGTAAGCAGCAGGATGGCATAGAAATATGTCCCCAGGAACTTGCGGATTATATAAATATCAATTTTTTTTAGTCCCAGCACTTCAGAATTTGGATTGAAAATCAATAAATTAACCTGTCAAAAAATACTATGACAGGATGTTACATTGCCTGTTTTTGATTAAAGAATATTGCTATTCGATTTTCAAACTGTCGCGATACAATATTTCAGGGTCAAGATCAGCTTCATTATCCCACTCAACAGTATCAAAGTTTTTGCAAACAGTTTTAAATAAATTTACATCTTTAAGTTCACTGAATATTCCAACATTAAGATATGGTTTCATATCAAACTGCCTTTTTTCTCCGTTTTCGAAAGTCAGGAGAAGCAGGTAATCATTCTTGGGTTGTACATTCTTAACTGCCAGGTACATATTTGTTGTTTTAAAGGATATATTGCAAATGGCTTTTCTCCGTTCTGGCACAATTCCCAGTCAGCCAGAAGTTCGTCCCGGTGAATTTCTATCCAGGCCTGTAACAGTCGTAATTGGCGTGATAGTAATTGCCCCTGCAGCACTTCACAATTTTGAATATTTATCGTCGAACGGAATTCCTGGTAATATGTGTGTAAATGAGGAGGATTGTGCTCTTTAGGTGCGTAATACATTCTGACTATGATGCCAAAAAACATGGAAATCGTAGGCATAGTGTTTTGTTTTGGCAAAGATACAAATCTTTAACAAAAGAGTACCTAAAGTTGTCAGATAGGCAATCAGCGCTATACCAATAGTGTTTGATACTTATCTCTCAGAAATTATAGCCTCACCGACAATTGTTTCACCATTGTTGATTTCCAATTGGTAAAATCGCCTTCTTTGATATGCCTGCGGGCTTCGCGTACCAGCCATTGGTAAAAAGCAAGGTTGTGAATACTGGCGATCATAGGCCCAAGCATTTCGCCTGCCTTGAACAAATGCTTAACATAGGCACGGCTGTACTCGTGATCCACATAAGCAATCCCATCCTCATCCAGTGGCGAAAAATCATCTTTCCACTTTTCATTCCTGAGGTTTATGGTTCCTTTGCTTGTAAAAAGCATGCCATTACGACCATTTCGGGTAGGCATTACGCAATCGAACATGTCAATCCCGAGTGCGATGTTTTCGAGGATGTTTGCCGGCGTGCCGACTCCCATGAGGTAGCGTGGCTTGTCCTTCGGCAGAATTCCACAGACAAGTTCTGTTATTTCGTACATCTGCTCTGCAGGTTCACCCACCGAAAGACCTCCGATTGCATTCCCATCGGCATTGTAGCTTGAAATTTCTTCGGCTGATTTTATCCTCAAATCGCGGAAAGTACTTCCCTGAACAATCGGAAATAGTGACTGCTCATACCCGTAATGCGGTTTCGTTTCTTTAAAACGGGTCATGCAGCGCTTCAGCCAGCGATGGGTAAGGTCGAGCGATTTGCTGGCATAGTCATATTCGCAAGGCCAGGGCGTGCATTCGTCAAAAGCCATAATGATGTCAGCGCCAATAACCCGCTGAATATCCATCACATACTCAGGCGTAAACATATGCTTTGATCCGTCGATATGCGAATTGAACATTACGCCGTCTTCGTTGAGTTTTCGCCGGTCGGTAAGCGAGTATACCTGGTATCCGCCGCTATCGGTAAGTATAGGTCCCGACCAACCGTTAAACTTATGCAGTCCTCCCGCTTTTGATAGAATATCGAGCCCGGGCCGCAAATACAGATGGTAGGTATTCCCAAGTATTATCTGTGCTTTAATGTCATCCCTTACTTCGCGCATATGCACTGCTTTTACAGCACCGGCGGTGCCTACAGGCATAAATGCGGGTGTTTCAATTTCGCCATGAGCGGTGGTTATAGTTCCCCTTCGTGCAGCACTTTGCGGATCAGTAATCTTTAATTCAAATTGCATCCTTTGTTTTGGTAAGTGGGTAGGCGAAAATTATTGAGAAAACCGTTTCAGCCTTCAGCCTAGAACAAAAAAACCGGGTAATCCACAATATAATGATTAACAAAAGAATTTAAAACTCAGCTATCTGTCAGTAAAACAATAGAATACAGAGTATTTTAGCTGTTATAAACTTTTTTGCAAAGATAGATCATAATTCATTTCAGAATAATACTTTTGTTGATCCAATTCATGATATTGATGGTTCAAGATCTTTACGCACAAAATCCACTTTTATTTATTACCCTTATATTGCTGGTTTTGGCTACAATTGTTCAGCTGGTTTATTACTGGGGAGTATATGGCAAGTTGGCTTTTTTTAAACAAAAAAATGAGTTCGTTCGCTCCGATCAGCCAGTTTCGGTGATCGTTTGTGCCCGCGACGAATACTATAACCTCAAGGAAAACCTTCCGTTATTGTTAGCCCAGGATTATTCCACATTCGAAGTTGTAGTGGTTAATCACGGCTCGGAAGATGAAACACAATACCTGTTGCGCGACATGGCAGATGAGCATAAGAACCTGAAGATAGTGAATGTTTCGCAGGACCTTAATTTCTTTACTGGTAAAAAATTCCCGCTTTCAATAGGTATTAAATCAGCAAGTTACGATATCCTTTTATTTACCGATGCCGATTGCATTCCGGCAAGTAATCAATGGCTTCGCCGTATGGCCGCCAACTTTACCGAAGGCACCGAAATAGTGCTTGGCTATGGCGCTTACAATAAATCGAAGTCTTTATTAAACCTTCTGATCCGTTTCGATACCACCCGTATTGCAATGAATTACCTCAGTTTTGCCCGTGCCGGAATGCCTTATATGGGTGTTGGGCGCAATATGGCTTACCGCAAATCGTTGTTTTACAGGCAGAATGGATTTATTTCGCATTACCGTATTCAATCAGGGGATGATGACTTGTTTATAAATAAGGCTGCTACGGCTAGTAATACACGTATTGAAATCCAGGCAGAAGCCCATACCCTCAGCAAGCCGAAGGCATCGTTCGATCAATGGCTCAGGCAGAAACGCAGGCATCTGATGACCGGCGGCTTTTATAAACCTTCGCACAAATTTGCGCTTGGATTATTTGCTTTTTCACAAATAGTGTTCTGGGCTTCTGCCATTAGCCTGCTTGTATTGTGGTACCAGCCTTATGTAGTTCTGGGAATAGTTGCTCTACGACTGTTCGCCCAGCTGCTGGTTACCGGGAAAGTGATGAAAAAGCTTTCCGAAAATGGATTTTTGATGCTTGTTCCTCTGTTCGAGTTTTTCCTGATGATCATAAGCCCTGTGCTTGCTTTTGCCAATGTGCTTAGTAAGCCGGTGAAATGGAGATAATCATTTTTGCTCCGGGTGCAACAAATTTATTACAATTGGGTTATTAGTACATTAACTCATAAGTTTGTATTCTTATAAAACTTCATGGAAGTGGTTAAAGCAGATAACAATGAAAGTATCAGCAAATCTGAGCGGGATTTTCGTTTGGTAAAGTTGATATTGGAGACGGGTAACCGCGCTGCTTATACTCAGCTGATGGACGAATATTTCGAAAAAGTTTATTCACGTATGCTGAAAATGACCGGCCAGCCGGGTGATGCCGAAGATCTTACCATGGAAGCATTTAATAAAGCTTTCAGTAAACTTGATCAATATACTCCTGATTTCGCTTTCAGCACCTGGCTTTACCGCATTGCCAAAAACAATTGTATTGACTATATCAGAAGGAATAAGAGAGACAGTGACAATTTGTTGAATCAGCAGGAAGCTGAAGTCGGAATAGTAGCGCACGAGCTTGCCAATCAACTTCCGAGTCCTGAGCAACTCATGATAAACCGCCAGGAAACCCGTTTGCTTCGCGAAATAGTAGATTCGCTGCATACTAAATATAAGGATATTATTGATGATTTTTATTTCCAGGAATTATCGTGTGAAGAAATCTCCGCAAAACGTAACATACCTGAAGGAACTGTAAAAAACAGGCTTTTCAGGGCACGGGAGCTGCTTTATAATATTATGAGCAAATCGTAATTGAGTGAATAATGAATAACGAATAGTGAATAATGAGGTTGAGAGATAGTCAGATGGCTGAAACCCTGAAACCCTGAAACTTTTATTTCTCCAATTCCCACAGTGCTTTCCTGCAAGCCAGCCGTCCTAATTCTATAAGCTCTTCCGATTTATTGAAATCGAAAACGGAAGCTGCATCAACAGAAGTTTCTACCAAAACATCCGGTTTATATTTTTCGATGTAAATGCTTGCCGCTTTATTCTGAGCAAGGATGATTGAATCGGAAATAATATCAAACATATTATACGGCTTGGGTTTTGGATCTTTGCCGTTCCCGAACTTTTCAGCATAGTGATCAATTACGCCCGACCATTTTTCATTAATTGTCGCCCTGGTTTTAGTATAGAAATTTTCCGGATCTTCCTGTCTGGGTTTTTTTCTGACCGATTTATACGGAATATTGGCGTTAACATTCACAGCGATAAGAATGTCTCCCTCCTTTCTTTCTACCAGGTCAAGTGGTAATGGGTTCAGAACCCCACCATCAACCAGCATCATGCCGTCGAGAGTAACAGGAAGAAACACAGTAGGAATCGAGCTGGATGCCCTGATTGCCTGTAAAAGGCTTCCTTTGCTGAATACATGTTCTTTATGGCCAACAAGGTCGGCAGCCACACAGGAAAAAGGCATTTGCAAGTCTTCAATTTTTACATCTCCGATAAATTCCTCCAGCACTTTCACAATTTTTTCACCTTTTATCAGTCCTCCGTGACCCATAGTCAAGTCCATGAACTTTATAACGTCCATTTTGGTAAATGCGAGAAGCCATTTTGTGAACTCAGGAAGCGTTCCTTTTGCCAGCATCCCGCCAACCATTGCACCCATGGAAGTACCTGCAACCGACGTAATGATATACCCCGACTTTGTAAGTTCGTCAATTACACCTATATGAGCAACACCCCTGGCGCCGCCACTTGATAGAACTAATGCAACATTGCGCGACATAATATTTTATTGAAGTGATGATTTGAAATCAGTAAACTCTTTCAGGAAAATGAAAACTGAAGGATGTTTGACAAATATAGTGATTCTAATTATATTTTGGGAGTGTTTTGATGATATCTTTCAAAGAAATATGTTTTATGTCGGAAGGCGAATAGGGGAGTGGCGCACACACAGCCATCATATAATCATGTGAAAGTCCCTGTGTTTCTATTCCATATCCCTCTGCATCTTCGTTTCCGGTGAGGAGGTAGGAAGCACCGTTTTTAATGATGGTAAACGAATTCAGGTGCTGGGTTAGTCCGCGGCCTATGGCTTTAAGGTAGCTTTCCTTTATCGTCCATAGGGTAATGAAATAATGCATACGGTCTTCTTCGTCGCGGGCCATCAGGTCATTGATTTCAGGTTCCGAAAAGAAGCGTTCGGCTATGCGCAGATTTACTTTGCGTACCCGCTCCACATCAATTCCAATCTCATTTGGAGCAACAGCACAAACCACGTAATGCCCTGAATGCGAGATGTTATAATGTATATTTTGAAGATTTTCTATACGTGGCTTGCCTTTATCTCCAAACACCAGGTTAATTTCCTGATCAGCTTTGCCAAGAAATTGGCCCACTGAATACCGTGCAAGCAATTCACCGGCAACCGTTTGCAATTTGCTGGCAGGATTAAGCCTGTCGCGCACACGCTCTCTTCCCGCCTCCGGTAGAAATTGAAGCAGAATATCCATGAATTCAGGAGTATATTCAGCTTCTTCGAGTTGTACAACAAAGACTTTGATCATTTTTTGTGGTTCAAGGTTCAAAGTTTATATTTCAAATGCCTTCGGCGTTCAAGGGTTCAGATGTTCAAAGTTCAAATGCCTTCGGTGTTCAAGAGTTCAATTGTCAAATTGTCAAATTGCCAAATTGTCCCCCCATCTCCCTTTCCCCCATCTCCCCCATCTTTCACTAACTCCCCGTAACCAATGCAACATCCCCCATCACCCGCATCAGGTTTCCACCCCAGATCTTTTTGATATCTTTTTCACTATAGCCTCGTTTTACCAATTCAAGCGTGATATTTCCCATCTGGCTAACATCTTTACAATCCGACAGACCGCCTCCACCGTCAAAATCGGTACCAATACCTACATGATTAATGCCGGCAATTTTAACCATATGATCAATATGATCAACAGCATCGCTTACGGTTGCTAATCTCGGGGGAAATTTGGAATCAACGGAATGCCATTCGGCGAAAGCGATTTCTCTTTGTTCATCGCTGAGGTCCTGAAAGTTATTGTACTTTTTACGTACTGCAAGTTTTGCCGAATCGCGTTCGGGATACGGCAGAGGTTTTTTGACGTAATCGCTCAGAATACACATT
>Ga0136636_10001831_pt1 | contig 12567 bp, 10 predicted proteins | sample AntDrymUQ8522106_2_FD_104653 | JGI IMG/M metagenome (GOLD analysis project Ga0136636, IMG submission 104653) | Polar desert sand microbial communities from Dry Valleys, Antarctica - metaG UQ852 (21.06) | ecosystem: Environmental > Terrestrial > Soil > Desert | place: Antarctica: Dry Valley... | reverse complement strand
TTCAGTGATTGGTAAAATTTCATCATCTCTGATTCAATCTCTTCGCTGTAGTACATTTTTATTTACCCTGTTTCTCCCTCTTAGCCTATCCTGTTTTGCCTAGCTTATTTATTTTTCATTCCTAAGCATAATTAAACCCAAAATCTAAAAAGCTCTAGCGCACGCTGCGCGTGCGCTACAGCTTTTGGGTTTTAAGGTTTCTTTTGCCTAGCTATTTACATACGACCGCGAAGCATTTGAGCCATTTCATTGGGTTTGGGAGAGTTCTCTACAGCAGTCTCTTCAGTAATCCGACCATCTTCATAGAGTTTATAGAGTGATTGATTCATATTTACCATTCCCTCATAGGTGCATTTAGGAATGATTGCTTCAATTTCATCTACTTCACCACGTTTGATATAGTCGCGGACAGCATCGGTATTGATCATGATTTCATGAACTGCTGCGCGTTTACCGTCAGTGGTTCGCACCAAGGATTGAGCGATAACACCTACTAGAGACTCAGCGACCTGAATTCTCATCGGAGCCTGTTGTTCTGGCTCATAGAGATTCAAAATACGCTCAATCGTCTTAACGGCGCTGTTAGTGTGCAATGTCCCAAATACTAAGTGTCCTGTTTGCGCCGCTTTAAGCGCTGTATTTACGGTTTCCTTGTCCCGCATTTCTCCAATAAGAATAATGTCAGGATCTTCCCGTAAGCAGGCTTTGAGTGCACTATCAAACTTGAGCGTATGGATACCGACTTCCCGTTGTTTGATTAATGCTTTTTTACTTTGATGCACAAATTCAATGGGATCTTCAATTGAGATTAAATGCTTCTGCATTTCTGTATTGATGAAGTCTACCATTGCCGCTAGGGTAGTTGATTTACCTGAACCTGTTGGTCCTGTAACTAAAATCAAACCTTTATGGGTATAGCAAAGTTCGCGAAATACTTCTGGAAGACCAAGCTGATCAATAGACAGAATCTTCAGAGGAATCAAGCGTAATACCATTGCTGAACCGCGCAGTGACTCAAATACATTGATCCGACATCGGGCAAATTCGTATTGAGTTGCACCATCAAATTCTAGGGTGTCTCGAAATTGCTGGATTTGCTTGTCATCCATAATTTCGGTTAGCCAAGTATCAAAGGTTTGCTTGTCTGGTACTGGGTATTGCTCCTGCGTGACAATCAAACCACGACTACGAAATCTGACTGGCTCATTTACACCCGCATGAATATCTGAGCATCCCTGCTCATAGGCATCTTTGACGATCTGCCCGAGGGTTGGTTGTCCAGAGCTACGTTGCAAAATTGACGGCACACCCAGCCCTGGTAAGTTTGGAGGTGGACCTGGACGAATCGGAGGGCGAGGATTGGGGGGTGGCGGTACGCTAGTAACTTGCGTGTCAGCAGGGATCGATAGCTGAGCTTGACGAGCGGCAGCAGCAGCCTGAGCTTGACGAGCAGCAGCTTGTTGCTGCTGTGCCGCACTGGGGGCAGCCGCACGAGGTTGAGAACCTTGACCTTGAGGGTTAGGAGTTTGTGGATTTGGCGCAACTCGCTGTTGTCCTGCTTGAGGATTTGGCGGAATTTGGGGATTGCTTGGAGGTGCAATACGCTGCTGGGCGGGTGATGGTACGGCAGGGTTTGTACGTTGTTGAGGCACACCGCCTCCAGAAGAAGGCGGTGGTGGTACTGGAGGCATCCCAGATTGCGTCATAGTTGAACCTCTTGGTGGTGGCTTTAAGCTTTAGACAATTTAGTAAAGGCGGCTTTTGCTGAGCGAATTCTTTAGATTTGCCCAAAAAATAACCAATCCTATTACCTCATAAGCTAAAAATATATTAGCTGTTGTAAATACTATCCTCAAAATAATTAATGAATATTCTTAGTGCGCTGAGATCTAAGCCAAGCGCAGATACCCAAAAAACTTCTAAAACAACGACTCCAAAACAAACCAAGGGCATTGAAATCAAGTCTCAGCGCGAGCTAGACTATATGAGAGAGTCTTCTCGGATTGTGGCAACTGTACTCAAAGAAATTTCGGAAATCATCGCGCCTGGCATGACTACAAAGGATCTAGATGATCACGCAGAAAGACGAATTAGAGAAATGGGGGCGGTTCCAAGTTTTAAAGGATATTGCGGTTTCCCCGCTAGTATCTGTTCTAGCATTAACAATGAAGTTGTTCATGGTATTCCTAACGCTAGGAAAGTAATTAAGCTTGGCGATCTAGTCAAGATTGATACGGGAGCTTTTAAAAATGGCTTTCATGGTGATTCTTGTATCACGGTTGCGGTTGGAAATGTAAGCGAAAAGGCTGCTAAGTTAATGCGGGTAGCTGAGGAAGCTCTATTTAGGGGCATTGAGCAAGTTAAGCCAGGCAACTGTATGTTGGATTTGGCTGGAGCTATCGAGGATCACGTTAAAGCAAATGGTTTTGCGATCGTTGAAGATTTTACAGGGCATGGTGTGGGTCGTAATTTGCATGAAGAGCCTTCTGTATTCAATTTCCGTACCCATCAATTACCAAATGTGCGCTTTCGCTCAGGCATGACTTTGGCGATCGAACCAATCTTGAATGCTGGTTCTAAGCGTGTGAGGATTTTGGCAGATAAGTGGACAGCAGTTACCGTTGACAATCAACTTTCGGCACAGTTTGAACATACGGTATTGGTAACTGAAACTGGGTATGAGATCTTTACCGATCGCTCAAAAGTTTAGGAATATACTAAATCGTTAATCAAAAAAAGAACAGCGCTGGTGCGCTGTTCTTTTTTTGATTTTTTAATCAGAAATTACTTAATGAAAAGCATTTCTTGATATGTAGGCAATGGCCATAGGTCATCAGCCACTTCTCCTTCCAATCCGTCTACAGCAACACGAACTGTATCCATCAAAGGACGAACCGTGTGTGAGAGGAATTGCATATGAGCCTCAATGGAGTCAAAGTCATGGCTACTCAGCGCCGCACTAAGCTTGCTGGTAGATTCCATCATTGACTTGGTGAGAGATGCAACTTTTTCAATGCTTTCCTTCTCAAAGTCAATACCAATTTCTTTAAGGCTAAGAGCAGTATTCGAGAGATCGGCTAGATAACGAGTTGCCGCAGGAAAAACTAAAGTCTTAACCATACCCACAGCTAACTTAGCCTCAACTTCGATGGACAGAATATACTGCTCAGCGTAGGTTTCAAAGCGACTAGCAAGTTCAACAGGCGACAAAACTCCCAACTTGCTGAACAATTCTTCAATGTAAGATTCCTTGAGAACTGGAAGTGCATCAGCCGTGGTACGCAGATTAGCCAAACCACGCTCAGCAGCTAGCTTGTGCCATTCTTCAGAGTAGCCATTGCCGTTGAAGATAATTGACCCATGCAATTCCATCACTTCCTTGAGAACTGAAGATATCGCATCACTTAGGCTCAACCCTTTAGCCATAGCTGCTTCTAAGCTATCTGCCATCCAACCGAGTGAATCAGCCAAGATCGTATTCATCGCAACCAGTGGCCCTGCTACGGATTGGTTAGAGCCAACAGCACGGAACTCAAAACGGTTGCCAGTGAATGCAAAAGGAGAAGTACGGTTGCGATCGCCTGGATCAGTTGGTAAAACGGGCAGAGTATCTACACCAATATTCATCAAACCTTTGCCAGTCGAACTCTTCAGCTCACCCTTACGGATCTGCTCAAACACATCTTCAAGCTGTGAACCCAAGTACATGGAGATAATCGCAGGGGGCGCCTCGTTCGCGCCTAAACGGTGATCGTTACCAGCCGTAGCCACTACTGAGCGCAATAGAGGACCATATATATGCACACCACGGATAATTGCCCCGCAGAAAACTAGGAACTGCGCGTTAGAGTGGGGAGTATCACCTGGATCTAGCAAGTTGCCTTGGGTCGCATTACCGACAGACCAGTTAACGTGCTTACCAGAACCATTAATACCTGCAAAGGGTTTCTCATGGAGCAAGCAAACAAATCCATGCTTTTTAGCAGTGAAACGCAGAATAGTCATCAGCATTTGCTGGTGATCGGTGGCGACGTTAGCGGCTTCAAAGAATGGTGCAATTTCAAACTGACCAGGAGCAACTTCGTTGTGACGGGTTTTGGCAGGAATGCCGAGGCGGTAGAGGCGTTCCTCAACATCTTGCATGAAGACTTGAACACGTTCAGGAATTGCACCGAAGTAATGGTCATCAAATTGCTGACCCTTGGCTGAGGGCTTCCCAAACAAGGTACGCCCTGCCAATATTAAGTCTGGGCGTGAATTTACAAAGTTAGAATCTATCAAGAAATATTCTTGTTCAGCACCGCAGCTAGAGTTGACAGGAGCCACATCCTTTTCGCCCAAAAGTTTAAGTACTTTGGTGGCGGCTTTATTCATTGCTGCATTGGAGCGTAGCAATGGGGTTTTCTTGTCTAAGGCTTCGCCAGTCCAAGATACGAAAACTGTAGGAATGCAGAGGGTGGAACCATTGTCGGTTTCTAGGATGTAAGCAGGGCTGGTAATATCCCATGCTGTGTAGCCGCGTGCTTCAAAAGTAGAACGGATACCACCGTTGGGGAATGAAGAACCGTCTGGTTCACCTTGGACTAATAATTTGCCAGCAAATTCGGAGATTGCCGAGCCATCGCTCTGGACTGAGATAAAGCCATCATGCTTTTCGGCTGTAGCATTGGTCAAAGGATAAAAGACATGGGCGTAATATAGTGCGCCTTTAGAGATTGCCCAATCTTTCATCGCTAATGCGATCGCGTCAGCTACTGAGCCATCAAGAACTTCACCAGTTTGAATCGTTTTCTTGATCGATTTAAAGACTGGCTTGGGAAGACATTCTTGCATCTTGCTCAGAGTAAACACATCGGTTGCCCACATTTCCTCCAAACGCTTCGGTGCTTTCTTGGGCATCAGTTCACGATTGGTGATTTGATAGATAGCTTGAATGCGCGACTCGTTTCCGCTCATGATTATTTTTAGAAAATATTTAATGTTTGGACGATCATACTCAAGATAGATCTTTGAAACGGGTAAAAAAGATACCGAATTGATTACATTTGCTTGGTATAGCAGCAGACAGAAAAATCAATGATAGGATTTGGCAACTTAGATCATGGATTAAGTTTGTATGCAATACGCTCCGCCTTGGCATCTCCACAATGGCTTACTAATGACTGTTTACACAGCTTTACGCCTAAGTCGTAAGTGGGAGAGCATCACCATTGAGCCAGAGCCTGTATACCAAGACCATATCTTTGCGGGTGCGAATGGAGTCCCAATATTTGGCAAGTATGCTATTCCTGAAAACGCCAAAGGTACGATAGTTGGCACTTATGGCATTACGGGCGACTTAGATAATCAGTGGTTTTTGAAAATATTAGGGCGCAAAGCTTTTGCTAAGGGATATGCAGTTGTTTTATTTGATTGGCGCGCGCATGGCAAAACCGCAGAGCTTTCGCCAGCTTTAACCTCTGACGGACTATATGAGGGAGAAGATTTTGTTCGGATTGCCAGTGGGGCAAAACAACAGGGATGTCCTCAGCCTTTTTGGTTGACAGGATATTCTCTAGGTGGTCAGTTAGCCTTATGGGGAGTTAAGGCAGCCGAAACTATTAGCAGTTGGGGTAATGATCTACATATCACCTCAGCCGAAATTGCTGGTGGTGCGGTGATCTGTCCAAGTGTTGATTCCAACCGATCGCTTACTTATTTAGTAAAAGACGAGCTTGGTCGCTTTTTAGAAAAGTCGATTGCCCGTGAGTTAAAGAAACTAGCGCGAAAAATTGCCAAAATCCATCCTGAAGCGATCGATGCTCAGTCTGTGGAGAGGGCTAACAGCATTTGGGGATTTGATAATGAATTGACGATTACCAAGTTGGGGTTTGCTAGCGTTGAAGAATATTATGATGCGAGCTGTCCTCTATACTTCTTGCCCCATCTCCAAAAGCCAACATTAATCATGTACGCCGCCGATGACCCCATGTTTGACCCGACAATTATTGCTGACTTAGAAAAGATTGCCGCAGAAAATAGTGCGATTAATCTGATGCTTACCAAGTACGGTGGTCATGTCGGCTATGTTAGCAGCAAGGCTTGTCAAAACGAGTTTGGCGATCGCGATCGCTGGTGGGCGTGGAATCGATTTTTTGAGTGGATCGAATCATAATGATTTCCTAAGACTATTGCATTGTTCCTAAAGTCTTGGTTTCGTCCTGAGCAGCGATTGACATATTACTGGGATCTTCATGCCTCTTAGCCTGTGAAAAAATACGATAATGGTCTAAGTTCAAACCTGCCATCTCGGCTTCAGTGTTTTGCATCTTGATGAGGCTGTAATTAGTATCGTCATCAAAAATTGCCAAAGTTACGTTTAACACATCAAGGAAATTGATAAAAGCGCGGCATTCTCTTTCATCATAAGAACTATAAAAGCGAATCAATTCAGCAATATGACTTTCAAGATAAACCCTACTTTCAGGAACAATTAATACGGTTTTGAGTAAAAAGATTACAGGGGTTAAATAATTGTTTGATTCTAATGATAACTGTAAAAAATCTGAAGGTTGGCGACGTTCATTTAGTAACAGGTATTGTAAAACCCGATTTAAGGTGATGTATAGAAAACTCCTGTTCATTTCTTCATGATTGCGATGCTTTTGTAAATACATTAACTTTTGCACCACAGTCAAGCGAATAATTTCAGACGTATCTAAACTATCTCCCGATATACCTATGTACTTAAGTAAGTTTTCTTTAAACTCAATAAAGGTCATCCTCCTAGCTTGCTTATAAAAAGCCTTAGCACTATTTCTAACATTTTGGCTACCTTGCTTATTCAAGATTCGTTTAACCAATATCAGTACTTCATTTCCCAGATTAGTAGGATTTTGTTGCTGGGGAACTAAGTTTACTTTTGCGTCAAGGCGAGCTGTATAGAGTGCTAACTCGAACTTAAATTGCTTCTTGAGCTTGCGAGACATGGTTTCCGCATATTCCCTCTGTTCTTGAGATTTACTAAAATCGGTATAATCTAATGCGAGCAAATAAGATGAAAATCTTTCTGACCAGTTATGGTATTTTTTATGAATGCTCGGTCTACCTGATAGCGATCGCAGAATAGTATATTCATCACTTTGAACAAATTTTTGCAGCCAACTTCTCAAAGTTCTCAACTTAGTAATTCTCGTCAAGATACCGATACTATCTGCTAAAAAAAGGTCTGTTAATTGACGACAAGCATCAATGTTTCCATTAATTGACCAATTATTATTAACGATGTAGCAACAGCGCAAAAGGGTATTATTAAACTCTATTTCCTTCTTATGAAATATAATTTCTCCAAGAGCATAGTAAGCTGAAACATTTTCAATTTCTTCGTACAAAATAAACAGACGATTAAATTGATTTAAAATGTCTTCAGGGTGATACGTTTTGATGATTGCCAAGAAAAATTCATAGATTGACTCTTGAGCTTTGTAGATGCTTCCAGAGGTAATATCAGTTACTGGTTCTGAATTTTGTAAAAACCTACGCTCGTTAGGATGGTTCATCATATTGTGATTTTTTAGAATTTAAGTGTTAATACTACAGCTTTAGATCTTGATAAGTTCACATAAGTTCCTAACGATTTACGATGATACTCCCTTCCCCGTGAAAGATTAGACAATGCAGCGCGCCGCTAATTCTTGGAGTTTAATATTTATTTTTCCACTGGGAAGGGAGTACAACAGTTCTAAATCTTTTATTACATCCTATTGAGGCTTTAAAGGGTACAGAGAAGTTCTTGAAAGTGCCGCGAAGCGGCACTTTCAAGAACTTCTCTGGGTTTTATAAAAGCGCAAAGCGCTGTAAGAGCAATGTCTAAGGTAACCATTGATAAAGTCGTCAAGTTTAACTTATCTCAGTTCACAGACATTATAGATTTTACTCATTTTTTTATAAGACTTGGGCTACATTTAACAAATTATCGCCATTCTAAATTATTTTTACAAAGTATTAGCCTGCACTCAGTCATTAGGCTGAGTACAGACTTTTTATAACAGCGCAAAGCGCTATAAAACTCAAAGATTTTTTGAAAAGATCTTGTGCAATTGCACCAATTACTACTAAGATAATGATCGCTTAAATGGCGAGCGTCGCCAAGTGGTTAAGGCAGTGGATTGTGATTCCACCATACGTGGGTTCAATTCCCATCGTTCGCCCTCATATGCAAAAGAAGAAGCCCCCGTTGCGTAGCAACGGGGGCTTCTTCTTTTGACACTTGCATCAGGACAAAACAGAAGAGCCGCACCGTCTAATCTTTGGGCTTTAATGTCTATTTTTTCACTGGGAAGGGAGTATGATTCGGCGGGCGAAGCCCGCCAAATCATATTTGGGTTTTATTTGCGATCCTTAGTAGTTTACTAATGAAACTATTGGCACTGCTGGCAGAGCTTTTCTCCCCGCAAGAAAATCCAACTCGATCAGAAAACCATAGCCAACTAACTCTGCTCCAGACTGATGGACTAGTTTTGCTGTAGCTGCGGCAGTTCCACCTGTGGCGATTACATCATCGATAATAATTATTCTCTGTCCTTCCGCGATCGCATCTTGGTGGATTTCCAAAGTATCAGTTCCATACTCCAACGCATACTCGACGCGAAATACTGCCGAGGGTAATTTTTTGGGTTTACGAACAGGCACAAATCCACAATTTAGAGCCATTGCTAGAGGAGCACCCAGAATAAATCCTCTTGACTCAATTCCAATGACTGCATCAATTGCCCCAATATTTATTTCAGCGAACTTGGTCTGAAAACTTTGAATAATCTCTGTCAGTCCTTGAGGATGAGCTAATAATGGTGTGATATCTCGAAAAATAATGCCCTGTTGGGGAAAATCAGGAATATCGCGAATAATACTTTTAAAGTCCATGAAGTTGATCGTCAGAGTTGATCGATAGACAGCTTCACAATCTTATCTGTATCCGCGTAATCCCATAAGCTATACACGTGTTTTTTTGTATAAGCACAGTAAAGCCCAAAAAGCTACGGCGCACGCACAGCGTGCGCCATAGCTTTTTGGGCTTTAAGTTTTTTTGCTTGCCTACGTAAGTAGGCAAGCATAATTAAACCAAAAACCCAAAAAGCTGTAGCGCACGCGCAGCGTGCGCTACAGCTTTTTGGGTTTTAAGGTTTCTTTTGCCCACATACTTAGCTGAGAAAGGCGTGCATTAAAAATCTAGATGTATACTGTATGCAATGTGTATAGGTTTGTGCCATGTATGGCTTAAAAGCAGTTGTCATCGGAGCAGGTATTGGCGGACTTACGGCAGGAATTGCCCTACGACAAGCTGGTTATGAAGTAGAAGTCTATGATCGGGTCAGAGAGCTACGCCCTGTCGGATCAGGTATATCCCTCTGGTCAAATGGGGGTAAAGTTCTTAACCACCTTGGCTTGGGTGAAAAACTAGCTGAGATCGGTGGACAAATGAATTACATGGAATACAGACAGCTATCAGGCAACTTGCTTAACCACATCCCTTTACAACCTTTGGTCGAAGAAGTTGGTCAACGTCCTTATCCAGTTACAAGGCGAGACCTACAGAATATACTTCTGGCTAAGTTTGAAGAGCTTGGCGGCAAATTAAAGCTGAGTACTAAGTGTATTGGTGTAAAAGAAGGATTTAGTGAAGTCACGGCCAAATTTGAAGATGGCAGTACTGCTAAGGGTGATTTACTGGTAGCGGCGGATGGAGTGCGATCGCTATTACGCCAATATGTTCTCGATGATACTGTCGAACCTAAATACGCAGGTTATGTGAATTGGAATGGTTTAGTGCCGATCAGTACAGCGCTTGCTGCTGCCGATACTTGGTCAATTTATGTAGGCGAGCATAAACGTGCTTCTCTAATGCCAGTTGCTGGCGATCGCTTCTATTTCTTTTTTGATGTGCCATTACCATTGGGTACTGTTAATGATTTCGCCAACTATAAAAATGAACTAAAAAACCATTTTCAAGGCTGGGCAGAACCAATACAGCTATTGATCGAGCAAATAGAGCCTGAAACAGTAGCCCGTGTGGAAATCCATGATGTTGGTCCCATTTCTAAACTGGTGAAGGGAAGGGTTGCCTTATTAGGTGATGCCGCCCATGCTACTTGTCCTGATCTAGGGCAAGGCGGTTGCCAAGCTATTGAAGATGGATGGGTGTTGGCTAATTATCTGGTATCCACAAATTTGGGTGTTCCTGACGCACTGAGGCGCTATGAAGCAGAACGCAAAATTAGAACTACAGAAATTGTGAATAAGGCACGCAATCGAGCTGAGGCGATTCATGGCAAAGATCCTGAAATTACCGAAAAGTGGTATCAACAGCTTGCCGAAGAGAGTCCATTAGATGTGACTTCCGCGATCGCTAAGATCATTAAAGGAGGTCCGCTACATTGATTTCACCATCAGATCTGACAATCACATCACTCAATCAAATGAGTCAGGAACAGTTTGGAGAATCGCTGGGGGCTATCTATGAAAGTACTCCTGAGGTTGCCGATCAAGCTTGGCGATCGCATCCATTTTTAGATATTTCACATCTACATCAAGCGATGGCGATGATTGTTCTAAATATGAGTGATGCTGAACAATTGCATTTGATTTATGCTCATCCAGATCTTGGCAGTAAGTTTAAGATGGCAGAAGCTTCTGTACTAGAACAATCAACTATCGGACTAGATCAACTTTCGGCGGTAGAATTCCATCAATTTCAAGAGCTTAATCAAGCCTACAAAGATAAGTTTAAATTCCCATTCATCATCGCAGTTAGAAATCACACTAAAGATAGCATTCTTAAATCCTTTAAGCAAAGGCTACAAAATACGATAGAAGTGGAACAAAAACAAGCGATCGCCGAGATTAATGAGATCGCTAGATGGCGATTAATTTTAGCGATTAACTTAGGTAGGCAAAAGAATCCTTAAAACCAAAAAAGCTGTGGCGCACGCGCAGCGTGCGCCACAGCTTTTTTGGTTTGGTTTTTATTATGCCTACCTAAAACCCAATAAATTTATTGTCAAAATCCTATGACTTACCCTAGAGACATGATCGGCTATGGAAGGCTTTCTCCCGATCCCAAATGGAAAGATAATGCCCGTGTTGCAGTGCAATTTGTAATTAACTACGAAGAAGGAGGTGAGACTTGCATCCTTCATGGTGATAGCAGTTCCGAAACTTTTCTCTCTGAAATTGTGGGTGCTGCTCCCTTTCATGGGCTGCGCCACATGAATATGGAATCATGCTATGAGTACGGAAGTCGAGCAGGTTTTTGGCGCTTATATCGTATGTTTTGCGATCGCCAAATCCCTGTGACTGTCTATGGTATTGCCATGGCACTAGAACGAAATCCTGAAGCTGTCTCGGCGATGTTAGAAGCTGATTGGGAAATTGCTAGTCATGGCTATCGCTGGATTGACTATAAATATTTTGCACCTGAACAAGAGCGTGAACATCTACAAAAAGCGATCGCCATTCATACAAATGTGACTGGAAGCCGTCCTTTGGGCTGGTATACGGGGCGTACTAGTGAGCATACCAGACGCTTAGTAGTCGAAGAAGGCGGATTTCTATATGATTCTGATAGTTATGCCGATGATCTGCCCTATTGGAATTATGAATATGGGAAACCACATCTAGTAATTCCTTACACGCTAGATAATAACGACATGAGATTTGCTACTCCACAGGGTTTTAACTCAGGCGATCAGTTTTTTAGTTATTTACGAGATGCCTTTGATGTTCTCTATTCCGAAGGTGAAACAGCACCGAAAATGATGAGTATTGGTTTGCATTGTCGCTTAGTCGGTAGACCGGGAAGAGCTGCCGCATTAGCCAGATTTCTAGACTACATCCAGAGTCATCAACAAGTTTGGATCTGTCGCCGCGTTGATATTGCCCACCACTGGCACAAGCATCATCAACCAAAAAGTTAAAAAAACCGCGCAAGGCGCAGCTTTTTTTAGAAACTATACAGTGCCTTGCGCTGCCACAGAACCCAGATAATTTTTCAAAAGTGCCGCGAAGCGGCACTTTTGAAAAATTATCTGGATTACTCAAACCCTCAATAAGCTGTAGCTGTCGCCACTTGCATAACGACAAAGAACCCAAAAGAGAAAGGCGGCGCGGTGCGCCGCCTTTCTCTTTTGGGTTTTACAGTAAATGACTAGAAAAAGATAAACCTTCGATTTGGTCAATGGGAACCATCCAAATTTTATTTTGGTAAGGCTTCCAGACAGCACTCATGATGTAGTGATTACGTAAGGAGATAATATGCACATGGGGGATGCCAGAGAACTTAGAGCAGGAACGCAAAAAGTCCAGAGTTCTAATCAAACGGCTATGCAAAAATGTAGCCATCTCGTCACTACAGTTTTGGCGCAACATTGGCACAACCTGTGGATCACTATCTCCCCTTAACTCATAGATAATATGAGTTTTACCTTTGAAATCAATTTTGCGCGATCGCAACTCCCACCCACATAAAACCCCAAAACCGATCACAGCCATTCCCAAGTCGATGTGAAAATCACGCATTTGAAACTTTGTGTT
>Ga0136636_10001830_pt1 | contig 12572 bp, 14 predicted proteins | sample AntDrymUQ8522106_2_FD_104653 | JGI IMG/M metagenome (GOLD analysis project Ga0136636, IMG submission 104653) | Polar desert sand microbial communities from Dry Valleys, Antarctica - metaG UQ852 (21.06) | ecosystem: Environmental > Terrestrial > Soil > Desert | place: Antarctica: Dry Valley... | reverse complement strand
AGAACTGCCAAATGTAATTTTTGCCAACATTTGTAGCTACACTAATCTACACTACATAAAATCTAAAATTACTTTTAAAGTAATGGATAAATAAGAAACAGCAACCCTGTAACAGTAGCGCAAATACTATCAGCTAATTGTTTTACAAGATGGGGTAGATAAACAATTTTATAAAAATATTTTTATTCGCAGCCGCAAGTATAATTAGTGTTGGTTGTAATTATTTATACTCGTAATAAGGTATCTCATCATTACTAGCCGTTTCCTGCTGCTGCCAGTATGCTAATGTAACCACATGGCCGGCCGGAGTTTTTAACATCCTGCCAAAGATGGCATTGATGGAATTGAAAGTATAATCAGTAACACCTACTGAAAAAGTTTCAGGCGCCGGTGGAGGAGGTGGTGGTGGTGGAAGTTCTTCGCCATCTGCAGCTTTAACAACAGGTTTTGCAACAACTTTTGGTGCAGGCGTAGGTGCACTTACAACCGTAAATCCATTGAAAGTTAACAGACGCTTTAAAAACTCAACCCGGTCGGGTGTCACATTCTTTTCCACAATACCACACTTTACCCCTTCCAATTCTTCAAATTCGTGATTTTTATTGATTGGCATTAATGATGTTTAATTTGTGATGGATACTATTTGATAAACTGCTGCTTTAATAAATATTGCTTTAACAAATATTGCTTTAATAAATATTGCTATAACAAATTGTGTGGTAAAAGCTCAGTATGCTATTACTGTAAAAGCCCGCCCGGCTTAATGGCGTTTGGACGGGATTGCGGAGTCCGCCCGGGCTTGCCATCCGGATGGGCCAATGCATTGGAGTAAAGAAATATAGCCCGGCCTAAAAATTGCTGTATTTCTTTTCTTCCATACTTTCTTCACCCTCAACCTTTTTAAACCCTTAACCTTATTTACACAACTGATTGAATATAACTGTACAACCAGCCAATTAAGCCGGAGAAAACTATACCTGCTGCACAAATAATTAAACCAAGTTTTGCCGAATCGGTTAACTGTACTGTTGCAACGGGCTGTTCATTTTTATCCATAAACACGGCTCGCACTATCTTTAAATAATAAAACAACGATACTACAAGGTTTAAAGCTACTATACTGATGAACGCATAATTTGCTTGCCCTGCGCCGGCTTTTATTAAAAATAATTTTCCAAAAAAACCTGCTGTTGGCGGTATGCCTGCCAATGAAAACAGGGCTAGTGCTAAAATCCAGCTTACAAATTTATTTGTTTGATATAGTCCTTTGTAATCGTTTATCAGGGCTTTGCCAGATTGCGACTCAATTGCATTGGCTACCCCAAAAGCGGCAAGGTTAGAAAAGATATAGATGAGCATAAAATACACCACCGAAGTACTGCCTTCTATGGAATTGCTGCTGATACCTACCAGTATAAATCCAACCTGTGCAATAGATGAAAAAGCAAGAAAACGTTTGATATTTTGCTGCCGCAATGCAAACAGATTGCCTACTATCATGGTGATAACAGATAGCAGCATAATAAGATTATACCAAACTGAATGTAAAGGTTGAAATACTTTAAAAAGTAGGTCGATAAAGGCAAAGGCAAATGCACCTTTAGAAATGACTGATAAAAATGCAGTGGTAGCAGTGGGTGCACCTTCGTACACATCTGCCGTCCATAAATGAAAGGGTACAATGGATAGCTTGAAAGCGAATGCTGCAAACAAAAATATAAAGGCCATTATTTGTAAGGGGCTAGCTGTAAGCAATGCAGGCATGGCAGCAAAACTAATGGTGCCGGTGGCGCCATAGAGCAGCGAAATGCCAAATAATAAAATACCGGAAGAAAACGCAGAAGTAAGAATCATTTTAACGGCAGCCTCTGAGGAAACTCTTTTTTGCAAATCGAAATTAGCCATGGCTGCTACGGGTATAGATGCCAACTCGAGCGACAAATAAAACATCAATAAATTTCCACTGGATAAAAGGAAGAACATGCCCATTAATGCAGATAGCATCAAAATAAAAAACTCTGCCAGTTGGTCACTTTTTTTAAACCAGTCTGTAAATAATAATGAGATTAGCAGTACACCAAGATTTAGAATATTTTTTTGCAGGATGATCAATGCGTTGGTATGGTATATGCCGCCAAACAAAATGCCTTCACTATTGGCAATAAAGCCAACAATTAAATTGATAAATAGCAGCACCTGAACTACTACAAGCAGGCGATCGTTGCTCATGCCTTTTCCTATTTTGATAAACAATATCAAAAAGAGCAGGATGGCTATCAGCAGCTCAGGTTTCATTAAAATAAGGAACTCATTCATCCAGTCTGGTTTATTTTAAAATAGATAATTTTTGCATAATAATTTCTGCTCCGGGCTTAACCAAATCTGATAGCCAGAAGGGAGCTAAACCAATAGCCAATATGCCAGCAATTAAAATGATGGCGGCCAGTCTCTCGTTCCATGCAGCATCTTTAATGCCGGTAAAGCTTGCTTTTAGAGGGCCCATGGCAACTTTGCCGATGGCTCTTAAAATATAAACGGCAGTTACCACTATGCTCATGCAAGCAGCAATAGTAGCAATGCGATGGAAGGCATCTGTATTTTGCCAGGAGCCAACAAAAATCGTCATCTCAGCAGCAAAACCACTTAAGCCTGGCAGCCCAAGTGAGCAAAGGCCAACTATAAATAATACGGTAGAAATAAAGGGTGTTACTTTCAATAATCCACCCATTTCATCTACTTGTCTTGTATGGGTTCTTTCGTAAATCATGCCAATGACGGCAAAAAAAAGTGCCGTCATTAAACCATGACTAACCATTTGCATTACCGCACCTACAATAGCTGTTTTGGTAAGCATTCCAATACCTAGCAACACAAATCCACAGTGGCTTACAGAAGAATAGGCGTTGATGTATTTTAAATCTTTCTGCATCATGGTAGCAAAGGCTCCGTATAAAATAGCGATGGAAGATAACACGATAATGATATCAGCATATTCTTTTGCCCCATCGGGCATTAGGTAGGTAGCTACACGTAAACAGCCATAGCCGCCAAGCTTCATAGAAATGCCGGCCAGAAACATAGACCCCGCTGTAGGTGCAGAAGAGTGACCATCCGGTACCCAGGTATGAAAAGGAAACAAGGCTGTAAACACTCCAAAGCCTGCAAACAATAAGGGAAAGCAAATTTTTTGAACGTTAACCGGAATATTTACTTTGGATAAGGTAACCAGATCAAACGTTTTTAAATCGGTACCAAAGTAGGCACCCAGCATGCCAACCAAAACCAATGCTGAACCAAACATTAACAGCAATGCCAGTTTATTGGCAGCATATTCTTTTTTGCCGCTACCCCATATTCCAATCAATAAAAATTTAGGTATCACAGCTATTTCTAAAAAGAAGAACAGAATAAATAAATCGAGCGACATAAAAAATCCGTAGGCTCCCATGCTGAGTAAAATCAGCAGGAAGAAAAACTCTTTTGTCATTTTTTCTATATTCCACGAAACGAGGATGCCGGCAATTACCACCATTGCGGTAAGCATTATCATGGCAATGGATATGCCATCTACACCAAGGTGAAAAGAAATGTTAAGCGAAGGAAACCAATTGTATTGCAGCTCGTACAAAAATTGGGCAGTGTTGCCAGTTGCTCTTTCTTTGTTAAAAGAGGCAAATAATGCCAACGACAATAATAATTGTACAGCCGATCCCGTTAAGGCAATCCATTTGGCTTGTTGCTTTGCAGCCAGCAGCACTGCAACACCGGTTGCTAATGGTATCAGTATGAGTAATAAAAGATTCATTCAATTTATTTTATCAGTTTTTTATGCCCTTACTTGTTAAGGACTTTACTTCCATATATAGATAAACAACACAGCCAATCCAATTACACCCACCAAAAAGAAAATGGCATATTGCTGTACTTTACCGGATTGAAAAGTTTTAATTTTTTCTGACAGTTCTCCGGTGCCATTGGCTGTTGCATTTACCAACCCATCCACTACATTTTTATCGAACCATGCAGCCCATTTTCCAATAATGCCAAACAGAATATTATTGGTGATGAACAGGTACATTTCATCAATGTAAAATTTACGGTAAGCAGCTTTGTAAAAACCATTTAGCGAGGCAGCCAATTTATCTGCCTTGTTATTATTGGTTTTATAAAAAAGTACAGCTATTAAAATACCTGTTACTGCCAGCGCCACCGGGGCTATAGAAAAACTCAGGTGCATTTGAGAAGCTAATGCTTTACCATCTGTAGTTACAAAATTGCCAAAAGGAATAAAGCCTGCTATGCAGGATGCAATAGCCAGCAATACCAACGGCATCATCATTGCAAAGCCACCTTCACCAGGATGATCGCCATGGGCCTCACCCCCCGTCCTTCCGAAAGGTTTGGACAAGTTCTCCAGGGGTGAGGGAGCTGTGTTCCAAAATATTGAGAAATACAGCCTAAACATGTAAAAAGCAGTAAGGCCGGATGTGATTAATGCAGCATAAAATACCAGGTGATTTTGCTGGTAAGCTGCCAGCAAAATTTCTTCTTTGCTAAAGAAGCCTGCAAAAGGAGGGATACCCGAAATTGCCAAACAGGCAATTAGAAAAGTGATGTGGGTGATGGGTAAATATTTTCTGAGTCCACCCATATCTTTCATATCATTACTGTGTACATAATGTATTACAGCACCTGCACCAAGAAATAACAATGCCTTAAACATGGCATGAGTAAACAGGTGAAACATCGAAGCTGTAAAACCTAGTCCTGCTTCGCCACCGGTTTTAGAAACTCCCAATGCAAACATCATAAACCCAATCTGGCTCATGGTGGAGTAAGCTAGCACCCGTTTTATATCTGTTTGTGTGCAGGCAATTATTGCGGCAAACAAAGCAGAGAAAATGCCGGTATAAGCAACAATATCCATTGCCGGTGGCGACATTTGAAAAACAGGGAATAGTCTTGCTACTAAAAATACACCAGCCACCACCATTGTTGCAGCATGTATCAATGCCGAAACTGGTGTGGGCCCTTCCATTGCATCTGGCAGCCAGATGTGCAAGGGGAACATGGCACTTTTACCAGCACCACCAATAAATACCAATACTAAACCCCATGTTAAAGCAGAAATACCTACAAATGAAGCATTGATAGCAGTTAATAAATTGCTGGATTCATAAGAAGTTAAGCGCTCAATCAGTTCACTAAAATTAAATGTGCCGGCATAAAAAGAAAGTATAAGTATGCCGATTAAAAAACCAAGATCTGCAAACCGGGTAACAATAAACGCTTTTTTACAGGCGGCTACAGCACTTGGTTTATCGTAATAAAAACCAATGAGTAAAAAGGAAGAAACACCTACCAGCTCCCAAAAAATATACAACTGAAAAATATTGGAAGATAATACCAGCCCCAACATGGAGAATGTAAACAAACCAAGAAACGCATAGTAAGTTGCAAATCTTTTTTCACCTTTTAAATAGGCCAGGCTATAAATATGTACCAGTAAAGAAATAAGCGTAACTACTACCAGCATCATGGCGGTTATGGGGTCAATCATTGCACCCATATCAATTGAAAACCCTTCAGAAAATTGCAGCCAGGTATATTTAAAAACAATTACTTTTTGATATACACCAGCTACTTTTCCATATTGAAAAAAGTATTGGTAGGCGGTGTAAAAAGCAAGACCTGCTGAAGTGGTTAGCAGGGTAGTAGCAATAATACCTGCCGATTGGTTAAAGTGTTTTCTTCCAAATAATCCCAATACTATAAACGCCGCCAGTGGTAGTAAAGGAATCAGCGCTATTTCTACTGCATTTGACATAATTAATATTTCATTTCTTCTGTTTGCGCTACATCAATAGATTGGTGAGAGCGGTAAAGGTTAATGATGATGGCAATGGCCACTGCGGCTTCTGCTGCTGCAATAGCAATAACAAAAATGGTAAAGAAAACCCCATCCAACCTGTTTGGCCACAGGTATTTGTTGAATGCTATAAAATTCAGGTTTACGCTGTTTAAAATCAGCTCTACACTCATAAGCATGGTGATGAGATTTTTCCTGGTAAAAAAGCCAAACATCCCAATAAAAAATAAGGCTGTGCTAATGAATAACAGGTGGTATAGTCCGGGTAGTAGTAGCATAGTTAAATTTTATCCTGTTCTTGTACTGTGGTTAATGGTTGTGTTGTGGTAGAACGGATAGCGATTACAATGCAGCCAACCAATGCAGCCAGCAATAAAATACTCACCACTTCAAATGGAAGTGCATAGCCGCCTGCTGTTGTAGCCAGCATTCTTTCGCCAATGGCTTTAATGTTTGGTTCAATGGCCTGCTCTGTAGTGGCAATAAAATTGTTTTTATACACTTGCAGCATTACCAAAGCAAAGGAACAAAATACGGCTGCTGCTGCAAATACTTGTTTGCCAATTTTTTGTTGGGGCAACAATTCGCCTGCATTTTGTGTTAGAAAAATGGAGAAGATGATGAGCACTGTAATGCCACCTACATACACAATGATTTGTACTGCGGCAATAAAATCGTATTGCATCCAAAAATAAAATCCGGCAATGCCAATGAGTGAAAAAAGTAAATAAATGGCAGCACGGAATATTTGCCGGGAGCTAACGGCCAAAACTGCACTCACTAAAGTAAGTATGGCCAGCAAATAAAAAACAATGGTTGATCCGCTCATGTAATGTTAAATTCTGTAAAAAATATTATTTAGTTTGTACTATTCAGATTTATTATTATTTAGCTTAAAGCTGCACCCTAATTTCTTTTTTGCACCCCTTACTCTACTCCATCCATAATTTTTGAATCAGGGTTATTTAAAATCTTTGTTAGTTCACTTCTGTTAAATACGCTGTGCTCAAATGTTTGCGCCATTTTAATGGCGTCAGAAGGGCAGGCTATCACACATAAGTTGCACATAGTGCAGAGTTCCAGGTGGTACACCAATTTGTCAATTGCTTTCTTTTTCTTTCCTTCGGGGCTGATATCAAATTTGGTAATTACCTTAATGGTTCCGTTAGGACAAGCCAGTTCGCAGGCGGTACATCCCGTGCATCGGTGTTCATTTTTATCATCATGTGGCATTACCACTTCGCCTTTAAATCTATCAGGTAAATTAAGCGTTAACCTGTTTTCAGGATATTGTTGGGTGATGATTTCTTTGTGGTGGGTGAAATAATAGCCAGTGCGCCGTAAACCAATCAACATAGATTTGATGGCGTGGTAAATATCCAGTATATAATTTTTTAAAAACATTTGTTAGGCTATTTTATAATTTTTGTTTTAATAAGTTTAATTAGGTTTTTGATCATTAGCCTACGCTAAAAATGCCAACCCAATATCGCCATAATGGTAACCAGCAAAATATTGAACATGCTGATAGGTAATAAATATTTCCATTCCAGGTTTAGCAATTGATCAATACGCATTCTTGGGAAAGTCCACCGGAACCACATGATTAAAAATATCAGGAAAAAGGTTTTACTAAAAAACCAAAGGCTTGAAGGAATATAATCCATCACATGATTGAAGGCTTCCCAATGCCCAATGTGAAAAGGCATCCAGCCACCAAGAAACAGCGTAGCACCAATGGCACATACAATAAATACGTTTACATATTCAGCTAAAAAGAACAGCGCAAATTTCATCCCAGAGTATTCTGTATGAAAGCCGGCAGTAAGTTCAGACTCAGCTTCTGCCAAATCAAAAGGGGCCCGGTTGGTTTCTGCAGTTACAGCAATAATAAAAATTACAAAGGCAATCAGCATGGGAATGTGACCTTTAAAAAGCCACCAGCCATCGGCCTGCGATTGAATGATATCGTTAAAATTTAAACTGCCTGTTAATATCACCACCGTCATAATTGAAAGGCCGGCAGAGAGTTCGTAGCTTACAATTTGTGCCCCGCTACGCATGGCGCCCATCAATGAATATTTATTGTTACTTGCCCAGCCTGCCATCAAAATACTGATGACCATAATAGAGGAAATAGCTGATACATATAATACGCCAATATTAAGATCCCACAGTTGAAAATTTCTTGCAAAGGCAATAGGCGCCATTAGCAGCATGGCAACTATTAAGGCAATTACCGGAGCCAGGTTAAACAACATTTTATCTGCACCATCAGGGGTTAAACCTTCTTTTACCAGCAGTTTTACAGTGTCTGCCAAAGATTGCAGCATACCTTTTGGTCCAACCCTGTTTGGCCCCAGCCTAATTTGTATCCAGGCAGATACTTTTCTTTCCATTATTACCAGTACCAGCCCTAAACCTGCAAACAGGCCAATTACACATACACCGGCAATGATCATTTCAATCACCATTACCCAAGTGGGACTAAACGTGGCATTTAGCCAGGTGTCTATACTTTTTGATATGTCTGAAAAGCTCCACATAGTATGTTAACGCCAACTTGCAACAAAGCAAAAGCGCCGGTTATTTTTTAGGTTAAATTTTTATAAGTAGCCAAATGGCTGAATGCGCTGTTTTCTATTATTTCTATCCGGCTAATCTCATTCTATCACCTTGCCTTATCCTCTTTTTAGCGGGGGGCTTTGGCATTATTACCTGTCAATATCCGGTATCACCAAATCTAATGTACCCATCATTGCCACCATATCGCCCAAAATACTACCTTTTGCAATATGCTCCAACACGGATAAATTGCTAAAACCCGGCGACCGGAATTTAATCCGGTAGGGAGTAGTGCCACCCTCGCTTACAATATACACTCCCAGTTCACCTCTTGCAGTTTCTACCCGCTGGTAAAATTCTCCTTTAGGTAGTTTTAAAACGGCTTTTGTTTTGGTCTGAAAATCACCTTCCGGAATATTATCAATCAATTGTTCAATTATGCGGATAGACTGTTTCATTTCTTTAATCCTCACCATGTACCGGGCAAAAGAATCGCAGCCGGTTTCTATTATTTCATCAAACTGAAGGTTTTCGTATCCTTCATAAGGGTATAGTTTTCTAATATCGCACTGCACACCACTAGCCCTTGCAGTAGGCCCGGTACAGCCAAAAGAAATTGCATCTTCTTTGGTAAGTTTACCCACGCCTTTCATCCGGTTTTGGAAAATAATATTACCTGTTACCAGCTCATCGTATTCGTCAATTTTGGCATGAAACATTTTAAGAAAACCCTTCACATTTTTTTGAAAATCCGGGTGAATATCCTGCATTACGCCACCGGGAACAATGTAGTTCATGGTGAGCCTTGCACCGCAGGTTTGCTCCATAATATCGTTGATATTTTCTCTTTCTCTAAAGGCATGAAAGAAGGGTGTAAATGCGCCCAAATCCATTGCCATAGCACCCCACCAAAGTTCATGCGATGCCACCCTGGTAAGCTCATCCATCAGTATGCGTATTACTTTTGCTCTTGATGGAATTTCTACTCCCAGCCCTTTTTCTACACACAAAGCACAGCCGTGGTTGTTAATGTGAGAAGATAGATAATCCATCCGGCTGGTAACATAAATAAATTGCCGGTAGCTGAGGCTTTCGCACATTTTTTCTATGGAGCGGTGGATATAACCAAGATGGGGCTCTATCTTTTTGATTGTTTCTCCATTTAATGTAACTACCAAATGCATTACGCCATGGGTAGCCGGATGCTGAGGCCCTATATTGATTATAAAATCACCTGTATTACCAGCCTGTTTGTTGGTTTCATCTTTTACTATAATTGTTTCTCTGTACATTCAAAAATTATATTTTTTGAAACTATTTTTTTTATTGACCAAACATTTATTCTTTGTGCAGCTTCTTTGGCAAATATGATTTTGTTATTTTTTTTGGTAAAGGAAATAACAAAATCATATTTGTACATTATATATTTATTGGGCTTTTACCACCATTATTATCTACCATCTTACTATTGTACAATTCGGTTTTTTGTTATGCCCATACCTCAATTTTAATTACGCTGCAACTACGGATAATTATTTTACCCTTGTCCTAAATTTCTCCTTGTAAAGTTAAGGAGGCATCTACAACTTTATCATATTTACAGCATCTTCAAAATCTTTTCTCAATGGATTTTTCCCCTCCCAACCATCAGGTAAAATGAGCAGCCTTAAATCCGGATGGTTTAAAAAATTAACCCCAAATAATTCATATACTTCCCGCTCATGAAAATTGGCTGTTTGCCAGATATCACTTACGGTTTCTACAGCAGGCTCATCCCTGTTTAAATTTATTTTTATTACAATATTGTGCCGGTAGCGGGTAGAATCGAAGTGATAAACCATGGTTAAATGCGTTTTCCAATCTATACAGGTAAGGCAAAAAAGATAATCGAAAAACAGGTCATCCTCCTTGCGAAGCTGCTGTGCAAACTGTTTCCAGTCGGCCGCTTCTACTTGTATATTCAACCATTCGCCACCTTCATCAAAAGTTGCAGTTGCCAGTAATGAAGTGATTTTAATTTTAAGTTCTTCGTTTGTCATTCCAATAAAATATTTTAAACCTCCGCCGCCGTACGTAGTGTTATTATTTGAGGTGACTTATTCTTTATTAAAAAAGTAGTATCTGCAGTTTCTATAAACCTATTGCGTCACTTACCCTTGCTCTTTTACCCTTTTGGGTTGGGGGCTTGCTCCCTCGTCATTCCAGCCTTAATTTTTTCCTGCAATGTCATCAAAGCATGTATCAATGCTTCCGGCCTTGGCGGACAGCCGGCTACATACACATCCACCGGTATTACATGATCGGCGCCTTTTACTACAGAATATGTATTGTAAAAAAATGGACCGCCGCTAATAGCGCAGGCACCCATGGCAATTACATACTTTGGGTCGGCCATTTGATCGTATAATCTTTTTAAAACCGGGGCCATTTTATTTACAATAGTGCCGGCAATAATTATTACATCGGCCTGCCTTGGCGAGGCACGGGCTACTTCAAATCCAAACCGGGAAAAATCGTATTTGGCTCCTGCTACCGACATATATTCTATACCACAGCAGCTTGTAGCAAAAGTGAGCGGCCACAAAGAATTAGACCTTGCCCAATTTATAAGGTCATCCAGCTTGCTGGTAATTATGCCGCCGCCTGCCATCTCGTGTACTTCACCCGGAAAAGAAGATTTTAGATCGGGTGCTATGGTTGGCATTATTAAACCATCTCCATTATTTTCAGCTTTACTCATATAAAAATGATGCGTTAGTATTAAAACATGAGGTGAATTCGTTACAAAATTCTTGCTTATAAAATCCTTACCCCTGTCTTTTTTGTTAAAATTTAATAACATGCCAAAGGCAAATAGGTTTTAAACCCATTTTAATGCACCTTTTTTATGTGCGTATAAAAAACCGGCAAATAATATAAAAAAGAAAATAATTACTTCTACTAAGGCAAACCAGCCCACTTGTTTGGCTACAACAGCCCAGGGATAAAGAAACACCAGCTCTACATCAAAAATTAAAAAGATAAGGGCAAATAAATAATAGCCCACATTTAATTGTACCCATGTTTTACCAATGGTAGGGATACCGCATTCATAAGGTTGGCCTTTTTGGGGGTTGGTGGTTGACTTTGTAACAACCTTAGCAATCATAATAGCAATTATTGCAAAGGTTAAACCGGCAAGAATCAAAACAATCATCGAAGATGCACCCATAGAAATTCAGTTAATGAATGAAGAACTTTTCGGGGTACAAGGTAACGAAATTTTAAATATGCTGTAGCCCTTTACAGTTGTAGTTTTTATCATTGCAAGGGCTGATATTTATCATAAATTTATTTTGGTATCTGCGGAGGAAAATAAAATCAGCCATATATTTCCTGGTGAATATTTTTCTTATCGTAGCCCATATTCAAGATTGTTTGCTTTGCTTCATCTATCATTCCCTTCCACCCACAAAGGTAAAAATCAATGGGCCTTCTATCGTTGCAAATAGCTACGTACACAGGATGTACGTAGCCGGTGTGGCCTTCCCAATCCTCTCTCGAAAGCGTGGGCAGGTAATGAAAACCAGGCATGTTTTTTTGTAAAGCCGATAACTCATCTAAATATAAAAGACCGTCTTTGGTGCGGCAGCCAAATACAAGGTAAATATTTTTATGTGGTATATTTTGCTGCTGCAAATGATGTAGCATACTACGGAAAGGTGCAATACCGGTGCCGGTGCAAACCATTACTATATCATTTTGTATGGGCTCTTTTAAACTAAATACGCCTTGTGGCCCCCGAAGGCTAAGCAGGGAGCCAACTGTTACCTCACTAAAAAGATAGTTGGTGCCGCTACCATTTTTATCCAGTACAATTACCAGCTCAAATATATTGCTGCCATTAGGCCATGATGCTATTGAATAGCTGCGCCAGCGCTTATTTACTTTTTCGTGAATGGGCAAATCTAGGGTTACAAACTGACCAGGTACAAAATTAAAGCTGTTGAGTGAATCAACCTGTAGCCAGAATCTCCTGGTATCTGCCGTTTCATTTTCTATTTTTATTACTTGGCAGGTAAGCCATGGTAGTAAAGCCATTGTTGTTTTTTTGCAATGTTACAAATAATAAATTCGACTGGTTGTTGACCCCAGGTTT
>Ga0136636_10001829_pt1 | contig 12572 bp, 10 predicted proteins | sample AntDrymUQ8522106_2_FD_104653 | JGI IMG/M metagenome (GOLD analysis project Ga0136636, IMG submission 104653) | Polar desert sand microbial communities from Dry Valleys, Antarctica - metaG UQ852 (21.06) | ecosystem: Environmental > Terrestrial > Soil > Desert | place: Antarctica: Dry Valley... | reverse complement strand
TAAGGGGTATAGCTATTTCTAATAGGCACAAATGTTTTAGATTATTAAGTTCCAAAACAATGAAAAATTAATGACTTTTCAAAATTATGATATACATTTTTATAATTACTACTCTATTTATAAATGAAATAGTCTTAAAAAGGTACAAAAAACCAACATAAAACCAAGTAGATTAAAAAAAATCGGCTCTATAACCTTTCTAGTGGGTAAAATTCATTGATAAATAAAGGCCACGAATCGAAGATCGACCACTTGACATACATGGTAAATAATCAAATGGTCTTTAGAAAAAAACCCACCCACTTAAATCAACATAGAGCCAAAAAATCTGAATTTGAACAAATTTACATTTATAAAACAATTGCATCATTTTAAATATCAAAACTCAAAAAATCTATTTTAGATTATCGCAATTCAATAAATAAAATCTTTGAGGACAATTGTGTTTTGTATCTTTGCATTTTCAAATAATAATATATGTCAATAAACAATCCATACATTCATATTCAAGGAGCTCGAGTCCACAATTTAAAAAATATTAGTCTAAAAATCCCTCGTAATAAATTTGTAGTTATAACTGGTGTTTCCGGAAGTGGAAAATCATCATTGGCATTTGACACTTTGTATGCCGAAGGCCAAAGACGATACGTTGAAAGTTTAAGTTCCTATGCCCGTCAGTTTTTAGGACGGCTTGATAAACCTGAAGTCGATTTTATAAAAGGTATACCTCCTGCTATTGCAATAGAGCAAAAAGTTAATACCCGAAATCCGCGCTCTACAGTTGGCACATCGACCGAAATATATGATTATTTAAAGTTATTGTATGCTCGATTAGGCCGAACTTATTCCCCCATTTCAGGTAATGAAGTTAAACGCCACTCGGTAAAAGATGTTATTTCTTTTTTTTCAAACTTAGTCAATGAAACAAAGGTTGCTGTAGTCGCACCATTTCATCAACCCGATAACAGATCTTGCCAGGATCAACTTGGCTTGCTACTAAAACAAGGATTCAGTCGAGTTGAATCAAAAGGAGAATTTTATAGAATTGATGAGTTAATAGAAAGTTCTGATCTCTGCGAAAATTTTAATCTTGTTATTGATCGCTTATCGGTAACAGAAAGTGATGATTTCATTTCGCGATTAAGCGACTCGATAGAAACTGCTTTTTTTGAAGGCAAAGGCGAGTGTATTGTTATTGTTTTTAACGACAAGCCAATCTACCATGTTTTCTCAAACAAATTTGAGGCTGATGGGATTACATTTGAAGAGCCCAATGAGCATATGTTTGCTTTTAATAGTCCTACAGGAGCTTGTAAAAAATGTGAGGGGTTTGGAAGTGTAATTGGCATTGACGAGGATTTGGTGATCCCTAACAAATCACTTTCGGTATTCGATGAAGCCATTGCTTGCTGGAAAGGTGAAAAAATGACAGAATGGAAAGACGAACTAATTCGCCATGCGCACCGCTTTGATTTCCCAATTCACAAACCCATTTTTGAGCTAAGCCCCGAAGAGCGGAAACTGCTTTGGACTGGCAATTCGAATTTTAATGGGATTAATGACTTTTTCAAGTTTGTTGAAGAGAACCAATATAAAATTCAATATCGGGTAATGCTGTCTCGGTATCGTGGAAAAACCATCTGCCCCGATTGCAATGGAAATCGCTTAAAAGCCGAAGTATCATGGGTAAAAGTAGCAGGGAAAAGCATTACTGAGTTATTGGTTTTACCAATTTCAGATTTGTATAACTGGTTCAACAACCTCAATTGGAGCGAACATGATGCCAAAATTGCTGGAAGATTGATTACTGAAATTCAATCGCGGTTGTCATTTTTATTGGAAGTAGGCCTAGAATATTTAAGTTTAAACCGTTTATCAAACACACTCTCGGGAGGCGAAAGTCAGCGAATAAATTTAGCAACCTCATTGGGTAGTAGTTTAGTTGGTTCGCTATATATTTTAGATGAACCAAGCATTGGCTTGCACTCACGCGATACAAACCGACTTATTAAAGTATTGTATAATTTAAGAGATCTTGGCAATACGGTTATTGTTGTTGAGCACGACGAGGCAATTATCCGCGCAGCTGATGAGATAATTGATATTGGTCCCGCAGCTGGTCGATTAGGTGGTGAAGTAGTATTTCAAGGTGACATTAGTTCTCTTGTTAATTCCACCCAAAGCTTAACAACCAAATATTTAAACAAAGAACTAACAATACCTACTCCTAAATCGCGCCGACCTTGGAATTTGTACATCGAAATAGTGGGTGCCAGAGAGAATAACCTAAAAAATTTAACTGTGAAATTCCCCCTAAACACCATCACAGTAGTTACAGGTGTAAGTGGTTCGGGCAAATCATCTTTAGTAGGCAAAATTCTTTATCCAGCTTTAAAAAAACGATTAGGTGGATCTGCAGATAAAACGGGTGCATTTGATTTAATCAGAGGCGATTTAAAATCCATTACTGATGTTGAATTTGTTGATCAAAATCCAATTGGAAAGTCCTCTCGCTCAAATCCAGCAACCTATCTTAAAGCCTATGATGATATTCGCAAATTAATGGCCGATCAGCAAGTATCTAAAATAAATGGGTTTACTGCCTCGCATTTTTCTTTTAATATCGATGGTGGCCGATGCGAAGAATGCCAAGGCGATGGAACAATAAAAGTTGAGATGCAATTCATGGCTGACATTGTTTTAACATGCGATAGTTGTCACGGACACCGATTTAAAAACGAAATATTAGAAGTCACTTACCAAGGTCAAAACATCCATGACATATTAAATATGACAGTTGACCAATCCATCGAATTTTTCGCACAAAAAGGTGGTTCAACCGAAAAACGCATTATATCCAAATTAAGCACTTTATCTGAAGTTGGATTAGGATATGTGCAATTAGGTCAAACCTCCAACACATTAAGTGGTGGAGAGAGCCAGCGTGTTAAATTAGCATCTTTTCTAGCCATGGAAAAGGCAAGTCCAGCTTTGTTTATTTTTGATGAACCAACAACAGGATTGCACTTTCATGACATAAATAAACTAATAAAAGCATTCAATGCCCTAATAGAACGTGGTCATTCGATACTTATTATCGAACATAATCACGATATTATCAAAACGGCCGACTGGGTTATTGATTTAGGTCCCGAAGGTGGTGAAAAAGGTGGAAATCTAGTATTTGAAGGGAAGCCAGACCAAATCATAGATTGCGAAAAAAGCTACACTGGCAAATTCCTCATTGATTAATGCTGATGAAAACAAATGATTAAAAACGATTACTATTTATTCATTCCAGCCTTAAAACAAGCATAGTATTTTTTATCAACTACCATAATATGATGTATTAACCAATCACGCAAAAATGTCATAATTTCAATTGAAAGCAAAGCTTTCCCAGCTTCATAATCGGTTTTAAATTCCACTACTTTTTTGGCAAAAGCACGATGTTCTTTAATGTGCTGCTGGGCATCATCATAATTAAATTTTTCGAAATAATTCTCTTCCGTTGAAAAATGAATAGTCGAATAAGCTAACATATCATCTAACAAGTGTTCAAGAAAATCTTTCCCCTTACCCTGTGCCATGGCATCTTGCAAATTATTGATTCCCACAACTAAGGATTGATGCTGCTTGTCTATATCCGGAATACCCACCATTAAACTTTCATTCCATGTAATTATCGCCATTGTAGTTTAATTTATGCAGTACATAACACTAAAAAATCAGACTATCAGTAAACCGAACGTCAGATTAAAGGTCCCAATTAATTACTTTGCTTTTCTTTCAAGACCAAACAATACTGAAACACAACCACTTATTTTATCTTTTGAACCGGGTCGTTCCAAAACTTGCATTTGTACGACAAGCATCTGAGTGCTTTCTATAGAAAAATCCCAAACCATTTGAAAATTGAAATCCTTATTATCGAATAAAATTCTTCCGGTTTTATCAACGACTTTAAAGTGAATGGGAGGCAAATCATCTACTTTACTAATTGCTATTCGATAGGTTTGCCCTTCGAAAAAAGTCTTAAATAGTTCAGCTGTTTCACCTTCTGAAAGAATGGTTGAGTTATAGTTACCATCATGAACAAAGCTCCCCATTGTAGCCTTGCAACTATTCTTCGCAAAAGTTAAACATTGTCCCCATGAATAATTAACAGAGACCATGAATACTACAGCAATAAAAAGGTATTTCAATTTTTGCAACATCCGAATCTTACTATGATATAAATTGGCTTCGTATTTCTTTTACTTTCTTACACAAACTTTCGAATACCTCTTTTGACATAAACGTTTCTGATTCAGCTTTTATTGTTGTCAATCTTTTCTCTGGATCTGTTTGAGCTTCAACATTTGATGTATTCACAATTTTCACCTTATCAAAAATAACTCTCAATTCATTCATCTTGCTGTACAGTTCATTAATATCCTCGTTACTTCCTTTATATGTTTCCATTAAATTAAGAACTGTATACAATGATAATTTTTGATAAATAATTTTTTCAATTAACTTTTGGTTATTATCATCTGAAATATTAGATAGTGTTGTAGCAATGTGTAACCCTTCAACCCATCCACCCACTAAAACCATAACCGCTAAAGCAGGGCGATCATTCTCGGTAAGGTAGGCATTCGAATTCATAAATGATTCGGAAATAATATCCATAACCACATCTCGGTTATTCATATTCTCTTCCAAGCGTTTTATTGTATTTTCATCAATAGCATCCATTATTCCTAAGCCCTCAGCAAGTTTTTTGGAATTTGCCATGTACTTTAACGAACTCTGAGTTTGATCAAATAAACTGGCATAACTTAAATCCGCTGAATAAATTCCGAGATTAAGTGCCATTTGCCTATTGGTAGTGTACTTCGAAATATTATCAATTGGGTTTAAAATCTCCTCATTGTATACAACTCCTGCTCGTTTAATTAGCATTGCAGTCTCTAATGGAGATGGTAAAGAGTAAAATATTAATTTAGACTTCGCAAAATTATCAATAAACTGAGAATCTATCTCAACAGTATCAATTATTGAGGCTTTTTGTCCTTTCTTCCCATCAAAATTACACGAGACAGCCAACAATGCAGCAATAATTACAATACCAAAAAGTTTTATACTTGAATAAAAAATATTTTTCATAATGACCTGATTAACATTTCGATGGTTCAAAAATTAAAATTGTAAAAAAACAATTATAAATATAGAAAAAAAAACTCTTGCAAATCAAAAAACATGGAATAATAAATCGTCAAAATCAAAACTATTCTAGGTTAGAGAAATATTTCATGAACTGAGCACGCTCAAAAACGGCAGGTTCACCAATGTTTTTATAATTCATTTTCCCTTTGAATGACGAAATGGAAGCAAATCCTTTGGAATCCATCCACTGATTCAAACGATCATTCATTGTTGTGATTATTTGAGGACCGTTTTTATAAACTGCCGAACAAACCTGAACCGTTGAAGCACCAGCCAGCAACTGTTTTATTACGGCATCGCCCGAATGCACACCTGTTGATGCAGAAATATCTACATTCCCAATTTTAGACGACAAGATAGCTACCCATCTTAACGTTTGTCGAATATCAGCCTCTGTACTAAAAACTTCTGCAGAAGTAATTGCCATCTGCTCAACATCAATATCAGGCTCATAAAAGCGATTAAACAAAACGATCCCTTTAGTTCCCAAGACTGATAGCTTATTGACAACACTAATCAAATTTGAGAAATAAGGTCCAATTTTTAAAGCAACTGGAATTGAAACAGCTTGAGAAACAGCTTCTGAAATTTGATAATACATAACTTCATAATCCCCTGCTTCACTATTTTTATCGGTGTTTAAAATAAAAACATTCAATTCAATAGCATCAGCACCAGCTTGTTCAATCTTTTTGGCAAAATCAACCCATTCGCCTGATGAATAACAATTTATACTAGCAATAATTGGAATTTTAAATCGACTCTTTGCCTCTTTAATCAAATTTAAATAGTCCAAAACATCATTATCCTTCACATACTCCTTAATGTAATCGTATGCTTCAGGGTAGTCAACCGACTGACTTTGATAATATGATTTGGATATATTTACATTAATCTGCTCTTCGAATAATGATTTTAAAACAACTGCCCCAACTCCAGCTTTAACAAGTTTTTCAATCTTTAAAATACTATTAGTTAAACCACTACTGCTCACCACAATAGGAGAACACAGCTCCAACCCCATATAACTAACTGATAAGTTGCTCATAATTAAATCTTAGTGAAAATGTATTAACAAAAATAAACAAATTATGTGTTTTACAAATAGTTTGTTTATTTTATATGTTATCGATGACCAAAAATTGAACTTCCAATTCGAACCATACTGCTACCTTGCGCAATAGCGATGTCGTAATCATCAGACATACCCATACTTAAAATGGTGAAATCACTTTTCTCTGAAAAAAGCGCACGCTTAAGTTGATCAAAAAGTTGCTTTAAATAGTTGAACTCAGTTTTAACATGTTCATGATCATTTGTAAATGTTGCCATCCCCATCAACCCTTGTAAGTTTATGTGAGTCATTGTTTTATATTGGTTTGAACTTAAATATTCAATTAGTTCATCACCTGAAAAACCAAATTTTGATGACTCAGTTGCGATATGAACCTGAAGTAAACAATTAATTTTTCTGTTGCATCTTACCCCCTCTTTTTGAATGACTTCCAGTAATTTAGGACTATCAACCCCATGTATTAAATGCACAAAAGGGGCAATGTACTTAACCTTATTTGATTGAAGATGTCCAATCATGTGCCACCGAATATGGGGAGATAATTGTTGCTGCTTTTGAACCAATTCTTGCACTTTATTTTCTCCAAAATCCAATTGTCCCACTTCAAGAGCTTCACTTATTGCACTTATTGGATGAGTTTTTGATACTGCAACCAATGTTACATTCGATGGAAGATCTTTTTTAATTCTTAATAGATTTTCGGAAACTGTCATAGCCCTAATATTGTAATACAAAATTGATAAAATCATTTAACAACTCAAAAACTAAAAGAAGATAAAAAAAGGGTATCCGCAATGAATACCCTTTAAACGCTAAATTATTTATACCATCTTGTTTAACGAGGCTTGAATGACTATAAAGAATGAATGACTAGCCCTGATCGAAGTTTTGGTTCGAACCAAGTTGTTTTTGGAGGCATTATATTTCCACTATCGGCAATGGTAATCAGTTGATCCATTGAAACAGGGAAAAGTGCAAAAGCAGCTGCCATCTCACCTGAATCAACGCGCTTCATTAGCTCACTTACACCACGAATTCCACCAACAAAATCAATTCGCTTAGATGTTCGAAGATCCGTAATATTTAATAATGGCTCTAATACTGAATTCGAAAGAATGGTTACATCCAGCACTCCAATTGGATCAGCATCATTATAGGTTCCTTTGCGCGCAATAAGTTTATACCATTGCTTATCCATATACAATCCAAACTCATGCAAATTCGATGGTTGAAATTCAGATATAGTCTGACATTCAATTTCGAAAGAACCATCAAGTTTTAATAAGAATTGTTTGGGTGTTAGTCCATTTAAATCTTTAATCAACCGATTATAATCGATAATTTTAAGTTGATTATCAGGGAAATGAACCGCCATAAAAAAATTATACTCCTCTTCCCCTGTATGATTCTTATTGTTACCACTTCTCTCCAAACCAACTCTTGCGGCTGCCGCGGTTCGATGATGACCATCGGCAACATAAGTGAAAGGCACTTTTAACGCAAATAATTGTTCGATTTGCTGATTCAATGTCGCATCCTCAATTACCCAAAAATGGTGACCAAAACCATCCTCAGCAACAAAATCGTAAATAGGTTTTTGCTTTGCAACAACATCCGATACAATTTTATCAATTTCAGCAACCGCTTTATAACTAAAAAATACTGGTTCTATATTGGCATTGTTAATGTTCACATGAATCATTCGATCATCTTCTTTATCTGGTCGAGTCAATTCATGTTTTTTAATTATTCCTTTGGCATAATCAGAACAAGCTGCGCAACCGACTAAGCCATATTGAGTTCTGCCGTTCATGGTTTGAGCATAAATATAAAAATGCTCAACCGCATCTTGCACTAACCATCCTTTTTTTATGAAGGACTGAAAGTTTTCCACCGACTTTTGATATACTGCATCGGAATGTACATCCACGCTTTTATGACAATCTATTTCAGATCGTGTAATATGAAGTAGAGACATGGGCTTTCCTTGAGCCATCTCTGCTGCTTCCTGAGCGTTCATAACATCATAAGGTAAGCAGGCTAAATCCTTAATAATTTCTGGAGGCGGACGTAATCCTTTAAATGGTTTAACAATGGCCATAAGTTAAATTTTAGGTGGAGATTCTTATAACTTTGGTTATTTATTTACGCGATATGTCTCATCTCCAGTTTTAAAGAACGATACAATTTGACGAGCAGCGGCCACACCAGCATTGACATTGGCTTCCTCGGTTTGAGCACCACTTTTCTTTGGTGTAAAAAAGAAACGACCAGCTAATTCAGCTGTAAAAACGTCTTTATTTCCAGGTTCAATGTCTGAGATGTAACGAAAATCAGCACGATCTTTCATTAATTTCACTAATTCCTCTTCGTTAATCACCTCTTTACGAGCAGTGTTAATTAAAACAGCCCCTTTAGGCATCAACGATAATAAATTGTAATTAATTGATTTTTTGGTACTCTCAGTAGCTGGAATATGTAACGAAATATATTGACAAGTTTTATAAAGTTCTTCAACCGTTGCAACAGGCTTAACACCATCAGCCACCATTTTTTCAGCTTTTACAAAAGGATCAAAAGCATACACTTCCATGCCAAAACCTTTCGCAATTTTAGCAACATACATTCCTACATTTCCATATGCATGTATTCCAATTGATTTACCTCTTAACTCATTGCCTGATGTTCCATTGTAATTATTACGTGCCATCATCACCATCATGCCAAATGCCAATTCTGCAACAGCATTCGCATTTTGTCCAGGAGTATTCATTGCAACAATGCCTTTTGAAGAACATGCTGTTAAATCCAGATTATCGTATCCAGCACCTGCACGCACAACAATTTTTAAATCCTTAGCAGTTTCAACAACCTGCGCTGTAATTAAATCAGAACGAACAATCATGGCATTTGCTTTTGAGGCAGCTTCGATTAATTGTTCTGGAGTTGTATATTTTTCAAGTAAAACCAATTCGTGTCCCGCTTCGGTAACAATACCTTTAATTAGCTCAATGGCTATTTTCGCAAAAGGTTTATCGGTGGCAACTAATATTTTTTTCATGTTATTTATGTATTTAATATAAAAGAAGATAGAGATATAGCACGACAATTTCTAAAAAATCGAAAACCGGATCAAGAGAATTGATCCGGCTCAAGATGTTAGTTATGCTTAGTGAGAAGCTGCAAATTCTTTCATGCAATTAATCAATGCCTGCACACTTTCTTTTGGCATAGCATTGTAAATAGATGCACGGAATCCACCAACAGAGCGGTGTCCTTTAATTCCATCCATTCCTTTTGAAGCTGCAAATGTGTTAAAATCTTTTTCTAATTCGGTGTACTCATCCTTCATAACAAAACATACATTCATTAACGAGCGATCCTCACCTGCAACAGTAGCGCGGAATAATTTATTGCTATCAATTTCGTCATATAAGATAGCTGACTTTTCGATATTTCGCTTTTCCATCTCTTTTAAGCCGCCCATCTCTTTCAACCACTTTAATGTTTGTAAAGCAGCAAAAACAGGTAAAACTGGAGGTGTATTAAACATCGACCCAGCAGCCAAATGCGTTTTGTAGTTCAACATCGTTGGGATTGGACGTTCCACTTTTCCCAAAACATCTTCTTTTACAATGGCAAATGTTAATCCAGCAGGAGCTAGATTTTTTTGTGCTCCACCATATATAATCGAATATTTAGAAATATCAATTGGACGAGAAAAGATGTCACTCGACATATCAGCAACCAATGGAATCTTAACGTCCATGTCGGTTTTAATTTGAGTTCCAAAAATGGTATTATTGCTAGTTATATGCAAATAATCAGCATCAGAAGGAACATCAAAATCCTTAGGAATATAAGAGAAGTTTTTATCTTTCGAAGAAGCTACTTCAACTACTTCACCAAAAAAACGTGCTTCTTTTTGAGCTTTGGTTGCCCACTCACCTGTATTTAAATAAGCAGCTTTTTTGTTCATTAAATTATAAGGAACCATGCAGAATTGAAGACTTGCTCCTCCACCAACAAAAACCACATCGTAGCCTGCGGGGATATCAAGTAATTCTTTAAACAGGGCACGAGTTTCATCCATAACAGCAATAAACTCTTTACCTCTATGCGACACCTCTAAAACCGACAATCCAGTTCCAGCAAAGTTTAAAACAGCATCGGCTGTATTTTTAATAGTAAATTCCGGCAAAATAGACGGACCAGCAGAGAAATTGTGCTTCTTCATATTGAATAAATTTGAGATGTATTGAAGTATTTAAAGTTTATGTATAATGCCTTCTTTAGAATGCAAAATTATGAAAAATACTGACTTGATTTCCCTTAATAAATAAATTAAGTGACATTTCTCAGCTTTTCATTATTTGGCAATAGCACCAATTCTATTGCCATTCAGTATTTTTGAATCAAAAGGGATTAATAAATTATGCTCTAAAACAGGTATTATGGTGGTCAAATTAGGTGTTAAACAATATTCAAAAACATCATCTAAACCATTAGCTGCCAAACGAGCTTTTTGGGCTGCTTTAAGCATATAAACAATCAAATTTGGGGAGGCTTTTTCCCAAAGATCAAGCGAAGCTAAAACCGAATCACATTTTGTATCATACTGATATTCACCAATTAGCTTATCAGTCAATGCACCTGCAAAAACAGAATCTTCGAGACTAAAACGGTTTTTCCATCCGGCACATAAAATAACGACCTCTCTATTTAAAGATGCTATCCAAAGTGCCAAAGCATCTAAATTTAAAAATGCTCCTACTCCAACTCGATAACAACTTGAAGCCATTTGTATTGCATTGGTTCCATTAGTTGTGCTATAAACAATTTGTTTTCCGCTTACTCTATCAGGAGTGAAATTATAAGGTGAATTGCCAAAATCGGCAAAATCCAAAACTAATCCATCGCGTTCTGCTGCAACCATGAAGCCTTTGCTTTTATACTCGCGGGCTTCATCTGCCGAACCTATTGGTATAATTGATGAAACGCCATTCATAAATGCAGAACAAATAGCAGTAGTAGCCCTTAAAATATCAACAACAACAACAACCTTATCTACATTATGATGGAAATTATAAAGAGCAGGCGAAAAGCATACTTCGACACTTAATTGAGATTTTTTCATTTATTATGGCACAATGGATTAATTAGACCGCAAAATTAAAATTGCAAATGGTACTACCCAAATATTACTGCGAAATAAATGGCATTTTCACCACTTTTGCTTTCATCTGTTTTCCTCTAACTAGAATAAAAATTTCGGAATCTATTGCTGCAAATTCAGGTGAAACATATCCCATGCCGATACCTTGTTGCAAAACGGGTGACATGGTTCCTGAAGTAACTTCACCAATCACCTTACCTTCTGCTGTACATATTTCATAACCATGTCGCGGTATTGCTCTTTCCATCATAACAAAACCTCTCAATTGACGAGTTACTCCATTTCGTTTTTGGTTGAGCAATAAATCCTTATCAACAAACTTCTTAGTGTCTGTAAATTTAGTTATCCATCCTAATCCTGCTTCGATGGAAGACGTTGTATCATCAATATCATTTCCATATAAACAAAAACCCATTTCTAACCGCAATGTATCTCGAGCAGCTAATCCAATTGGTTGCAAATCAAATTCTTTTCCAACTCTAAATAATTCGTCCCATAATTTTACGGCATCTTTATTATAAACATATAATTCAAAACCTCCTGCCCCTGTATAGCCAGTATTTGATATAATAACCTCTTCGATGCCAGCAAATGTGCCCACTTTAAAAGTATAATAGGGAATGGTTGATAAATCAACAACCGTTAATTTCTGAATAATTTTAATTGCATTTGGACCTTGAACTGCCAACTGAGAAATAGAATCGCTACTATTTTCAAGCTCTGCACCCATCTTATTCTGGCTCACGCACCAATCCCAATCCTTTTGAATGTTGGCAGCATTCACAACCAACATATATTTATCAATAGCATATCTATAAACAAGCAAATCATCCACTATGCCACCCTTGCCATTTGGGAAACATGAATATTGAATTTTTCCTATTTCAAGCAAAGAGGCATCGTTTGACGTAACCCATTGTATAAAATCGAGTGCTTTGGGACCTTTTACCCAAAATTCGCCCATGTGAGATACATCAAAAACACCAGCATTATTTCGAACTGCCATATGTTCCTTATTAATACCACTATATTCAACAGGCATTTCAAATCCCGCAAAAGGAACCATTTTTGCAGAAAAACCAATGTGATTCAAATAAAAAGCAGTTGTTT
>Ga0136636_10001825_pt1 | contig 12580 bp, 14 predicted proteins | sample AntDrymUQ8522106_2_FD_104653 | JGI IMG/M metagenome (GOLD analysis project Ga0136636, IMG submission 104653) | Polar desert sand microbial communities from Dry Valleys, Antarctica - metaG UQ852 (21.06) | ecosystem: Environmental > Terrestrial > Soil > Desert | place: Antarctica: Dry Valley... | reverse complement strand
GTTCCAGGCGTCCAGCAGCACGGCCGGCGCCATCAGCTGCAGCAGCCGCACCGCCAGCGGCAGCAGCAGCGGCGCGGGCGGTGGCGGCCGGGCGTGTTCGCGCAGGGCCGGGCGGGTGCTCAAACCTGCTGGCGCAGCCGCAGCACGGCCGCACGCACCAGCGGCAGGCGGTCGTTGCCGAAGTACATGTCGTCGCCGCCGACAAACAGCGTGGGCGAGCCGAAGCCGCCGCGGGCGATCACCTCGTCGGTGTTGGCCTTGAGCTGCGCCCTGACCTGCGGCGTGGCGATGGCCGCCAGCAGCGCGGCGGCATCGATGCCCTGCGCGCCGGCAATGGCGGCCAGCACGCTGTCCTGGCTGATTTCCTGGTCGTCGGTCCAGTAGGCCTGGAACACGGCTTCGGCGAAGGGCTCCATCTGCTGCGCGGCCGGCGCCTGCGTCAGCAGCCAGCAGCAGGCGCGCATCGCCTTCACGCTGTTGACCGGGAAAATGCTTGGCGGAAAGCGGATGTCCACGCCCTCATGCCGGGCCCAGTCCAGCAGGTCTTTCTTGAGGTACGCCTGCTTGGCCGGCACGCCGCGCTCGCGGCTTTCGTACACGCTGGGGTTCACCGCATTGAAGATGCCGCCCACCAGCACCGGCTTCCACAGCACCGGCGCCTTCAGCTCGGCCGCCAGCGTGCGCAGCTTGCGGAAGGCCAGCCAGGTCCAGGGGCTGCTGCAGTCGAAGAAGCACTCGATCATGGGGTGGATTCTCCGGGCGCCGGGGTGCCGGCTGGCGGGGTGCCGGCTGGCGGGGTGGCGGCCGGCGGGCCGAACAGGTTCTTTCGGGTTTCAGCGTCCATGCCGGTGGGCTGGCGCAGGTCCTTTCCCACGGCCAGGCCGCGCTGCACCGCGTCGCGCGCACGCACGCTGGCGAACCAGCGCTTGATGTGCGGCCAGTCGTCCAGCGTCAGCCCCTGGGCCTTGTGCGTCATGACCCACGGGAAGATCGCGATGTCGGCGATGCCGTAGTCGGCGCCGGCCACATGGGTGCCGGTGCGGCCGAGCTGGCTGTCGAGCACGCCGTAGAGCCGGCGCGTCTCGCGCTCGTAGCGGTCGATGGCGTAAGGGATCTTGTCGGGCGCGTAGAGCCGGAAGTGCCCGTGCTGGCCCAGCATCGGCCCCAGGCCGCCCATCTGCCACATCAGCCAGGGCAGCACGGTGTGGCGGCCGCGCCAGTCGGTGGGCAGCAGGCGGCCGGTCTTCTCGGCCAGGTAGACCAGCATCGCGCCGGTCTCGAAGCTGGAAAACGGCGCGCCGCCGCCCGGCGGATCGTGGTCGACCAGCGCCGGGATGCGGTTGTTGGGGCTGATGGCCAGGAAGCCTGGCTCGAACTGCGCGCCGCGGCCGATGTTCACCGGCTTGACCGTGTAGGGCAGGCCCAGTTCCTCCAGCGCGATGCTGATCTTCCAGCCATTTGGCGTGGGCCAGTGATACAGGTCGATCATGGGGTCAGCTCGCTCATGGGGTCAGGTCGCTCGTGGGGTCAGGTCGATCATGGGGTCAGGTCGATCATGGCGGGCGCGCCCTCCTTGGCGCAGGTGTGACAGCAGCCCGCGCAGGCTATCGCGACACTGCGGCGATGCCTGACGCGCCCACGACACCCGGCCCTGCCACCCTGGCGCCCACCGCCACCATCGACAGCGACCACCCTGCGGTGCAGGCCTTCGCCCGCCAGCATGCGGTGGGCAGCACCGACCGCGAGCGCGCCGTGGCATTGAACCTGGCGGTGCGCGACAACTTCCGCTACGACCCGTACCGCGCCGATCTGTCGCCCGCAGGCATGCGCGCCAGCACCGTGCTGGCGCAGGGCCACGGCTGGTGCGTGCCCAAGGCGGTGCTGCTGGCGGCGGCCTGCCGCGCTGCGGGCATCCCCGCGCGGCTGGGCTTCGCCGACGTGCGCAACCACCTGAGCACCGAGCGCATGCGCCAGAGCATGGAGACCGAGGTCTTCTACTGGCACGGCTACACCGACATCTGGATCGACGGCGCCTGGCGCAAGGCCACGCCCGCCTTCAACCTGGGGCTTTGCCAGAAGTTCGGCCTCAAGCCGCTGGACTTCGACGGCATGTCCGATTCGATCTACCACCCGTTCGACCTGGCCGGCAACCGCCACATGGAATACGTCGCCCAGCGCGGCAGCTTCGACGACCTGCCACTGGCGGCGATCCTGGTCGACTTCCACCACCACTACCCGCGCTGGATGGCCGACACGGCGGCACAACACGCTGCCGACTTCCAGCCTGGGGCCCAGCCCGACTTCCAGGCCGACGTGGACGCCGAAACCGCGCCAGCCACCACCCGCACCAGCGCATGAGCGACATCCTCCCGCCCACCGACCCGGTCCCGCCCGATGGCTTCAAGCCGCTGCTGGTGGGCGGCGATTTCACCGCCATCAACGGCCCGCTGTACATCCGCAGCCAGTTGCAGCCCGACGGCAGCAAGCTGCGGCACCTGGGCTTCCGGGTCGAGAAGCGCCACACCAACCCGATGGGCAACTGCCATGGCGGCATGCTGGCCACCTTTGCCGACATGATGCTGCCGATGCTGGCCCACCGGCAGTCGCCCGAGTTGCGCAACCAGTTCCTGCCCACGGTGAGCCTGCAGATCGACTACCTGGCGGCCAGCCCGCTGGGCGCCTGGGTGCAGGGCGAGGCGCAGGTGCTGCGCGTCACCCGCAACCTGGCCTTCGTGCAGGGCCTGGTCACCGCCGACGACGTCATCGCCCTGCGGGTGAGCGGCATCTTCAAGATCGGCAAGCCCTTCCATCCGCAGCCGCCGGCTGCCGGCGCGCACGCCGCCGGCGCTTGAATCCGGAGACTTGAGCCCGGTGGCCACCTGGTGGTGTACTGGCGCCATGTCTGCCACACCCCCACCCCGCAAGACCCCCGGCCAGCTGCGCAGCGCGCGCTGGTTCGCGCCTGACGACCTGCGCAGCTTCGGCCACCGCTCGCGCGCCATGCAACTGGGCTACGGCCCGGAAGACTGGGCCGGCAAGCCGGTGATCGCCGTCGTCAACACCTGGAGCGACATCAACCCCTGCCACAGCCACTTCAAGCAGCGGGTGGACGACGTGAAGCGCGGCGTGTTGCAGGCCGGCGGCTTTCCGCTGGAGCTGCCGGCGCTGTCGCTGGCCGAGGTGTTCGTCAAGCCCACCACCATGCTCTACCGCAACCTGCTGGCGATGGAGACCGAGGAGTTGCTGCGCAGCCACCCGGTGGACGGCGCAGTGCTGATGGGCGGCTGCGACAAGACCACGCCCGGCCTGCTGATGGGCGCGCTGTCGATGGGCCTGCCCTGCGTCTACATGCCCGCCGGGCCGATGCTGCCCGGCCATGTCAACGGCCAGACCCTGGGCTCGGGGTCGGACGGCTGGAAGTTTTGGGACGAACGCCGCGCCGGCCGGCTCAGCCAGGCGCAATGGCTGGGCGTGGAGAGCGGCATTGCCCGCAGCGCCGGCACCTGCATGACAATGGGCACAGCCGCGACGATGATGGCGCTGGCCGAGGCCCTGGGTCTGGCCCTGCCCGGCGCCAGCAGCATCCCCGCCGTGGACGCCCACCACCCGCGCATGGCCGCTGCCTGCGGCCGGCGCATCGTCGACATGGTGTGGGACGACCTGACACCGGCGCGCGTGCTCAGCCGCGCCAGCTTCCACAACGCCATCGCGGTGGCCATGGCGCTGGGTTGCAGCACCAACGCCATCATCCACCTGGTGGCCTTGTCACGCCGCGCCGGAGCCCACTGCGCCGTGGGCCTGGACGACTTCGACGCTGCCAGCCGGCGCGTGCCGGTGATCGCCAACATCCGCCCGAGCGGCAGCACCTACCTGATGCAGGACTTCTACGAGGCCGGTGGCCTGGGCGCGCTGATGCAGCGGCTGGCGCCGCACCTCGATCTGTCGGCCGCCACCATCACCGGCCAGACGCTGGGCGAGACCATCGCCGGCGCCCGGGTGTTCAACGACGATGTCATCCGTCCGCTGGACCGGCCGCTGTATGCCGAAGGCGCGCTGGCGGTGCTGCGCGGAAACATCGCGCCGGGCGGCGCCGTCATCAAGCCCAGCGCCTGCGCGTCGCAGTACCTGCAGCACACCGGGCCGGCCCTGGTGTTCGACGACTACCCATCCCTGAAGGCGGCAGTGGACGACCCCGACCTGGACGTGACGGCCGACCACATCCTGGTGCTGCGCAACGCCGGCCCCAAGGGCGGGCCGGGCATGCCCGAGTGGGGCATGCTGCCCATCCCCACCAAGCTGGTGCAGCTGGGCGTGCGCGACATGCTGCGCCTGAGCGATGCGCGCATGAGCGGCACCAGCTACGGCGCCTGCATCCTGCACTGCGCGCCCGAAGCCTTCATCGGCGGCCCGCTGGCCCTGGTGCGCACCGGCGACCTGATCACCGTGGACGTGCCAGCGCGGCGCATCCACCTGGAAGTGAGCGACACCGAGCTGGCCGCGCGCCGTGCCGCCTGGGTGGCGCCGCCGCCGCGCTATGCCCGCGGCTACGGCTGGATGGCGGCGCAGCACATCCTGCAGGCCGATGCCGGTTGTGATTTCGACTACCTGGAAACCAGCTTCGGCGCACCGGTCGCCGAGCCCGACATCTACTGACAGCACATGACGCCCCCACGCTCCTTGCAGTCGCTGCCCCCCGGGGGGGCGTCTCAGGCCCTTCGGGCGGCCGGGCAGTCCTGAGATGCCCATGCACTTCGACCTGGTCGACCTGCGCCTGATGGTGCGCATCGCCGAGACCAATGGCCTGACGCGCGGTGCCGAGGCCTCGCACATGAGCCTGCCGGCGGCCAGCACCCGGGTGAAGAACCTGGAAGAGAGCATCGGTGCCAAGCTGCTCTACCGCACCAGCCAGGGTGTCACGCTCACACCACCGGGCCAGGCCTTCGTGCACCATGCCCGGCTGGTGCTGGGCCAGATCGAGCACCTGCGCGGTGATCTGCAGAGCTATGCCAAGGGCATCAAGGGCCATCTGCGGGTGTTTGCCAACACCACCGCGCTGGGTGAATTCCTGCCGCCGGTGCTGCGCGACTACCTGCGCAGCCACCCCGATGTGAACATCGACCTGCGCGAGCGCCTGAGCCACGACATCGTGCGCGCCGTCACCGAGGGCCAGACCGACATCGGCATCGTCGCCGGCGCGGTGCGCACCGAGAACCTGGAGACCCTGCCGTACCGGCAGGACACGCTGCTGCTGGTGCTGCCGCGCGGCCATGCGCTGGCCGGCGCCGGCGCGGTGGCGTTTGCCGACACGCTGGACCTGGACCATGTGGGCCTGCACGAGGCCAGCGCCATCCACGCCTTCCTGCGCCAGGCCTGCGACCGGCTGCACCGGGTGCTGCCCACCCGCATCGAGGTGGGCAACTTCGAGGCCGCCTGCCGGATGGTCGAGGCGGGCGTGGGCGTCAGCATCCTGCCCGGCTCGGCCGCACGCCGGCATGCGCAGACCATGGCCATCGACACCGTGGCGCTGAGCGACGACTGGTCGCTGCGCGAGATGCAGATCTGCATGCGCAGCCTGCAGGCCCTGCCGGCCTTTGCGCGCGACCTGGTCGACCTGCTGGTGGCAGACGCCGAGCGGGCGCGGCCGGCCGACCCCGATTGACACATCGGCGACAGGCGGGGCCCAGGCAATCCCCAACGCCGAATCTGAGCGCACCACGCATCATGCGCGGGGGTGTTGCCCGCCGGCGCCAGACACACAACGAGGAGACACGGCAACACCCGCCACCCGCCGCGCCTGCACCTCGCCTGCCCCTGGAGACTTTCATGCGATCTGCACACCGTTCCTTCCTGCGCGCCTGGCTCGGCGCTGCGACCCTGGCCGCCACCGCACTGGCCACCGCACCGGCACTGGCGCAAGCCGACTGGTGCAAGAGCAAGTGGGGTCCGAATGACGAGATCGGCGCCCTCAACCTGCTGACGCCCGAGATGGCGCTGGCCGCTGCCAGGCTGGTCAAGACCGGCAAGAGCTACCGCCTGGGCGTCGAGACCAACGCGCAGACGCCGGCCTTCGGCACGCGCCACTGGGCGCTGCTGATCCAGACGCCCGGCCAGGCTGGCGGCGGGTCGATCGGCCCGACCAAGACCACCTACACCGACGACATCATCATGGGCTACGTGGCCGTTGGATCGCAGCTCGACGGGCTGGGCCACATCGGCGTCGACAACGTGTACTTCAACTGCAACAAGGCCGGCGACTTCGTGCAGGCCGACGGCTTGAAGAAGCTGGGCATCCAGAACGTGCCGGCCATCGTCACCCGCGGCGTGGTGCTGGACATGGTGGCCTACACCGGCAAGAACCCGGTGCCCGAAGGCACCCCCTTCAACCGCAAGGAAATCGACGAGCAGTCCAAGGCCCAGGGCATCAGCATCCGTACCGGCGACGTGGTGCTGTTCCACACTGGCTGGCAAGACCTGGCCTCCAAGGACAAGAAGCGCTTCCTCGCCGGCGAGCCCGGCCTGGGCAAGGAAGGCGCCGAGTACCTGGTGAGCAAGGGCGTGGTGGCCGTGGGCGCCGACACCTGGGGCCTGGAAGTGATCCCGTTCGAGAAGGGCGCGGGCGCTTTCGAGGTGCACCAGATCCTGCTGGCGCGCAGCGGTGTCTACATCCTCGAGAACATGGACACGTCCGAGCTGGTCAAGGACAAGGCCTGGGAGTTCATGTTCACCCTCGGTGCGACGCGCATCACCGGCGGCGTGCAGGCGATCATCAACCCGATCGCGATCCGCTGATGAGGCGGCCGCCGGCCGGCGCCCGGCTGGCGTTGCTGGCCGGCATGCTGGGCATGCTGGGCATGGCCGGCCCTGCAGTGGCCCACCCGCACGGCCGCATCGACTGCCAGGCGCAGGTCACCGCCGGCCCGGCCGGGCTGGCGGCCATCGCGCTGCAACTGACGCTGGATGCACAGTCGTCGGCGGCACTGCTGCCGCGTCTGCAACTGGCGGCCGATGGCACGCCCGCCGCCGGCAAGGAGGCGCGCCAGTTTGCCGACCTGGTGGCAGGCATGTTCCGCCAGAGCGGCTGGCTGCTGAAGCTGCAGGCCCTGGGTGCCGACGGCCAGGCCACCGGCCCGGCGCTGGACCTGGCCGACCCCGACCCGGCGCAGTTCAGCCGCCATGCCGACGGCCGGGTGGTGGTGGCGGTGCAGCTGAAGCCAGAGCTGGCGGCGGCGTCGCCGCACGGCTGGAAGCTGGCCTGCATCGACCCCGTCTGGTACTGGGCCACCGGCTTTGCTGCGGCGGCGCAGTTCAGTGCCAGCGCGCCCTGCAAGGCCGAGCTGGACGCCATGGGCAGCGTGGCCGAACAGGCGCAGGCGCTGCAGGACGCTGCGGTGCGCGCTGGTGTGCTGGGGGCCGACCAGGCCGCACCCGGCCTGCTCAGTGCCACCGGCGTGCGCGCGTTGGCGGGCAGCATCCGCTGCCCGGCGCCCTGAAACACGGGCGGCGAAGGACGGCAGGCGCAGCACTGGCGGCACGACCAGCCGGCAAGCGCAGGACTGGCGGCACGACCAGCCGCCAGGTGCAGGACTGACGGCACGACCAGCCGCCAGGCGCTGACCGGGCCGCAGTTCAGCGGTCGGTGAACACCGCCGGCCGCTTCTGCAAGAAGGCGGCCACGCCCTCGCTGAAATCGTGGCCGCGGCTCATCGCGCCCTGCACCCGCGCCTCCAGGCCCAGCGCCGCCTCGAAGTCCATGCCGCCGGCGTCGTCCAGCACCTGGCGGGTGGCGGCCAGGGCACGCGCGGACAAGCCGGCCAGGCGGTTGGCCAGGGCCATGGTCGTCGCCAACAGTTCGCCGTCGTCCACGCACAGCCAGATCATGCCCATCGCCGCCGCGTCGGCCGCAGGCAGCTTGTCGCCGGTCAGGGCCAGGCCCAGGGCACGGGCGCGGCCCACCAGGCGGGGCAGCAGCCAGGTGCCACCGCCATCGGGCACCAGGCCGATCTTGCTGAAGGCCTGGATGAAGCTGGCCGACTTCGCCGCGATCACCATGTCGCAGCCCAGGGCGATGTTGGCGCCGGCGCCCGCCGCCACGCCGTTGACCATCGCCACCACCGGCACCGGCATGCGGCGGATGCGCAGCGCCAGCGGCTTGTAGTGGCGCTCGACCACGCCCTGCACATCGGCCGGCGCGCCGTCCTGGCCCATGCCCTCATCGTTCAGGTCCTGCCCGGCGCAGAAGCCGCGGCCGGCACCGGTCAGCACCACGCAACGCACGCTGGCGTCGTCGGCGGCGGCGTCCAGCCCGGCCAGCAGCTCGCGGTGCAGCGCTGCGGTGAAGCTGTTCAGCGCCTGCGGTCGGTTGAGGGTGAAGATGCGCACAGCGCCTTGGTTGCTGACAAGCACCAGGGGATCGGACATGGTCGGGCTCCAGAGAATGGGCAAGCCGCCATTCTGCCGCCGGGTAACATCTGCAGCGCCATGTCTGCTCTAGAGTCCGCCCGAGACGCTGCCAACACGTCCGTCCACGAGTTCGCCCCCGGCCTGTTCGTCCGCAGTTTCACGCCGCCGCTGCCGCTGTCGGCCTACAAGCTGATCGCCTTCGACATGGATTCGACCCTGATCAACATCGAATGCGTCGACGAGATCGCCGCCGTGGCGGGGCGCAAGGACGAAGTGGCTGCGATCACCGAAGCAGCGATGCGCGGCGAGATCACCGACTACAAGGACAGCCTGCGCCGCCGCGTGGCGCTGCTGGCCGGCGTGCGCGAGGACGCGCTGCAGCAGGTGTACGACCAGCGCCTGCAGCTCAACCCGGGCGTCGAGATCTTCGTGCAGGCCTGCCAGCGCGCCGGGCTCAAGACCTTGCTGGTCTCGGGCGGCTTCACCTTCTTCAGCGAACGCATCCGCCACCGGCTGGGGCTGGACTTCGCCCGCGCCAACACCCTGGGGCTGTTCAACGGCCGCCTGACCGGCACCCTGTTCGACCGCCCCTGGGGCGACATCTGCGACGGTGCCGAAAAGCGCCGCGTGCTGCTGGAAGTGTGCGAGCTGATGGGCATCGCCCCGGCCCAGTCCATCGCGGTGGGCGACGGCGCCAACGACCTGCCGATGATGTCCGTGGCCGGCCTGTCCATCGCCTACCACGGCAAGCCTGCGGTGCGCGATCAGGCGATGGTCTCGATCGAATCCGGCGGCATGGACCGCGCGCTGGAGGTGCTGCAGGCTTGACGGCGGCCAAGCGGCAGCGGCTGGCTCTGCACAGCCGCGCAGACTTTGCAATCCCTCAGAATTTGCTGTTTTGCAGATTTTGCAGATCATCCGCGCGCAGAATCGGGCGGTTGCACCGTCCGGCCCGCCCAACCCGCCCAACCCACCCATGTTCCCGCCCATGTTCCCGACCGACCCCGGACCTCACCCGCCCGACCGGCCGTCGGCATCCGACCTGCCGCAGTTGCGCAGGGCGGACGGCGGGGCCTGGCTGGTGCTGTTGGCCGACGACAATGCAGTCAACCGCGAAGTGGGCACCGCGATGCTGCAGCTGCTGGGGTTGCAGGTGCACACCGCCGAGGACGGCGATGACGCGCTGCAAATGCTGACCGGGACGGCCTACGACCTGGTGCTGATGGACCTGCAGATGCCGCGCCTGGACGGCTTTGCCACCACCCGCAGCCTGCGCGCCCTGCCCGGCCGGCACGCGCTGCCGGTGATCGCCGTCACCGCCAACAACAGCCCGCAGAGCCGCCAGGACTGCATCGCCGCAGGCATGGACGGCTTCGTCACCAAGCCGATCGACATCCTGCTGTTGGCCGTAGCGCTGCAGCGCTGCCTGCCTGCGACGGGTTGATCGGGCGTCATCAGACATGATCGGGTTTGACCGGGCCGGGCCTGGCCTGGCCGGGCCCGGCCTGACCGGGCCTGATCGGGCGCGCCGCGGCTTGCCGTACGGTGCCAGCAGGTCAGAAGCCCCGTCAGAAGCCCATCGATGCGAGCAGGTCGTCCACGTCTTCCTGGCCCACCGCCTTGTCGGGCACCTGCGGCCCGGCCAGCTGGTTCTTGTCGGGCCCGGGCATCAGCGGCGCCCCGCCTTCGCTCTGCGCCAGCATCTGGCGCAGCTGCTGCTCGGCGTGGCCGATGATGGCCACCACTTTCTTGATCACCTGGCCAGACAGGTCCTGAAAGTCCTGCGCCATCATGATGTCGGTCAGCATGCTGTTCTGGGCCTTCTGCAGGACGGCCTGGTGGCGCAGCGCGGCGGTGGCCTCGGCGAGTGCTGCACGCGCCTCGCCCACGCCCAGCGCGGGGTGCGCGCCCACCGCCTGCAGCCGATCGGCCAGCGCCAGCGCCTCGGCGGCTGCCGACTGGCACACCGGCTGCGCGGCGTCGACCATGTTCAGCACCTTCATCGCGGCGTCTTCGGTCATCCGGCCGACATAGGCCAGGCGGTCGCGCGCATCGGGCAGCTCATCGGCAAGCTGGTGCAGCGTCACGTCCCAGCCCAGGTCGGACAAGGTGGCGCCCAGGCGGCGCACCAGCGCAGCCAGCTCGTCGAGGGCATCCGGACCATCGGACAGATCACTCACGTTGAAGCACTCCCCACTGAAGATACCAAGGATGGCGGGATGGCGACTGGCGCCGTCACCCGGGCCCGCGGCGGCAGGCAGCCTGTGCTGGTGTATCGGCAGGCCGCATGCCGGCTTGACCGGCCGGCTGCCAACACCGTCACACTTCGGCACCCCAGCAATGCATCGCCACGGCAACGCATGCTGCGGGCAAGCCCGTGTGTCCGCTACACGGCGGCCTGCCTAGCATGCAGGGCTTGCCCATCCACACCGACAAGGACTGCCCGCCATGACCACCACCCAGTACCTGCTCGACGCCAGCCGCATGCCCAAGCACTGGTACAACATCGCCGCCGATCTGCCCAGCCCGCCGCCGGCGGTGCTGCACCCCGGCACACTGCAGCCGATCGGCCCGGCCGACCTGGCGCCGCTGTTCCCGATGGAGCTGATCCTGCAGGAGGTGTCGACCGAGCGCGAGATCGCCATCCCCGAGCCGGTGCGCGAGGTGTTCAAGCTCTGGCGGCCGGCGCCGCTGTTCCGCGCCCACCGGCTGGAGAAGGCGCTGGGCACGCCGGCCAGGATCTATTACAAGTACGAAGGCGTGTCGCCGGCCGGCAGCCACAAGCCCAACACCGCCGTGCCGCAGGCCTGGTTCAACGCCCAGGCCGGGGTGAAGAAGCTCACCACCGAAACCGGCGCCGGCCAGTGGGGCTCGTCACTGGCCTTCGCCGGCAACCTGTTCGGCCTGGATATCACCGTGTTCCAGGTGCGCGTCAGCTACGACCAGAAGCCCTACCGCCGCGCGCTGATGGAAACCTTCGGCGCACGCTGCATCGCCAGCCCGTCCAACGAAACCGCCTACGGCCGCACGGTGCTGGCCCAGCGGCCTGACCACCCCGGCAGCCTGGGCATCGCCATCAGCGAGGCGGTGGAAATCGCCGCGCAGAACGACGACACCAAGTACGCGCTGGGCTCGGTGCTGAACCATGTGCTGATGCACCAGACCATCATCGGCCAGGAGGCGATGCTGCAGATGGAGATGGCCGGCGACGACCCCGACGTGATCGTCGGCTGCACCGGTGGCGGCAGCAATTTCGCCGGTATCGCCTTCCCGTTCATCGGCCAGCAGTTGCGCGGCGGTGGCAAGACCAAGCAGCGCCGCATCGTCGCGGTGGAGCCGGCCGCTTGCCCCAGCCTGACACGCGGCAAGTACGCCTACGACTTCGGCGACACCGCCCACATGACGCCGCTGACCAAGATGCACACCCTGGGCAGCACCTTCACCCCGCCGGGCTTCCATGCCGGCGGGCTGCGCTACCACGGCATGGCGCCGATGGTCAGCCACCTGAAGGAGCTGGGCCTGCTGGAGGCCACCGCCTACCACCAGGTGGCCTGCTTCGAGGCCGGCGTGCTGTTCGCCCGTGCCGAAGGCATCGTGCCGGCGCCCGAGGCCAACCATGCCGTCAAGGGCGCCATCGTCGAAGCCCTGCGCTGCAAGGCCGAGGGCAAGGCGGAGACCATCCTGTTCAATCTGTGCGGCCACGGCCACTTCGACATGGCCGCCTACAGCAGCTACTTCGCCGGCAAGCTGACCGACCAGAGCTACAGCGAGGAAGAACTTGCGATGGCGCTGTCGGGCCTGCCGTCCGTGCCGGCTTGACGGCTTGACGGCTGGTGCGGCTCGGGCGGCTCGGGCGGCCGTTGCGCCGCGCAGCTTCAACCTTGGCCGCCGTGGCCGCAGTGCCTCCCCCCTCGGCCCTGCTGCTGCACCTGCCAATGGCGCGGGCTGAGAAAGGCAAGTCCATGGATGCACCAGACGATCAGGGACCTTATCGGGCAAAACCCCAAGCTCTTTCGCTCACCGCTGTCGCGCCGGCTGTGCGGGCTGTCCGGGTGGTTCAAGGCCGACGGCCGGCGCCAGACCATGACCATGACCATGACCTGCCGCGTGGCGCTGCTGCGGGCGAGACCGCGCCCTTGATGCTGCGGCTGGTGGCCGGGGCACGGGTCTCCCGCCTGTG
>Ga0136636_10001823_pt1 | contig 12582 bp, 11 predicted proteins | sample AntDrymUQ8522106_2_FD_104653 | JGI IMG/M metagenome (GOLD analysis project Ga0136636, IMG submission 104653) | Polar desert sand microbial communities from Dry Valleys, Antarctica - metaG UQ852 (21.06) | ecosystem: Environmental > Terrestrial > Soil > Desert | place: Antarctica: Dry Valley... | reverse complement strand
TGCAAGCATCGTCGGGCGGCGTGTAATTATTCGTAAGCTTAGCGATTTCCTCGAATCGTTCACCTTCGGTAGTGTGCTCATGCTTCATCATCGCCACCGGATTTTCAACGGTCTGGAAGTGCGGACGCTCTAAAGGCAGATTTTCTTTTTTTGCTTTAAGCATTTTCTTGATGAATGGAAAAAGAAGCAATTCCTCTTTCTTCATGTGCACGGCGAGCTCGGCGGCCGATTCGGAAAACAAATCAAAGATTGTAAATAACTCCTGATGTCTTTCGCCGTGTACTTTACAAAGCTTGCCGAGATACTGCAACAATACCGGCGTTTTTTCTTCGATATATCTGTGGTGTTTCTTTTCAATGTAATCAATCAACAGGTCAGACGGCCATGATTGATAATCGACTGCTTGTCCCGCCAAACTGCTTGAGGCGCTGTTGAGTCTGTCCCTAAGTTCAGCAAGAGAGATGTTTTTCTTCTCACAAACTTCTTCCAATGTTCTATCACCTTTACAGCAAAAATCGATACCGTATTTTGAAAATATCGATGCTGTCCTGAAATCTTCTGCTACAATTTCTCCGATTGTAATTTTTGTATCTACTGTCATATTTATTGAATTTAAAAAGTTATTAAGTTATTATGTTTGGCATGTTCGACAATAAGTGAACCTACCGTAAGCATGTTTATCACTTCAATAATCGGTTTGGAAATGCTCTCCTGCTGGAATATTTTGTTGGTTATTTCCTCCAGACTTTTGATGTCGGACAGCGCTTTTTCCTGCGCGTTATCAACATGATACCGTTCAAAGACCTGTTTCAGGTTTTCCTTTATTTCGGCGATTTTCTGATTTTCCGACGATGGCTTCAGACTGTTATATTTGTTGACATACACTATTGACGAATGTGAAATATCGTCAATGGTATCGCATATTTTCTCCGCTGCCTGATGTGCGAAAACCACGGCTTCGAGCAATGAATTCGATGCCAGTCTGTTCTTACCATGCAGTCCTGTTCGTGCACATTCACCAATTGCATACAAGCCGTTGATGGTCGTTTGCGCGTGCTTATTGACCGTTATCCCGCCGCATTGGTAATGTGCCACCGGGACAATCGGAAGCAGGTCGACTAAAGGATCTATCCCTTTATTTATACAATAGGCGTAAATTGATTGGAAATGGTTTTTGAATGCGTCATCGTCAAGATGTCGGCAGTCAAGATAGCAATGGCTTTGTCCGCTTCTTTGCAATTCTTCGACGATAGCTTTAGATACAACATCTCTGGTTGCCATTTCTCCCCTAACATCGTATGCAAACAAAAAGCGCTTTCCAAGCTCATTTAAGATGTGCGCACCAAATCCCCGCAATGCTTCCGACAAAAGAAAACATGGATTTTTATCAGGCTCATACATCGCAGTCGGATGAAACTGGATATACTGCATGTCTTGAATTTTAGCATTTGCGCGATGAGCGATTGCAACACCGTCGCCTGTAGCAATTTGTGCATTGGTCGTATTTTTAAAAATCTGGCCACATCCTCCGGTGCTGATTACCGTCACTTTCGATCGGATGCATCTGGTCATGTTTTCGCTGTCGAAGTAGAAAGCTCCGACGCATCCATAATTATATTGCGACTTTTCAGTGAGCAAATCGATTACATAGTGGTTTTCCAACAGCGTGATATTGTCGAACTGTTTTATTGTCCGCAACAGCGTTCGCTCGATTTCGAGACCGGTGATGTCTTTGTGATGCATAATCCTGTATTGTGAATGTCCTCCTTCAAGAGCGAGATCCCAATCGACATTATTTTTATCAAATGCCACTCCGAGGTCGATAAGTTCCTGAAGTCGTTCTGGCGCCTGACGAACAACCATCTCCACAATGTTAGGATCGCAATGGCCGCCGCCCGATTTTAAAGTATCATTGATATGCTGTTCAAAACTGTCTTTTAGCCGGTCGATTACTACTGCTATGCCGCCTTGTGCATGCCGGGTGTTCGACGTTTCTGCCAGTTCCTTCGTCATGATGGTGATTGAAATGTCTTTGCGTTTCATCGCGGTTTTTATTGCAAATGATAAGCCTGCGATTCCGGTTCCGATGATGAGAATATCTGTTTTAAGCATTTTTAAAGGTTATGAGAGTTCAAGCATCCGCTGAATAGGAATTAGCGCTTTTGTTCTAATTTCTTCGCTGATTGTTATCTCTGGAGCATTATTTTTAAGGCAGAGATAGAGTTTTTCAAGTGTATTCAATTTCATGAAGGCACATTCGCTGCACGCACAGTTATTGTCTTCAAATGCCGGCGCCGGAATCAGCGTTTTATTGGGAACATCTTTAGCCAATTGATGAAGGATTCCTACTTCGGTAGCGACGATAAATGATTTAGCATCACTGTTCCTGATATAATTCAGCATGCCTGACGTTGACCCGATGTAATTCGCCACTTCGAGGATTTGCGATTCCGATTCAGGATGCGCGACAATTTTCGCACCCGGATTTTCCATGTAAATGGCGAGAATTTTGTCGAGTGAAAAAGCTTCATGAACTACGCATGATCCGTCCCAAAGCAGAAGGTCGCGTTTGGTTTCGTTGCGGAGGTATTTTCCTAAATTTCTGTCGGGCGCAAATAAAAGTGGCTGATCTTTCGGAAATGATTCAATGATTTTTTTTGCGTTTGATGACGTACACACAATATCGCTCAGCGTCTTTATTTCAGCAGAACAATTAATGTAGGTCACGACCTTGTGATTGGGATATTGTGCCTTCATTTTCTTGAAATCTTCGGGAAGACATCCATCGGCAAGCGAACAACCAGCATTAAGGTCGGGCAGCAGCACAGTTTTTCGCGGATTCAGGATTTTTGCAGTCTCGGCCATAAAATATACGCCGGCAAATACAATTATATCGGCAGTTGTCGCGGCTGCCTTTTTGGAAAGTTCGAGGCTGTCGCCTACGAAATCGGCAATATCCTGAATCTCCGGATCTTGATAGTAATGCGCCAGAATGACAGCATTTTTTTCCGTCCTAAGTTTGTTAATTTCTTCAACCAATACCTTCTTTTCCATAATTCCTGCGGCGCTATTTATGATATTGAAATCCTAGGTAAAAGTACCCCGTTCGCAATAAGCATTTTATGACCGCAATCATACTTGGAACTTAAATCTAAAAAATTCCCAGTCAGAATCTATATCGGCATCGCATTCAGTTCCGATTCGATTTCGTTCAGCACCTGAACATTTAAAACAAAACCGTCTTTAAACGATGAAACCGAATTGAAAAGTTCCTTATAATAGCTCACGCCCAAAAGAAGATTGTCTCGCATTTTTTTTATCTGCTTCTCCTTACTTGCAGTTGAGGTTGAAGATTTTACCTCGTCTTTGAGGAACTGCAAATACAACGTCAGCTCTTTCATAAACAGATTTGGTCTTACGATACCGGCAAGCAGCGTTGGTCCGCCGTAAATGTGCTGTATCATTTCTTTCAAGGAATATTGCCTATTGAAATAAGCGATATTGGGTCCGGGGCAAACGACAACGCCGTGATCGCCTTTAATCTTTATTCCATTTTCCAGTAGTGATGCATTGGCAAGTCCGACACATAGGCAGGATTTCTCGGTTATTGCATCTTTTTGCTTATTGTGTTCTTCGGGAGTAATGTGCGGTAGTTCGGCTTCAAGTTCTGCAAGTTTTATTTCCTGGAATTTCCTGGCCGCTGTACAAATCCCTTTGCTTCCATATTCGGTATTTAACGCGAGGTATTTCTTCGGACAGGAGCTTCCGGGTTTTTGCTCGTCGATACGTTTTTGTCTGGTGAATTCGGTTGTTGTTCCCCTAACTGTATTAAACGGAACTCCCAAAGGTGATATATCGCTCGTGTACAAATCCTCTTCCTGTGCACGCGCCAGCAAATCACGTGTCGCGTTGTCGGCAGACGTGGCTTCAGGGACGAGCAGAAATGGCGATCCCCATCCTACTGAATCTGTGTTGTAGTGGCTCAGCAGAAAATCATGTTCTTCGGCAGTTCCAACGCCACCCTGAACGGTTATTTTTAATTGCAACGGTGTTATTACAACCGGAAGATTTTTTTGGGCAAGCGCTTTGGAAAACAACTCATGCATTCCACTAAGTAGACTTTCCCTTTTTTGGCGGAATTCCTCCAGAATTGGACCCATAAGCGTGCCGTCGGTGGCGAAGGCGTGACCACCGCAATTTAATCCCGACTCGATGCGGAATTCAGAAACCCACAATCCTTTTTTGGCAAAGAAATTACCTTGGATCATCGCCGAACGGAAATCGCTGACCTTTATCGTTATCTTTTTTTTAAGGTTAAAATTTTCATCGGGAAAAAAATCAGGAAAGCTTTCGAAATAACCGTAAAGCCTCGGATTCATACCTGCCGACAACACAACTGACGACCCTAAAGTACTGTTCGCAAAGCCGCGCAAAGCCGCATGCGCATCGTTGAACTGCACTGGCAGAAGCTCATTTTTATCAAAATTTTCGCGGTCGACTTTTGTCATGATATTAACGTCGATTTCTCCCGCGCGTAGATACTTCTCGCAATAATCCCAGATGTTTTCTTTTAAAAAAGTGCCGTCCTGTATTAGGTTTTGCAGTCCGGTCTTTATTTCCGATTTACCAGGAAGCAAAGCTATAAAGTTGTCTAATGCCGTTCTGCTTTCTGCGAGCTCTGTTTTGAAAACTGTAAACTTTTCATTTACGATTGAGTGCACCAGATTTAAGTATGACGTGATTCTTTTCGCCCTGTAATCATATATTTTTTGCGAGATTTCCTCGTATTGGAAATTAAATTTCTTGCTGTAATACGCATTCATTTTCTCCATCAAGTCATCGTCCATGATCGAGATTACTGACGAGATTCCGAATTGAGCCACACGAATCGGGCTATCAATAGTAAAAGCCAATCCCATCACTGGGATGTGAAAGTTGTGTATAGTGTTATTCTTATGCATTAAAATGGGTTTGTTTGATTGGCAAAGTTGCTGCTTCTTTTTTAGTCAAAAGATGATTTAAATCATAATCATTAAATTAAAGTAAATAAGTTTGCGATTAGTATCAATACGTATGACGACGAAAAATACCCGGCTGTATATCTTCTGTTTAGCGATTCTGGTAAGTGTTTTTTGTTATAACAACTACGTTATCTATACCAGTAAGATTATGGTCGGAACGGTTAGTTTTTCCGAAAAAGCACTTCAGGGTCAGCAGCTTTGGCAACAAAACAATTGCTTTTCATGCCATCAGATTTATGGTTTGGGCGGCTATCTCGGACCCGATCTCACAAATGTGTATTCACAACGCGGCAAAGGACCGGCATAAATTAAATCAATATTGAACAGCGGAATAAAGTCGATGCCCAAATTTGGGTTTACCGATACCGAAAAAGATGCTATAAGCGCGTATTTAAAAGAAGTGGATCATTCGGGCGATTATCCAAATTACTATGCCAAATTCGATTATACCGGTTGGGTTGAAATCACATATAAAAATGAAGAATAGAACTTCGCTGTTGTTTCTTTCGACAGCACTAATCGCATTATTATTGGGAATGTTGTTTGTGTTTTGGCTGGCATTCGATACATCCTGCCGATTTTATAAAAGATGTTTTACCATTTAATAATTTGCGCCCTTTTCATGTGACAAGTGTTTTCCTGCTTTTTTTCTGGATCACCCTATTGATTGCCGGAGTAAAAAAAGTATTTGGATGAATCTTGCAAAAGGCAGTTCTTTTACCGCTTTACAAGATGATCTTCATTGGGTTTATGTTTCGTTTTTAGTGTTTGGAATCGGAATTTTTATTGGCGCGACATTAGTTTCAATTCCAGTGTTTTAATACGTTTATTTCGGCATATGTGTAAAAGGACTCCGCCCGAATCCAAACCAAGTTTATTAAAAATGAAGAGTCACAATTTGTTGCGGAAGAAGTCAATTAGTGGCCCGCCATCGCCTTTGTGGATCTAAGAGAATTGCATATTTCAGCAAAAGCTAATTTTGAAAAACCAAATTCAAAAAGAAATCCCTTCCTATCCTTGGTATATTATTCCAGTCGCCAAACGTTGAATAATAAGCATCTAGCATGTTCTCAACTCCAATTTTGGTATGAAGTCTGTAGCTGTTTATGCGAAAGAGATATCCCGCGTTTAAATTTAATATCGCGTATGCTGGCGTATTGTCTTCGCCATATTCCGACGCAAATTCGTTTTGGATAGTATTTCCCTGAAGCATTAGTTCGCAGGAAAAGTCCTTTCTCCGGAATGATAATGAAGAGGTATAGCTAAACGGACTGATGAATGGCAGATTTTTATTGCTGTCGTCTCGTCCCTTGCTGTACCTGAGCTGGCTTTGCCATACTAAATTCTTGTAAAAACGATAAGCAAATTGGGCGTTGGCGTTAAAAATTGTCGCAAATGGCAAAGCAGTGTAAATTTTGATACCGTTGGCCCCGATAGTCATCGGCACTAGCGATGCATCTAATTTGCCCACGATATAGTCATTGATGTGAAAGTATGACGAGGAAATTTTAGCTGATATTTTTTCGTTTTTAAGGCCAATTGAGATATTTCCTTCAATCGCCTTTTCGTTGTTTAACGAAGGATTTCCAACATAGTCGTAGTTTTCGAAACTATTGAAGAGGTAAAATCCATAACCTTCTGATACTGATGGCGCGCGTTCTCCATAACCAGCGCCGAAATTAAAATCTAATGTCTTTTTTAAAGAATAGGATGCCGCTAGACTTTTCAATATCCTGTCATTTTTTTTAGGCATATTGGGGTAAAAAATCTGCATGCTTTCCAATCCAGAACGACTCGCGACCGAATTAGAATGATATCCCGCACTTCCAGAGACTTTCAGCACGGAGTGGCAAGTTAACTCATAGTTGTCCTCAAGAAAAATTCCACTGAAAATGGTGTGTACGTTGGGCCATGTAAGCATGAACATTACATTTTCATTAGAATTTTCAGGATACATTGTCATCTCGGCATCTGAAATATTATAGAACGCGTTTAAATTTACGCTGAATTGGTGTTTCTGAAGTTTTCCGGCTACTGTCGAATATCCGCCATAGGTTTTTGTCCGGCCGGGCATATCCATGTGGATTGCCACCTGTGACCTTTGCGTATCGTCCATAAAATGTGATACCGAGTTGTAGTAAAGTTTAGTTTCCCATCTGGAAGCCAACCCGGTTTGAGGTTTTACTTCCAACCTTGCCGAAGTGATTAAAGCCTCGGCCAACGAGACATCCATTGGCAGGGCCGGATAGCCAACATTAGTAGCTTTGTCGTAAATGACTGCTGCTTCGACGATTTTATTTTTATCAATTTTAAATCCTGTCGTTCCTGAAATGTTGAGCTTGTTAAACTTCGAAAAGAACACCTCTTGATTGTTTCCTGCGTTGTAATTGTCGGCGTTACGATACATTACATCAGTATCGATAAAGAAATGATTTCCTGAATAATTTATCGCAGTCCCCAAAATTTTTTGCCTACTGTTGGTTTCAAAACCGCTGCTTAATGAAGTTTTCCAGCCCATAGATTTAAAGTCACTTCGGTTGCGTTTTAAATCGACAGCTCCTCCAATTGTTGCCCCGAAACCACTGCCGTGCTGACCGGATATTACTGTCGCTTCGGTCAGGTTTGACACTTCAACGTAAGACGTTATTGGATCCATTTTATCAGTACAGGCTCCAAAGATGTGCATGCCATCAATCGTAATCAGTGTTCTTTCGGTCGCCATACTGTTGATAACAGGCTCCCATGCATATGCGCCGCGCTTAATCATGGTAATATTTCCCGACTGCTGCAAATATTCGTCGAGCGTCGCTAAAGGTTTTGCCTGTTTGAGATTTATATCTTTTTTTTGCCCGATTACAACTACTTCGGTCAGCGGCTGAATCGAGTCGTTTACTTGGGCAAATATGAACACAGAAAATAACATTGTAATGCAATGGAAAAATAGGTTTTTCATAGGTTTTTTAAAAAGTTTGACAAATAGACGCCAAAGGCCAGATGTTTTTCTGACCTTCAACGCCGGTTTTGTTCTGAAATTAAAACTCTATTTCAAAGAAAATACTGCTTTGGGGATTTGTTGCAGTGATGGCCTCACCTTTTAAAACTTCATTATTTGCACCGAGGAGCTGAAGGTTTATTTTCCAATAGCCTGTCATCGTCAACGATAGTTTTCCGCGATACAATTTATCTGGAGATTGGATAAGATCCTGGTTGTTTGGTGACGCATGGTTTCCCATGCTCGGCATTCGTGGATCAATTTTGACCGAATAATTATCGGCAATAGGATAATGCATTATCGACTGCATTTTAAATACACCTGCAGTCATCGCGTTTAGGGCAACGTGCGGGTCAGACGGACTGATCAACGCGACGATATAATTGCTGCCATCCGAACCTATGAAGGACGTAACTCTTCTTTTTGCCGAAGCAGGAACATCAATTGTATCTGTTGCCGAAAAGTTTACACCGTTAATTGAATAGTCGATTTTGAGTGTCCAATATTCAGTGTCGTTCTGCGGCATTTGAAAGACAGTATATCCGTTATAGAGTGTTTCCTTGCCAACGGTTTTCGACACTGGAGAGAAGGGACAGGAATGCTGCATCGACGTCATGTGCATCAGTGGCGTCCATGAAATTATTGCGTTGTGTTCATATTTCTCGGTAGTTTTGTTTTTAATTCTGATGGAGATCGCATTGTGGCCTTGCTCAAGTATTCCAGTTGAAGAATAGAGCTCGACGATATGGGTTTCGTTTTCCATTTTCCTGACAAGTGCCAGTCCCGCAAGTTCGTCGTTGGTGGTTTCAGAATCGTTGGAAGAGCATGAGGAAAAAAATGCAAGTAGGACAATAAAAAGGTATTTTAAAGTGTTCATCGTGTACGTTTTAAATGTGGATAATAATCAGCCTGTCCTTGGCTACTGCCGAAGATAAGAGAAATAAAAAACGGGAAAATTTACAACAATGAAGGTGGACGGAAGAAGTCTCCAGTGGATACAAATCGGTAAAGGTTCGAATAACAATAACCTGTTTTTTCGATGCCGCCACTAAATCCCGACAATTGGAAGTCGGGAATGGGAAGGAAAAACAGAAGTTCAATTGGAGACGCTTTTTGTTTTCTGTCTGGCGGTGCATTTTCGGAAGTTCCAGACGCTTCGGCTAATTTTGTTTTAAGATGACATCTACCGTTGCAGTGAAGATTCTTCTTATCTTTATTTATGCATAGTTCTTTAGTGATGTAATCGTAATCGATGAAATATTCCAAAACCGGTAACGCTGGTTTTAAAAGGAATGTCATTGCAAATACTATGATCACTATTTTTTGCATACCACAAAATTAAAGTAAATCGCGAAAGCATAAGTATGACCTGCATCATATAACCTTAAACGCTATAAAATTAATTTTGTGAACTTGTTCTTAAAGCCTTTAAAAAATGCAGATAGATTTGGACTTACTTTATAAATGGGATGCAATTGTCAAAGAATACAAAAAGGGAGAGACTATTTTTAGCGAGGACACGATGGCTAATTTCTATTTCCAAGTAATTGATGGATGTGTGAAAATGTTTAACGTAAACGATACAGGGAAAGAATTCACGCAAGGCTATTTTTTTAACGGACAAAGTTTCGGGGAGCCACCACTTTTTATCAATGAGAAATATCCGGCGACTGCAATTGCTTATAGCGATACGATAATAATCAAGCTTTCAAAAGATAAGTTTCTGAAAATACTAGACGATTACCCTGTAATTCAGAAAGATTTCCTTAAATTGATGGCGCGAAAGATTCATTCCAAAGCAAAGACTTCAAAAGACATTATCAATCAGAACCCGAGTTTCAGGATTCTCGCTTTCTTCAAGACACGTAAAAAGATCGAGGACGTTGACAGAATGCTTATCCCATACACAAGGCAGGAAATCGCTAATTTTACAGGTTTGCGCGTAGAGACTGTCATCAGGGCTCTAGCCAAATTGAAAGCAGAGAAAAAAATAGAAATAAAGAATCATAAAGTGTACTACTGATGCAATACGATGCAAAATTCTGGTTGAAATTCTCTCTGATAAACCTTTTCATAGTTGCGTTATTGGGTGTGCTGATGCGTTATAAAATTGGATTTGAATTTCCCGTTTTCAATCAAAAGTATGTTCAGGAATCCCATTATCATTTTGCCTTTTACGGGTGGATTGCGCATACACTAATGGTACTAATGGTAAACTGTTTGGTAAAAACCAATTCTAATTTTAAAAGTAGCAGGTACAATCCGATTTTCTTGGCCAATCTTATTTCATCATATGGAATGCTAATTTCTTTCCTCTTTTTTGGATACGGTATTTTAAGTGGACTTTTCTCACTGACAGCGATATTATCATCTTATTATTTCAGCTTTAAATTTATAAAAGACCTGAACCGGAACAAAGTAAATCCCGTTTCCGCCATGTGGTTTAAAGCGGCGCTCTTTTTTAATTTTCTGTCGACGCTTGGCATATTTGCACTTGCCTATATGATGCTGTCAAAAAACTTGTACCAGAATGAGTACCTCGCAACGTCTTACTATTTTCTGCACTTTCAATATAACGGATGGTTTTTCTTCGCATGCATGGGTTTGCTTTTGGAATTCATCAAAGCCTCCGACCCGACCCAATTAAAAGTTTTTCGACTGTTTTTTATTTCATGCATACCGGCGTATTTCTTATCGGTTTTGTGGTTGAAAATTCCCGAATGGTTATACATTGTTATTGTAATGTCGGCATTTATACAGGTATATGCCTTAATCGTTATGTTGAAGTCGCTGAAACACAATAGGCAAATCGCTTTACAACCTTTCATTCTACGATATGTCATTTTGTTTGTTGGCGTTGCTTTAAGTATCAAACTGTTTCTGCAACTTGGATCGACAATTCCTGTGATAAGCAAGCTCGCATTTGGATTCCGGCCTGTTGTTATTGCCTATTTACATCTGGTGCTACTTGCAATCATTACGCTGTTTTTGCTATTTTATATTTACGCCCAGCAATTATTTTCGCACAGTAAATATGCCTTCACAGGATTAATGATTTTCACGACGGGAGTTCTATTAAATGAAGTCGTTTTGGCAATCCAGGGCATTGCAGCGTTTACTTATACGATTGTTCCTTATGTCAATGACGTTTTATTTGCCGTCGCGTTAATTTTATTATTAGGTGCTGGTTTGCTGTTTTACTTTTCTTTAGCAAGGTCGGAAAAAAAACAGATTTTATGATTTAGCTCATATTTTAATCGTTTTATAATTAGGTACTTCGTATCATAAACCAAATATAAAATCCATTGTATGAAAAATTTATTCACACCCATAATCTTTGCAGCTGTACTGACAGTTATGGGTTGCAAACAAACAGAGACAAGTAGTGGCAATGAAACGGCAGAATCAGAATCGGCGGCAACAGAAGTGGTCGGACAATCAAACGTAATTGATGACACATCGAATCCCAACATTGTACAGACAGCCGTAAACAGTAAAGATCACACTACTTTGGTAACCGCCGTAAAAGCAGCGGAATTAGTAAATGCATTAAGCAATGCCGGACCTTTTACAGTATTTGCACCTACTAACGCTGCGTTTGAAAAGCTTCCGGCGGGAACAGTCGAAGGATTATTAAAACCGGACAAAAAGGGCGATTTACAGAATATACTTGAATATCATACGTATGTTGGCGTCTTAAAAACCGAATACATGCAGGACGGACAGGAGTTTGAAATGGTTTCTCCGGCAAAGGTCAAAATTACAAAGCAGGGCGACAAGACCTTCGTAAACGGATCTGAGATATTGGCAACAATTGAAACATCAAACGGGATTATCCATGTTATAGGGGATGTTCTGTTACCTAAGTAGTTAATTTTAATTCAAACTAAAAAGCGTAAATCTTAAAAGTTTACGCTTTTTTTCTGTCCTGAACTAAGGTGTTGGAACTACTGGCGTTTTCTTGTGGCGATCGTTTATAAATCATGACGCCAGCGATATTGATGGCGTTAAATTGAGCGTCAGACATAGTGCTTTCTGATGCAGTTTTCGGTGTATAATCATCGGGCTTTCGGTGGAATTTTGGGTGTAGAACAATATGCTGTCCCGGAAGTTGGGCATCATTGCAAATGTTTAACCTGGTTTACATGAGTAAAATACATTAAAGAGTTTATATCAAATCCTCTCTATTTTCAATTTCGATCTTCATCTCAGTATTTAGAGTCAATAATTACAAGTCTTTGCTTTTAAACTTTCTGAGTGAAATCAGAAAGGGAATGGCTGCCCATAGAATCAACAACAGAAATGAAATTACAAGGCCAAGCGATGTGCCGAAAAAATCCTTGAAAATAGCACCAGTATAACCCATCATGGCTGAAACGTCGAGGTGAAGTAGAATCAGAATTCGGGCTAAGTCAATCGGACTTAATGCCGTTATGCCCACCATGGCGTGCTCGATCGGATAATCGGCAAACTGGAACAGCAGGAACAACACGATACCGTCAAACAGCAGTGCAAAATATAACCATGTCATAATTGCAATTCCGATCCCTTTTGCTTTATCGCGGGTTA
>Ga0136636_10001822_pt1 | contig 12585 bp, 8 predicted proteins | sample AntDrymUQ8522106_2_FD_104653 | JGI IMG/M metagenome (GOLD analysis project Ga0136636, IMG submission 104653) | Polar desert sand microbial communities from Dry Valleys, Antarctica - metaG UQ852 (21.06) | ecosystem: Environmental > Terrestrial > Soil > Desert | place: Antarctica: Dry Valley... | reverse complement strand
TAAATTGGTCTATATTTTTGCTTCCCATCATGATGAAACCATCAAAAAGAAAATCCTCATGTCGGGCGCAAAACTTACAGATGAGAAGGTAACTTATACGATGAATGTTTCAGAGTTTAACCCGATACTTTCTGAAAATATCTGTTCGCGAATTGGATCTGAACTGAATACTGAATTTGAATCGCTGGCATTTGAAGCTGGCCAATACAGCCGGTTTCGGACCGACGAGCAAATCCCCCGAAAAAAATTTGAAGAATTATATTCCTTATGGATGAAGAATTCACTTAACGGAACTTTTGCAAAAGAGGTTTTCACATGGGAGGAAGAAGGGAAAAAACTAGGAATGGTAAGTCTGGGAATTCGTAATGGTGAAGGTTGGATTGGGCTGATTGCTGTAAATGAGGCATACCGGGGGAAATCGATTGGCAAACATCTGATTCATTCGGTAATTGATTGGTTCAGGAAAAATAAGATAGAAATTCTAAATGTTCAGACCCAGCTGGAAAACAAAAGTTCCTGCGCTTTTTATGAAAAAGTGGGATTCAGCATCAAGGGAATTGAGGATGTTTATCATCTCTGGAAAAAATAAAACAACATAAAATTAGTATTTAACTTACATCAAAGTGAAAATCCCCTACAACAAACCGTACCTGACAGGTAAGGAGACAAAATACATCCGCCAGGCCATAAAAGCCGGAAAAATTTCAGGAAACGGTCAGTTCACAGCACTATGTCACGACTTTTTTAAGAAAAAGTACGGATTCAAAGATGTTTTACTCACAACCAGTTGCACTCATGCTCTGGAAATGGCGGCAATACTTATCGACATTAAGCCCGGCGATGAGGTTATTATGCCTTCCTATACCTTTGTAAGCACCGCAAATGCTTTTATTCTCAGGGGAGCAAAGATCGTTTTTGCCGACAGCTCTGAGTTTCATCCTAACATGGCCACACAAAGTCTGGAAAGTCTGATAACGGATAAAACCCGTGCCATAGTTCCCGTACATTATGCAGGTATGGCCTGTGACATGGATGAAATCATACGGATTGCCAATAAACATTACTTGTTTGTAATTGAGGATGCAGCCCAGGCAATTGATTCGTTTTACAAGGGAAAACCTCTTGGAAGTTTCGGTCAGCTTGCAGCTTTTTCTTTTCACGAAACCAAAAACATCAATGCCGGTGAGGGAGGAATGCTGGTAATTAACGATTCGCAATTTAGAAAACGTGCGGAAATAATCTGGGAAAAAGGCACCAACAGAGCAGAGTTTTTCAGGGGAGAAGTGAATAAATACGGCTGGGTTGATCTAGGCTCTTCCTGGCTTCCGTCGGAGGTTACGGCAGCTTTTTTGTGGGCTCAACTGAATTGTCTTGAATCGATTCAGTCTAAAAGAATTAAAAACTGGGATTTATATTACTCCTTGCTAAAAGATCTGGATGGGAAATACGAAATAAAACTCCCCCGAATTCCAGAAAATGCAACGAATAACGGCCATATTTTTTATATTACCCTAGGAAACCTAGAAATGAGAAGTAAACTCATTGCACGACTCAAGGAAAATGGTATTCTGGCTGTATTTCATTACCTTTCGCTTCACGATTCGGCATACTACAAAGACAAACACGATGGCCGGCCGTTGCCCTGGAGTGATTTTTATTCTAATTGTCTGTTGAGACTGCCTCTTTACTACGAGCTCAGTACCAGCGAGATAAAGAAAATCTGTAAAGTAATCAGGGAATTTTTTGAAGAAAAAAGTTAAGCATCCAATCTGTAAAAATGAGCAATAAAGAAAAGCCTATAATCGCGGGCCTAAGATCAATAAAACTGGTTACCGAACCGGGAACTTACTTCTGGTGTACCTGTGGTAGAAGCCAAAACCAGCCTTTTTGCGATAGTAATCACCGCGGTACCGATTTTCTTCCTTTACTCGTTAGAATTGAAGAAAAAACTTTGGTAAAATGGTGCACTTGCAAGCATACAAAAACGCCTCCGTTTTGCGACCATACGCATCGTGAGCTTCCGGGTTATGAAGCAAAAGATTAGTTTTTTTCCAGTATATTCTTTAAGTTCCAGGAAGTTTCATCCATGTCTTTGACAAGCATTTTCTTCATTATCGGAGTCATAATATTCATTGGATAAGGGCTTTTTGTAAAGAACTTATTTATGTATTTAGTCTGATTTTCGTTAACAGCCTGAGTGATCGTAACCGCTTTGCTGACCATTTTAAAGGGTTTCTCAAAACGAATTTCCATATCAAGTTCTTCACCTTCGAAAATCTGAGTAATTTCCTGTTCTCCAACTCCAACAGATTTTAGCTCACTATTCCAGGCCGTAGTAAAACCAACGGTTCCTTCCGTTCCTGTGTAAATCATATTTACCTTTGGATCGGCCATCACCCATTTACTATATTTTTCCTGATTACGGATGTCTTTAATGAAACTAAAAACTATGTTTTTAGGACGATTTATAATAATTTCAGAGGAAATAGAGTATTCCTTCTCCATAAATGCTGCAATTATAAGGATTGCCGCAATAATACTACCTATTGAGATTAATACAATCTTTAGCATTTTTGTCGGTTTAATAAATGAATAACACTCTTTTAAAATAAACCAAGTGTTTAGTAATTTGTTCAAAATCTAAAAAGGAAAAAATATCTTATGATATCATTAAATGCATCCGGAAACAAGTCCTCAACCGGAGATACTATTCACAACCCAGACTCTCAACGGGATTCATACCTGCAGGTTTACCGGCCTGCCAGATAACCGTTAATATGGCAATGAGATAGATTATTATTGAAGGAGCCGCAAACATCCACCATTGAAGAGAAACTCGTAAGGGATAATTTACAAGCCAGTCTCTCATAAGGATGTAGGCAAGTGGGATTCCAGTTAAAACATCACTAAGTATTACATTCTGGCTTGTAACAAACTCGAAAAATAAATTTGTTGGTTTAATCGTTTAAGCTTATATTGTCATCCGTAAATTTACAGGAAGCTTTTGGACCAATATAGGAATTGTTAAAACCGAAGTATGCAAAAAAGGGTCTCCTTAAAAGATATAGCCACAAAGGTTGGAGTTTCAACTGCTCTTGTGTCGTATGTTTTAAACGGTCTGGAAAAAGAAAAGAGAGTAGGTGATGAGGTAGTAAAAAAGATCCGACTTGCTGCGGAAGAGTTAAACTACCAACCTAATCAGATTGCACGAAGTCTGAGAATGAAAACCACCAAGACCATTGGATTGATTGTAGCGGATATCGCAAATCCCTTTTTTGGCCAGCTTGCCAGGATAATCGAAAATGAGGCAAATACGTTTGGATATACTGTGATTATTGGTTGTTCAGACGAAGATGAGCTAAAATCAGAAGCACTGATTACCACGCTTTTAAACCGGCAGGTCGATGGGTTTATAATCGTACCTGCAGCAGGTACAAACGCTCAAATACAGAGCTTACTTAAGAGACATATTCCAGTTGTTTTAGTTGACCGCTTTTTTGAGGATGTGAATACAAGCCATGTTATTATTGATAACTTTAAGGCAACCTCAGAGGCCACTTCATATTTTATTAGCAAGGGATTAAAAAAGATTGCGATGGTAGCGTATAAATCTCCTTTGAGTCATATGAAAGACCGAATTAAGGGGTATGCAGATACCATGAAAGTTAACAATTTAGCAGATAATATATGTATTGTTGAAGTGAGGTATGAACATTTTCAGGAAGACTTAGACATAGCGTTTAAGGAACTGGTTGTGGAAAAAAAGAAGGTTAATGCACTATTGTTCGCAACAAATGCGCTTTCCGTTGCTGGATTATATTTTGTTCAAAAACAGAAACTTAAAATTCCGGATGATGTCGCATTTATAGGCTTTGATGGAGGTGACAGCTTTGAACTTTTTAATCCTCCCCTGAGCTTTGTGCAGCAGCCAATTGAAAATATAGGAAAGGAAGCAATTAATGTATTAATGCGCATATTAAACGGGAGCGATGAAGTGTCTCAAATAACCTTGAGTTCATCTCTGATAAACAGAAATTCAGAAAATAGAATGAATGATTTAGAGAGATTGAAATTTTAGTATATTTATGGAAATCTTAAATTGATATTAAAACAAGTTATTCCTCAATATTAAAACTATTCTTATGAAAAACAGATTGATTGGCAGATTGCCAAAAGTAGGAATCCGCCCTGTTATTGATGGCAGGGAAGACGGAGTTCGCGAATCCCTTGAAACACAAACTATGAATATGGCCAGGACTGCTGCCCGTTTCATAGAAGAAAATCTTAGGTTCCCATCCGGTGAAAAAGTAGAATGTGTAATTGCTGAAACCACCATTGGAGGTGTTGCAGATGCAGCCATCTGTGCAGATCTCTTTGCCCGTGAAGGCGTCGGAGTTTCATTAACGGTAACTCCTTGCTGGTGCTATGGTACTGAGGTTATGGATTCTGATTCTCAGATGCCAAAAGCAATCTGGGGCTTTAACGGTACTGAACGTCCGGGCGCAGTTTATCTGGCTGCCGCACTTGCAGGATATACTCAAAAGGGTTTACCAGCTTTCGGTATCTACGGCAGAGATGTTCAGGATGCCGGCGATCAGTCGATTCCTGCTGATGTTCAGGAAAAAATTCTAAGGTTCGTAAAAGCTGCTCTCGCTGTGGCGCAAATGAAAGGTAAATCATATCTCTCACTCGGGTATACTTCAATGGGAATCGCAGGATCCATGGTGAATCCCGACTTTTTCCAGGATTACCTTGGGATGAGAACTGAATTTGTTGATATGACAGAATTCCTTCGCCGCATCGAACAAGGAATTTATGATAAAACAGAATACGAAAAAGCCCTTGCCTGGGTAAAAGCTAATTGTAAAGAAGGTGATGACCTGAATAAAAAACAATCCGATCGTAAACGTAAAGATTGGGAATGGGAAATTGTTGTTAAAATGACTCTGATCTCCCGTGACCTGATGATAGGAAACCCAAATCTTGCTGCTCTTGGATTTGGTGAAGAAGCCAAAGGCAGAAATGCTATAGCCGGAGGATTTCAGGGACAAAGGCAATGGACCGATTATTATCCTAATGCCGATTTCACTGAAGCAATTCTTAACTCATCTTTCGACTGGAACGGAATCAGGGAAGCTTTTGTTTTCGCAACTGAAAATGACAGTCTGAATGGAGTATCCATGCTTTTCGGACACCTGCTGACCAATACCGCCCAGATCTTTTCTGATGTTCGCACTTATTGGAGCCCCGATTCAGTAAAACGTGTAACCGGACACACCTTAACCGGCAAAGCTTCAAACGGGTTTATCCATCTAATAAATTCTGGTTCCACAACACTTGATGCTACAGCACAACAGCTTGATAAACAAGGTAATTCAGTGATGAAAGCCTTTTGGGACATCAAAGCCGAAGAAGTTGACAAATGCCTTAAAAACACCAAATGGTGTGCTGCAAATAAAGAATATTTCCGTGGTGGTGGTTATTCATCACAGTTCAAAACTGCTGCTGAGATGCCGGTAACCATGTGTCGCTTAAATCTGGTTAAAGGACTAGGTCCGGTTCTGCAATTAGCCGAAGGATGGACGATAGAATTGCCAGATGCTGTGCACGCTACACTCGATAAACGTACCGATCCAACCTGGCCAACTACTTGGTTTGTTCCCAGAGTCAATGGGAAAGGGCAGTTTAAGGACGTATACTCTGTAATGGCCGGCTGGGGAGCAAATCATGGTGCAATATCATACGGACATATTGGTGCTGATCTTATCACTCTGGCATCGATTCTACGAATCCCTGTGAGTATGCACAATGTAAATGAAGATTCGGTATTCCGCCCAAGTGCCTGGAGTGCATTCGGAAGTGAGCTGGAAGGTGCTGATTTCAGGGCATGTTCAACATACGGACCGATATACTCCTGATGTCCTATAGAGCTTTTAGAAATGAACTTTCTGAAAATAAGGTTCGGCTTTGATGTGCTGCTGTGCGCTATATTGGTTGCAGCATGCACCTCAACCGGCAATAAAAATACTGAACCGATGAAAAACACTCTCAGTAAGGGATTCTATGGCTTTGATGTGGATTTCTTTGTAAAGAATAAAATAAGCACCATAGAACTGAAAGACTCCCTAACTGGCGCTGCAGTTCTGCTTGTTCCTGCATATCAGGGACGGGTAATGACAAGCACAGCTGACGGTAATGAAGGCAACAGTTTTGGGTGGATTAATTACAAATTCATCGAAGCCGGAAAGCAAAGTGCACAGTTTAATCCTTTCGGGGGAGAAGAAAGACTCTGGCTAGGACCGGAAGGAGGCCCATTTTCAATTTATTTTGAGAAAGGAAAAGAACAAACTTTTGCAAACTGGGTCGTTCCAAAAGCAATCGACACCGAAGGCTTTGATATTGTTGAGCAAAACAGTAAAAGTGTGATTTTCAAAAAGGATTTTGAACTGATCAATGCATCCGGAACAACCATGCAGATTGGGATTCAGAGAAAAGTAAGTCTTCTTTCCAGAGATGAGGCAGAAAAAGCATTGAATCTTAAATTGGGTGACTCTCTTTCCTTTGTTGCCTACGAATCTCAAAACACGCTTATAAACAGAGGAACATCAGACTGGAACAACAAAACCGGTGTTTTATCAATTTGGATGCTGGCAATGTTTAATCCCTCTGAGCAAGGCGTGGTTTTTATCCCCTTTAAAAGAGGAGATGAAGCACAACTGGGTAAAAAAGTTTCCGATGATTATTTTGGTAAAGTTCCTTCTGAAAGGTTAATTGTGAAGGATGATGTTTTGTTTTTCAAAACCGACGGAAAATTCCGGAGTAAAATTGGAATTTCTCCCCAAAGGGCTCTTCCTAGTTGTGGTAGCTACGATCCGCAGAAAAAGGTTCTTACCCTTTTATGGTATTCTTCACCAGAAAAACCTTCATCATATGTGAACTCGAAATGGGGCAAGCAGGATGATGCGTTGAAAGGCGATGTAGTAAATTCCTATAACGACGGACCAGTTGATGACGGTTCAATAATGGGGCCTTTTTATGAGATTGAAAGTTCCTCGCCGGCCGCTATGCTTGCTGCTGGAGCACAAATCAGCCATACGCAGAGGATTTTTCATATCAGCGGAGAGGAAAGTCAATTGAACGAGATTTGTCTTCAGCTATTTAACATCCAGATTTCCACGATAAAACAAGTTTTTAATTTTTAAAAATTCTATTATGCCAAGAAAAAGTATTTCGCTTATAAAAAGTTCAGATGGAAGTAATTATCTGATTCCCTTTATATTAATTACAAGTTTATTTTTATTATGGGGATTTGCTCATGGCTTACTTGACGTGTTAAACAAGCATTTCCAGAATATCCTTCACATTTCGAAGGCTCAGTCGGGTTTTGTGCAGTTTTCCCTTTACATTGGGTATTTCATCATGGCTGTGCCGGCAGGATTGATAATGAAGCGATTCGGTTACAAGAAAGGAATTATATTCGGCCTTTCACTGTTTGCTTTAGGCGCATTCATGTTCTATCCGGTGGCTAAACTCGGTTCTTTCTGGCCATTTTTATGTGCCCTATTTATTATTGCCTGTGGATTAACATGTCTTGAAACTGCTGCAAATCCATATACAACGGTACTTGGGCCTCCCGAATCGGCCTCGCAGCGTATAAATTTCTCTCAATCCTTTAATGGACTCGGTTGGATACTTGGTCCGCTAATCGGAGGAATGTTGATATTCGGAGCAGCTGAATCAGAAGGATCAGGAAAGTTCGATTCCCTGCTAACTCCTTATATGATAATAGGATGTGTTGTGCTTTGCGTAGCAGTGGCATTTTATTTTACAAATCTGCCGGAGATAAAAGAAGTTGCCAATGTTGAAGCTGAGGAAAATCCTCCCTTTAAACTCCTGTTAAAACATCCGTATTTCGTTATGGCTGTCGTAGCTCAGTTTCTCTATGTTGCAGCGCAGACGGGGATCAATTCATTCTTTATCAATTATGTAACTGAAGAAATGCTGAATATTCAGCAGCCTGTTGCCAATATTATGCAACACCTCGGTGCCTTTGGCAGGGCTTTCATGCCTCAAAATCCTGAGCAAGCAGCGTCGTTGATTCTTGCTTTTGGGGGAATGGGATTATTCTGGATTGGAAGGTTATCAGGTTCATGGATGCTTGGATTTGTTGCACCAAGGAAATTACTCAGCATTTATGCACTTATCAATGCTGTTCTTCTTCTTCTGGTTGTCATGGGACTTGGAATGGTTTCGGTTGTAGCTCTTTTCACAAGTTATTTCTTTATGTCGATAATGTTTCCAACCATTTTTGCACTTGGAATCGGCGGATTGGGAACCTTAACCAAAAAAGGCTCATCATTTCTTGTTATGGCAGTTGCAGGTGGGGCATTTTGTCCTCCTCTGATGGGCGTTATTGCAGATAATTCAGGAATGGCTGTCGGCTTTTTAATTCCTATGGTTTGCTTTGCTTTAGTCTTTGGCTTTGGCTTAATTAAAAATGGAAAATTAAAACCAACTTTGGAATAAATCTAAAAACTATTAAAAATGAAAAACGCATTTCTGCTTTGTACATTATTGTCATTAAGTATTCCTGCATTTACTCAAATTACACTCCCTCTAAAAAACCATCCTGATACAAAAGCATGGAGCAATTTGTTCAAAGATGACCTTTCGGATGCTGACTATACTCCGAATGTCTGGACCTCTAAACAAGGCGTAATAACTGCCGATGAGGATCAGATTATATTCTCCGGGAAAGAATTTGAAAATTTTGCTCTGGATCTTGAATTTAATATGGAACCCGGCGCCAACAGCGGAGTTGTGGTTTATTGCACCAACAAAAAAGACTGGATTCCAAATTCCGTTGAAATTCAGATTGCTGATGACTCCCATGAAAAATGGGCAAACTCCCCTGGCACTTGGCAATGCGGTGCAATTTTCGGCCACCTCGCTCCTTCTGCAAAGCTTGCAAAAAAGCCCGGAGAATGGAACCACATGACGATCGCCTGCAAAGGTCAGATGATTTATGTTGTTCTTAACGGAAAGCCTGTAACAACTATGGATATGTCGCTTTGGAAAAGCGCAAGTATCAATCCTGACGGAAGCGAAATACCTGCATGGCTTAATAAACCTTACTCAGAACTTCCGACGAAAGGTTTTGTTGGGTTACAGGGGAAACATGCTGGTGCGAAAGTATATTTCAGAAATGTTAAAATCATTGAAATCAAGTAATTTTAGGGGGATTGAGCTTTGTCGAATTATTTAAAAGATACCGTAGATTTTTCCGAAATTGGAACACTCATGATTCTCGGTAAAAAGTTAAGTGAAATTTAAAATATTATTATGCGAAAAAGAGCATTTTTGTTTCTATTTATATTTTTTGGACTACAAAGTTTTGCTCAACAATACGATTGGAAAAGCGTGAATTTGCAGGGAATGGGTTATGTTACAGGTCTGATAATTCACCCGGATATTGTAAATGCTCCAGATTTAATTTATGTTAGAACCGATGTAGGTGGCGCCTACCGATTCGATCCATTACTTCAAAAATGGATTCCATTGTTGGATTTTTCATCATTTAGCCAAAAAGGTCAAATGTCGGTTGAATCTATGGCAATAGATCCGGCGAATCCTACAGTTGTTTATGCTGCTGTTGATGGTACTAATGGCGCTGGCGGTGAAATTCTTCGTTCAGCCAATCAGGGGTCGACTTGGCAGGCAACTGGTTTGGAAACCAATAAAATCTATATTGCCGGCAATGATCCTTATCGCGGTTCAACAGGTGAGCGCTTGATGGTAGATCCGAATAATTCAGATGTAATCTATTTCGCAAGTCGTAAAGATGGCTTATGGAGAAAATCAGGCGTTGAGGTATGGTCAAAAGTTACTGGTGGATTACCCGCAACTGCTACTAATCCAGGTTTTACATTCGTTTTATTCGATAAAAATTCAGCAAACAATGGCAAATCTCAAAATATTTATGCAGGTTGCTATGGTAGCGGTGTTTGGAAATCGGAAGATGCAGGAACAACCTGGACAAATTTACTTGGCGGAACAAATTGTCTGCGAGCTTCTTTAAGCTCAGACACAACACTTTATGTTACTTTCGGTGGCGATGAACAAAGCTATTCAGGTCCCGGAAAAGTGGCTAAATTCTATAATGGTGTATGGTCTATAATCACACCTCCCAGTGGCACCGGTATTAGTTACAGCGGTATTTGTACAGATCCTATAAACCCACAAACTGTGGTGGTTACAACACACCAACGTTCAATGTATTATTCAACCAATGGAGGTGCAAAATGGACTTCCATTAATCCTTCATTTACCTATTATCCAGCTTATTACAACTCAGGAGTTAGTTCATTTAACTGGGGAACTGCCGCTCTGGTTATTGACCCAAACAATAACAGAAGACTCTGGAGTACAAATGGCTACGGTGTTATTAAAACTGACGATTATACAGGTACCACCTCCAAATGGACAGCTGTAATGAACAATTTGGAAGAAATCTGTTTGATGCAAATTTGTGTACCGCCATTAGCAGGTGGTGCAGATTTACTGACGTGTGTAATGGATATGGTCGGATTCCGGCATCAAAGCCGCGATACAATTCCCACAAAAAAAATTGCCGTATTTCCTTATGTGTCCATGGGCGTTTCAATGGATTATTGTTTTACAAAACCCAATAATATAGTATTCATTGGGCTTGCAGAAACCAGTGCCGATTCCTACCGTGGTTATTCTACGGATAATGGAAAAACCTGGAAATCTTTTTCTGCGACTCCTGGAAAAGGCGGGAAAATTGCGATATCTGCTACAAACGAAAAAAACTGGGTTTGGGTGCCCGATGGATCCACAACTCCACCACAATATACAATAGATGCAGGATTAACCTGGACTCCATGCATCGGAATTACTGGACCATGGCACATGAGTACCTGGGGAATAATGAGTTATTTGACTTCAGATAAAGTGAATGGTGCAAAATTTTACTATAACAACAATGGCAAAATGTTTTACAGTGCGGATAGTGGTGCTACCTGGACTGCAGGATACTCTGGTCTTCCAGCTTGGCCTCACGGTATTTTCTTAAAGGCACATCCTTATCATGAAGGTGAAATTTGGTCAACGCTTGTACCCAATAGTCCTCCGGCAACTCAACGAATTTATATTTCGAAAGATGGTGGGAAAACTTTTAGTCTACTCAATACTGTTGCTTATGCTTATAACATTGCCTTTGGTAAGGGTGAATTTGACAATATTCCTTATGTTTATATGTCAGGGAAAGTTGGAACTCAAGCCGAAGGTATCTATAAATCAACAGATGAAGGTAAAACATGGTCATTAATTTCTGACCCCACAAAATTGAAATTCACTGAAAATATTGAAGCCGATTTACGCTATAAGGACTTGATTTATACGGGCGGTGCAGGTTGTCGAGGTATTTTTTACGGATATCCGCAAGGATTGAAAGTGAATATCAGAACAATCGAAAGAAAAAATGAAATTGAAGTCTTTCCAAATCCGTTTTTTGATAACATCCAAATAAAATCTGAAAGAGAAATTCAATCAGTTACAATTATCGATATTACCGGAAAGGAATTTTTGTCTGTCAAACCAAATACTGTATCAGTTTCATTACCTGTCGCTTCGTTGAAACCAGGGTATTATATATTAAGAACTGTGTCAAATAATAAAAATGAAGTTTTCAAAATAGTAAAAACCAATTAAAATAAAAATACTCCCATGAAAACTGACAAACTTTTAAACGTGGTCAATTTTTCAACAAAAAGAACTGGTTTCATTTTGAAATGTTTTCTGACAATTTTGGCAATCTGCCTTTCCTCCGGATATATTTTTTCACAGGAAACAGGCAATGAAATGCTTCAACTTTCACAGATTAAAAATGATGTGAAAACCAGACAGGTAAGCAGTGCAGACAAGACAGGTGGCAATGGTGATTGCCTTGGAGGAATAAAAACCGGGGAGAAAATTACCATTATGGATGTGAAAACTGCCGGAATAATAAACCATATCTGGATTACCATTGCTCCGGGAGCCGAGTTATTAAACAGGAATGATATAATTATCAGGATGTTCTGGGATGGGAATACTTTTCCATCGGTTGAATCGCCAATCGGGCCTTTCTTTGGAAATGGCTGGAATGAAGCCTACAATTTTATCAGTGTTCCGCTTTCAGTAACTCCCGGTTGGGGAAAATCTTACGTCTCATATTTTGCAATGCCCTTTGCAAAAGGTGCAAGGATTGAGATTGAAAACCAGACAGGTAAGGATATTGCCAGTTTTTATTTTAACATTAACTATGTTGAAATGAGTCAACTCCCTAAAAACTCCGGCCGTTTCCACGCATGGTATAATCACGAAGTAACAGATGCTTTAAAAGGAGGTGAAAACGAATGGGGACTTCTTGGAGAGACCGGTAACAACAAATATGGAAAAGACAATTACCTGTTTGCAGATATCAAAGGAAAAGGGCAATTTGTTGGGGTACATTATGATGTCAATTGCCCCTCAACCATGTGGTATGGTGAAGGTGACGAGATGGTTTTTATTGATGGGGAT
>Ga0136636_10001820_pt1 | contig 12587 bp, 16 predicted proteins | sample AntDrymUQ8522106_2_FD_104653 | JGI IMG/M metagenome (GOLD analysis project Ga0136636, IMG submission 104653) | Polar desert sand microbial communities from Dry Valleys, Antarctica - metaG UQ852 (21.06) | ecosystem: Environmental > Terrestrial > Soil > Desert | place: Antarctica: Dry Valley... | reverse complement strand
CAGCATGCCGGCAATAATGGCGGTACTGGCGCCGGCGAAATGGGCGGCCGCTGAGCGGAACAGCGGGTTTTTTGCGTTGGACAGGCCGCTGCCCAGCGCACTCAGGTGGCCGTCCCGTTCGGCCACCAGGGCGCCGAACATGGCGAGCACCAGGCCGAGATGCTGCACCAGCCCGGGCGCATTCTCGATGCCCTTGCCAAACAGCGGGCGGAGCAGGATCTCGAGCAAGGGAATGGCCAGCATCAGCACCAGTGCCGCGGCGGCCAGCCATTGGTCAAAGCCGCCCAAACGGCGCAAAAGTGGCATGGCTTACTTAGCCTTGCTGCTGCGGTAGGTTTTCAGATGGCTAACCACCTCGTCAAAAGTGTCGGCCGGCACCAGCTTGCCGCGTATTTTGGGATAGAGGCGCTCGGCCAAATCATTCCATTCCTTCATCTGCTCGGGGTTCGGCTTGTTGACGATCAAGCCGCGCTTTTTCATCGCCTCGACCGCCTCATCGACTTCTTGCCGGGCTTTGGCGCGAATCTGCGCGCCGGCCTTCTGGCCGGCTTCGCGGACGATGCCCTGGGCTTCTGGTGTCATGTCATCCCAGGATTTTTTGGTTATGACCAAGGCGCCGACGATGGGCGCCCAGTTAAGGTCGAGCATGTTCGGGGCAGTGTTATAAATCTGTGTCGCCAGCGCGAAGTAAGGCGTGGACGGCACCGCATTGATCATCCCGGTCTGGATGGCCGGCAGGATGTCGGCGGTTTCCAGCGGCACTGGCGTATAGCCCAGGCTCTTCATGATTTCCTGCTGCTCCAGTTCGCTCGACCAGGCGAAAAACTTCATTTTCTTGTAGTCATCCGGGCGGACGGCGGCTTCCTTGGAGAAAAACCGCACCCAGCCGGCATCACCCCAGGCGAGCACGACAAAGCCCTTGTCGAGAAATTTCTTTTCCATCGCCGGGCGCATTTTTTCCCGAACGTAATCGACCTCTTCCCAACTGCGGAACATCAGGGGCATGTTCTGGAGGGCGGCAATCGAAGGCTCGATCTCGCGCAGGCCAACCACCGAGAGCAAACCACCCTGCAATTGACCGACGCGCATCCGCCGGACAATATCCGTTTCGCCGCCCTGACTGCCATCGGGATAAACCAGATACTTGGCATTGCCGCCCTGGCTAGTGCGCCAGGCTTCACCCAGTTGCATCAACTGCTGGTGGTAGAGCGAATTTTTCGGTGCCAGCGTTGCGATCCGCAACTGCTTGTCGGCCGCGCCGGCATTCATCGCCAGCAAGGTGAGCAGTAGCAGCGGCAGCAGTTTTCCCAGTCGTTTCATTATTTTCTCCTTGGTTGATTGGCGACTCAGGTTGGCAACTCAGGTTGGCAACTCAGAACAGGTCATCGGTTTTTTCCAGCAGCCAACGCGCCCGTCGGCGCATTACCTCGTTCTGCAGGGCGAGCGGGCTGCCCGCTTCATCCTTGATGGTCAAGGCTTGTTGTAACAGTTGTTCAAACAAGGCCCGGTCACCAGTCGGTTGGGCATAGGACTCGGCCTTGCCAAGCAATGCCCCGGCACTTTTGCCGGCGGATTGGGTAATCGCCTGATCGAACCAGCGCAGCGCTTGTTGCTGGCTACCGCCGGGGCGCGCCGCTTCAAAGGTGGCCAAAAGTCCAGTCAGGGTTCCCTGGCCCCAATCCGGATCAACCGCCCAGGCTATTTGGCTCAGGCGAATTGCGAGCGGGAGATCGGCCACCACATCGGGGTAATCTTTACTCAGCGAAATCCAGCCGCCCCACGACGCCGCTGCCCAGTAGGCCAGACCGATCTGTTCCGGGGTCAGCCGCGGCCAGTCGTTGGCCTGCGGGCTGGCCAGGGCGTTGGCGAAACCTGGTCGCTGAAATTCCAATCCGCTCATGGCGTGGCGATGAGCTCGCTCATAGAGTTTCGCCGCCCGCTGGCGTAGTCGTTGCGCTGCCTTGGCATCTTGCGTTTCGATCTGGTCAGCCTCGAAAGCGACAAAGGCATAGGCATATTGGGTGAATCCGCCGGCTACCGATTCGGCCAGCGGCAAATGCCCTGGCGTCTGGCGCAGCATCGATTCAGAAAGTTTCAGATAGAAAGCGCTGGCCTCGCGCGCCAAGTCGAGGTCAGGCTCGGCCGATTGCCCCTGCGCCGCCAATTCGTCGGCGATGCTACCAATCACCATTTGTCGTGGCGAACAAGCGGTGAGCAAGCCAATCATAAGAAACAGCGCGATGGCTGTGGAGGCTGCGCGCCGAAGTGAAGGCAAGATTTTTATCCGCTATTTGACCAAAGCTTCACACAGTAGCCAGCGATTGTTGCGGCGGGATGACATCAAGAGTCGAATTATTTCAGTCTCCTTAAAATCACTGTAACGCGCGCTTTCAAGCATCAGGCGCTTTCCTCATGGTTCTCGACGATGCTGCCAGGTTTTAATGCTTGCTTGAAACGACGTGGTTTATCCATGCTCATGGCAATAGTCTGAAAGCGGAATTTGCGCAGCGGTTACGAGCCGCGATGGTGGCGGCCGGTTATGAGGCAAAGCCTTCGGTGCTGGAGCGGGAATTCAACCAGCGCTACTGGGGACGGGCGGTCACACATTTGGCGATCGTCAAACTCCAGTTTTTCAACATGAGGACAGCATAGACATGGCCAACGAACAAGAGCGGGAATCTTTCTGGCAGGTGCACCAAGCCACCTGGCGAGGCAGCGGAGAAACGCAGCGCGCCTACTGTCTTCGTCACGGCCTGAAATGCCATGCCCTCAGCTACTGACTGTTCTCCGGTTTCTCTCGTTTGACATGGGGCGAAAATCGCGGTGATACTTACTGTGGGGGTGTTGAATTTCCTATTCTTACACGGGGTAATTCCTTGAAGTCTGCTGCGATGCCCTAAACAGGCCTTACCACTTTGTTGGGCGATTGCTCGCCAAATACCATCAGTGCTATGGCCGTCAAAACCAAGATACCCACAACGATCTGAAACGGTCGCAGATTACTGCCGTCGGGCAGCACCATGACCGGGAAGATCAAGAACCACGCATTGATCGCCGTGTGCAGCACCAGCACCGGAACGACGCTGCCCAAACCACGCCCAGCAACAGACTGGCGATGGGCGAGTCCAACTTCAGCGCGGCCCCGAGAAACCAGCATGTTCAGGACCAGGCAAACGCAAGGGCGAAGAACGCCATCAGGGACGCCGCAGAGCGTGTCTCGTCGCCATCAACAACAGGCTCAGAGAGCACGACTGGCGCCAACCAGTCCGGCGCGCGGTTCACATCGAGAACTCGTAGACCATCGATGTGAGGTTGCCGATGAAGTATGGCTTGCGTCCTTCCGGCCCCATCCAGGCGGCTTCGCCTCGGGTCGGCACTAACATCCCGTCGCGCCGCTGGTAATCGGAGACGCTGCACGCCCAGGGCAGCATGACCAAGACCCCGTCTTTGCCCGCGCTGGCACCGCGCGCGTCAGCATGCACCGACGTAATCAGACCGGCCTCGTCGAACCTGAACAGCATGGTCAGGGTGATCGGGCCGTCCACCAGCGTGGCGTTGGCCGAACGGTCGTCCACCGCCGCCCAGCGCACACCTTGGCTGGGCAGGAACGCGGTGGGGTACCAAGGCATCTCAGCGAAGTAGCGCATCAGTTCGGCCCGCGCGGCCTCGCCGCCGCCCTGTACTTTGGCCACCGTGAACAGGCCCAGCATCGCAGCGTGCAGTGTGCCCACACCGGCGATGTAGCTGTCGTGCACAGGCGCGTATGACAGCGCGGCCAGACCCGGCAGCATGGTCACCCGGCCGTTCCACAGGAAGCCCGGGCGGTGGGTGACGGCTCGCTGCGTCGAGGTGAAGGGTTTCCACTGCTCGCTGCCGGGCGACATGGCCGCCAGGTTGATCGTGCCGGCAAGCTCGAAGGTCGCAGCGGCGATGAGGGGCTGCCCGTTCTTCAAAACGGCACGGAAATAGCGCTGCACCGGTGCCGGCAGACCGTCAAGTTCACTGGCGTCGTAAACTTTGTTAAGGCCAGCCTGCGCCGGCACCCGCGCAGCTTCCAGCTTCGCCATCTGTGCCTGTGTCGCACTGGCCCAGCGCGCCCTGCCGAAAGCGGCCAAGCCCACACCAGCGGCGATCAGGACGCCGATGCCCAAAGCCGTCCATCCGATCCAGCTCACAGCACTTCCTTTTCAGTTTGCACTTCGCGCCTTCAAACCAGCACCGCCTGCACAGGTCGCCGCATCGACAACGGCATGCCCGGCCCGCGCCCGAAGCGCACCACCAGGTCTGGGCGTTCACCGGCTTTCAGGCCCAGCCACGCGGCGAACTGCGGCCGGATTGCGCCGACCTCGACGGGCTGATTCAGGAACGCATTGCGGATGCCTAAAGCGGTAGCCTGAAGCGCGAATCGCTCGTAGCAGCGGCCAGCCTCAACCCAATGCGCCTTGTCACTGCGCTCGGAAACGAACACCGCGATGCCGGCCGAATTGCGAATCTGACGCGCGTAGCGTTCGTTCTCGGATTTTGGTTTGAAGAACAGGCCCATCATCCGGCTACCCAGCCATCGCGGCATTGTGGGATTGCCCGTGGCACCGGCGAACAGGCCATCACCGGTGCGCAGCGCCTCCTCGGCGCCAAAGCGGATCCATGCCTTGAGTTCTGCGACAAACGCGGCATCGTTCATCTGCACCGTGTTGGCCGCGACGACGTACTCCAGCACGCCTTCCATGGCCGGGCGCGCGGTCAATAGCCGCAGGTGTACGCCATTTCCGGTGCCCGCTTGTTCTAGCTGGCGCAGCTCGGCCGGTGCAATTGCTTGGCCGTCGTAGTCGCCGCGAGTGCATTGCCGCTCGGAGATCGCCTGAAACAATGGCGATATCCGTTTCTGTGTTGCCTCCAGGCGCACAACAACGGCCCCGTCGCCACCGGGGTCGAAGCGCGGGTCGGCATGGCGTCCAGTGGCCAAGGCGGCATGGACCATGTTCTCCGCCGCACAACCCAGCGAGACAAAGAGGTGATGGTCGTCGGGGTCGACAACTGGGCAGCGGCGCGCGGGGTCGGGACCAATCGAGATGGACTTCTCGGCGATCTGAAAGCGCCAGCATTGTGTGTTGTGACTTGAAGGTGCCAAGATGGCTTGGCGCACCAAGTCATGCATGGCGGAAGTGACCGTGTCGGAGGACTGTGCCACCGGCCTTCTCAGATCGCGAGCGACGCTCTGCTCGGCATCGCCCGATGAACAAGCCGTCAACGTTGGCATGGCTGTGAAACTGGCAACCGCCAGAAGCAACTGCCTCCGGGATAGGTCTATGGGACTCGCCGGCTGGATGTTCATATCAAGGATCTCCTCATGACAACCATGCCCGCCACAGACAAACCCGTCCGTTTGGTACCGCACGCACTCCCCGGTATTTGGAATGCGGCTGTCCGCCTTTCGTCGGCGATGCTACCAATCACCATTTGTCGTGGCGAACAGGCGGTGAGCAAGCCAATCATAAGAAACAGCGCGACGGCTGTGGAGGCTGCGCGCCGAAGTGAAGGCACCGTTGTTAGCCGCTGTGATTGAGCAAAAGCCACACAAAGTAGTCAGCGAATGTTGCGCTGGGATGACATTACGAGTCGGTTTATTTCAGTCTCTTTAACATCACTGTAACGTGCGCTTTCTAGCATCAGGCGCTTTCCTTATGGTTCTCGACGATGCTGCCAGGTTTTAATGCTTGCTTGAAACGACGTGGTTTATCCATGCTCATGGCAATAGCCTTGGGCGGCTGTTCCCACCCGGCTTTCCGGGACGGCCTGGAAGCGATGTCGCTGGGCAAGAAAGAAGAAGGTATTACATCGCTCGAAAAGGCGGTTCGGGACGAGCCGCGCAATGCCGAAATGAAGGCTGCTCTGGTCCGCCATACGGGGGAAACGATCAATACCTATCTGGCCGAGGCTGAGCGACTGCGAGCAGCCGGCCAGCCACAGGCAGCCGAATCAGCCTACCGCCAGGTACAGGTCATTGAGCCACGTAATACCCGGGCAGCGCAGGGAATTGAACAGCTTGCGGTCGACCGGCGAAATGCCGCACTTTTGCTGCAAGCCGAGCAATTGCTGAAGAAAAGCGATCTGCTCGGCGCCGAGCGTGTCGCGCGCACGGTCAGGGCGCAGGACCCGCTCAACCCGGAAGCGCGGCGCCTGCAACTGCAAATTGACCAGCAGCGCGAAAAAGAGTCAAACCCGGTGAGCAACCCGGCGGTCAAGGCCGCGCTGGCCAAACCCGTCGTGCTTGAATTCCGCGATGCCACACTGAAGTCGGTATTTGAAATGCTCTCCCGTTCCTCCGGACTGAATTTCGTCTTCGACAAAGATGTCAAGGGCGACACCAAAGTAACGCTGTTCGTCCGCAACAGCCCGCTGGAAGACATCCTGAAGCTGATTCTCACCACCAATCAACTGGAAAAGCGCCAGCTCAACGACAACAGCTTTCTGATCTATCCAAATACTCCGGCTAAGGGCAAGGAATATCAGGAACTGGTGGTGCGCAGCTTCTATCTCGCCAACACCGACGTCAAACAGGCGATGAGTCTTGTTAAAACGGTTGCCAAGAGCAAGGATGTCTTCGTCGATGAAAAGCTCAATCTACTGATCGTTAAAGATACGCCGGATGCAATTCGCCTGATTGAGCGCCTGATCGACTCGCTTGACCTGGCCGAGCCGGAAGTGATGCTGGAGGTCGAAGTCCTGGAAGTGACGCGCAGTCGCCTCAATGAATTCGGTTTGGATTGGCCTGACTCGATTGGTTATGGCCGCTTGGCCCCCGATTTAAGTACCGTCGTCACGTCATCTGGAACCACGGTAGGCAGTACCACAGCCCTGGGGGGCGCATTAACAGCTGGATTCATAAATTTGAAGAACACCACCGGCCTAAGCGGTTTTGTTGCCAACCCGGCGTTCACCCTGAACATCAAAGGCCAAAATTCGAACACAAATGTGTTGGCCAATCCGCGCATTCGGGTCAAGAACCGCGAGAAAGCCAAGATTCACATTGGCGATAAATTGCCAATATTCACCACTACTTCGACTGCTAATGTGGGTGTGTCGGCGTCTGTTGCTTACCTTGATGTTGGGCTGAAGCTTGATGTTGAGCCCAACGTGATGCTCGACGACGATGTCTCGATCAAAATCGGCCTGGAAGTTAGCAGTATCGCCAAAGAAATTCCCGGCCCATCCAACTCACTGGCCTATCAAATTGGCACGCGCAGTGCGAGCACCGTGCTTCGCCTTAAAAATGGTGAAACCCAAGTGCTGGCCGGTCTGATCAGTGACGAAGAGCGCAAGAGCACCAGCCACGTGCCGGGTATTGGCGAAATTCCCATCCTCGGCCGCGCTTTCGGCAGCCAGCGCGATACCTCGACAAAGACTGAAATCATCCTGCTCATCACGCCGCGTGTGCTGCGTAATATTCATCGGCCGGATTTCGTCCAGCCGGCGCTGCCCTCGGGCACCGAAGCGGCGATAGGCGCCCAGGCCATGAGCGTCAAGACGCAAGGCCCCAAATCGCTTGGCCTCAGCCCGCGTGGCGGTGCCACGGTAGCCCGCGTTCCGGCGGCCAGCGATGTTCCGGTTGCCGATGGCGCCGGCCTACAGCCAGCAGCATTGCCTGAAGGCATCCAACTCAGCGGCCCGGCCGAGGCGGTTGGCGGCAGTGAAATCGAGATCGCCGTCGCCACCCTTGGGCAGGGCGCGCCGGTTCAAGTCGAAATTACCTATGACCCGGCATTGCTCGAAGCCAAGTTGCCGGCCGCCAGTGGCGCCGGCCGGGTCAGCCTGCGGGTTGACCAGGGCCGGGGTAGCTTGCGTTTGCGTGTCCTGCCTGGGGCCAAAGGCGAAACCCGGGTCGATGTCGTCAGCGCCGCGCTGGAAAGTGGTGAGCCCATTTCCGGCGCCGCCGCTTCGCATAGCCTGAAACTCAATTCACCATGACGGTGAGCAAGGGCGGCCGGGGTTTTACCCTGATCGAACTGGTGGTAACAGTGTCCATCGTCGGCATTCTGGCGCTAGCAGCAATGCCGATGATGGAAATGACCGCCAAACGCCAGAAGGAAACCGAGTTGCGGGCAGCCCTGCGCGAATTGCGCAGCGGCATTGACGCCTATCGGCGTGCGGTCAACGAGGGAAAAATCGAAAAAAAGGTCGATGAGAGCGGCTACCCGCACCGTCTGGACGATCTATCTCAGGGTGTTGAAAACATCCTCGACCCCAACAAGGCCAAGATTTTTTTTCTCCGTCGCCTGCCGCGTGACCCCTTTAGTGCCGACCCGGCCCAGTCGGCGGCACAGACTTGGGGCAAGCGCAGCTACGTCAGTCCGCCGGATGCGCCGCTTGAAGGGGCGGACGTTTTCGACATCTATTCCTTGTCGTCGGGCAGCGGCCTGAACGGCATTCCCTACCGGGAGTGGTGAGGCATGGCGGCGAAGAAAAAAGGCTTCACGCTGATCGAACTGCTCGTTGTCATGTCGGTGATCGCCACCCTGCTCACCATCGCCGTGCCGCGCTATTTTCAGCACCTGGACCGGGCGCGCGAAGCGGCGCTGCGCGAGTCGCTGGCCGTCATGCGCGACGCCGTCGATAAATACCGCGGCGACACCGGCCGCTACCCGGAAACACTGGAAGAACTGGTTACCAAACGCTACCTGCGCAAAGTGCCGCCCGACCCGATTACCGAAAGCACCGAAAGCTGGGTGCTGGTACCACCACCGGAGGAACCCGGCCAGCGCAAAGTCTGGGACATTCGCAGCGGTGCCGAAGGGCAGGGGCAAAACGGCAGCGACTACGCGACATGGTGAGTTGCTGCGGTCGACGCTGTTTTTTGGGCAAAAACCGTTTAGCCCGGCAAAGTGGTTTTACCTACATCGGCCTGCTTTTTGCCGTTGCTTTGGTGGGTATTACGCTAGCTGGCACCGGCACGCTTTGGCACCTGGAAAGCCGGCGCGAGAAAGAAAAGGAACTGCTCTTCATTGGCGAAGAGTTCCGTCAGGCGATTGGCCGTTACTACGAACAAACCCCCGGCAGCGAAAAACAGTACCCGGAAAAACTTGACGACCTGCTCCAGGACAAACGCTTTCCCATGCCGGTTCGCCACCTGCGCCGCATCTACCGTGACCCGCTGTGGCCGGACGGCAAATGGGGCCTGATCCAAAGCCAGGGAAAAATCATCGGCGTCGCCAGTAAATCAACCGGCCAACCGATCAAGGTCGCCGGCTTTTCCCCCGAACAGCAGGATTTCGACGGCGCCGCGAGCTACAGCGAATGGCGCTTTACCTATAGCGGCGGCAACAGCAATCCGGGGCCGGCAACGCTGCCGACAGCCGGGCAGGGCGAGGGCGGACGTTGAGTTCGTCGCATCACTGAAATATTTCCACAACGCGGGCGTAACCGGAAGCAGATAAATTCCGGGGCCTGATTGGCGTAATCCCACTAAAAAGTCATGAAAAAAATTTCCCTTTGCGCTCTGCTGCTGGCCAGCGCCTTCCTTCCCACTGCCCATGCCTTCGAGGAATCACCGGCGCTGCCGGAACGTCTTTTGCCCGGTGGCGAAGGCCGTCAACGGGCCTTGCCCGAGCACTTTTCCGCCATCAGCAAGCCGGTTTGGGATGATGCGGTAGCGCCGGTTTCTGCCGGCACGCCAGAACTGATTGCGGCCAGTCGGGCCGGAAATATCGAACAAGTCAAGGCGCTGTTTGCCACCGGCGCCCTGCCCAACGGGGCGGATGCACAGGGTGATCGGCCGCTGCTCGCCGCTGCTGCCGGCGAGCATGTCGAAATCGTTCGCCTCTTGCTGCAGCGCGGCGCCAGCCCTAACGTCAAGGGGCCGCGCGGTCTTACGCCGCTTGGCATGGCCGCCGCTGCTGGCAATCTGGCCATGGTTCGCCTGTTGCTCAAGGCCGGTGCCGATGTCGATGGCCGCAGTGACAACCGCGCCACGGCGCTGCACGAAGCGGTCCGTTTCGATCACCCCGGCATTGTTCGCGAGCTGATGACAGCAAAACCGGAAATGGCGCGTTACGACCGCGAAGGCCTGCATCCGCTCGCCCTGGCCGCTGCCCTCGGGCGCCTGGCCTGTCTGCAAACCCTATTTACGGCCGGTGCCGAAGCTGATCTCCCCGACCGCACCGGCCTGACCGCCCTTTTCTGGGCGCGGCGCTATGACCGGGCGCTGGCTGAAGTCATCCTCGTCGAGCACGGCGCCAGCCGCGAAGCCTGGCCGATTCAGGTGGACTGATTCTCACCATGGATTTCCTGATCACCCTGAGCCCGATTGAAATCGAACGCTTGCTCATTACGATCGAGTCTTCGCAGCAGGTGCATCGGCGTCATCAGTATTTCCTTTGGTCCCAAGGCGCGCTGCAGAGCTTTCTGCCGCACGACGTGCTGGTTTTCGGGCATGGCGAATACGGCACCCCGAACTTTCGCTGTGAAGTCCTGGCGCGTAACAACCCCTGGGAGGACATGGCGCTGCAAAGCGAACTCAACTGCCTGGTACAAATGATGGTCAATAGCTGGCAGAGCAGCGGCCATCTGCCGCGGCTATTCACCCCGGCCGTCGAAGAAGGCAACCCGGGCGGCTGCGCCATCAGTCACGCCCTCAAACGTCTCGGCCTCGGCCATGCCCTGGCCCACGGTGCCAAGGAATTTCCCGGCGACTGCTCGGGCTTTTTTGTATTCATGCGCATGGCGGAAGCGCCCGGTCGTCGCCACGCCTATTTTGCCGAAATGTTGATGCCTTACCTGCACACCACGCTGCACCGCATGCTGCAGATGGAAAAGGAAATGCCGCAACGTAACCCGCGCAGCGCGCTAACGCTCAGCACGCGCGAAGCCCAGGTTATTTCGCTGGTCCGCGACGGCAACACCAATCAGCAAATTGGCCTGGTTCTCGGCCTTAGCCCGCTGACCGTCAAGAACCATGTCCAGAAAGTCCTGCGCAAGCTGAAAGTCGCCAACCGCGCCGAGGCTGTGGCCAAAGCGGTCAAGGCGCGGCTGATCGGGGACACGGTCGGTAGCTGAACGGCCGGTTCAAACCGCTACCGTTTTTGCTCGTTTTTCGCGGTTGACCGCAGCAACCACCAGCCGCCCCAGGTTGGCCACCACAAATATTACGCAGTGTGACAAAGAAGGCTGCATTCCATGAGCCGATCGGACTGGTCGACTGGTCCGTTCGGCTGGAAAAAACCCTTGTAGAACCCCATCAGGGCGTCATCTTCCCTCTCTAAAGTGGCATCCATCGGCTGGCGAGACAGGTTGCTGCCGGGTGTAAGTACTTTCCGCGGTTTGTATGGGCGGGCACTCGAAGCAGAAACCTGATCGACATGTCGTACCTCCACCCGACAGGGGGGATCTTAAATTTTTCGATAGGGGTTCACCAATGAAGTTTTCTCTCAAGACAATCGCCGCTGCCGTCGTTCTGGCTGCCGCTTCCGCCGGCGCCAGCGCTGCCATTGATAACGGTGCTTTGGACGGCAAAGGCGAACTGTTCTTCAGCGCCTGGGATGGTGCCACTTCGTATAACTACGACCTCAATATCAGCATCATCGGTTTCGAAGCCAGCTTTGCTGCTCTTGGTAACTTGAACTTCACTGCCGGTAGCGATTTCAACTCCAGCTTTGACGCATGGAAGAGCACGGCCAACACTTCTAAGCTGAAGTGGAATATTCTGGCCACTGATAATGCTGGCGCGCGTCGGATTATTTCGACCGTTGGTACAGGTGTAGTCCTGGAGCAATTTAACAAGACCAACGACGTGATTCGCACTGCCGCATTGAATATTACGACAACAATAAATGCCATCAATGACACCTTGGTTGGTAACTCCGGTGTCACCACATCACCTTTTGCAGCTTCCTACGCGGGAACAATGGGCTCTTTCTACCCGAAATTCGGTTTTAATCCCTCGGGTAATCTGGCTGCAAATAGCTACGCTAACGGGCTGGTTGTTCAGAGGACCAACGGCCTTGCCACTGGAATTCTCAAGAGTACAAACACCGCCTATGTTGATAACGGATCTGCCGTCCGCTCCTGGATCGCCAGCGACAATACCCTGCACATCGCTGCCGTCACTGCCGTGCCCGAACCCGAGTCCTACGCCATGTTCCTGGCGGGTCTTGGCATGCTCGGCTTCATGGCCCGTCGTCGCAACCTGCGCGGCTGATCGTCCTTAAGTAATTCACCGGTGCCCCTTCGGGGTGCCGGTTCCTCAAGGTAATTTAGGAGAATCCCATGCAAGTCAAGAAACTCGTTTCCCTGTGCGCTATCGCCTGTGCCGCCATCGGTGGTCAAGCCCACGCTGCCATGTCTGTTGCCGAAACAGCAGTCGTCAACGATGCCGTGACTAACGGCCGCGTCATCTTCATCTCCGGCGCCTCTGCTACCCAGAAGGGCTTCACCGGCATTATCAGCGCCATGTTTACCGGTACGCCGATCCGCTTTGCCAACACTACCGGATCCAGCAAGGATTTTGAAGCTGTTGCCGGTACGCTGGCGGCTGGTGCTGGCGCCTGGTCGGGCCAGAAGGTCATCATCATCGACCGCGTCAAGGGCGGTTCGGT
>Ga0136636_10001819_pt1 | contig 12588 bp, 11 predicted proteins | sample AntDrymUQ8522106_2_FD_104653 | JGI IMG/M metagenome (GOLD analysis project Ga0136636, IMG submission 104653) | Polar desert sand microbial communities from Dry Valleys, Antarctica - metaG UQ852 (21.06) | ecosystem: Environmental > Terrestrial > Soil > Desert | place: Antarctica: Dry Valley... | reverse complement strand
TGCTATCGAAGGGTTGGCGATTTTAAATCCCCATATCCCTACTATGTATATTTCAATGGGGATCATCTTGTTTTTATTTTTTCTGCAACAATTTGGTACTTCATTTATTGGCAAAGCTTTTGGCCCCATTATGTTTGTGTGGTTTTCTATGTTAGGTATCTTAGGACTTTTTTCAATTGTACATGCACCTATTATTTTACAATCGTTTAATCCTTATTACGCTGTACATCTTATTTACACTCATCCATCTGCATTATTGTTACTTGGGGCTGTTTTTTTATGTACTACAGGCGCCGTGGCATTGTATACTTGGGGCATTGTGGTATTAAAAATATTCGAGTCAGTTGGATTTTCGTGAAAACCATGCTCTTGCTCAATTATTTAGGTCAGGGAGCTTGGGTGTTAACTCATTCTGCTGAAGCTTTGTCGGGGAGTAATCCATTTTACTCTTTAATGCCAGTTTGGTTTTTAACTTTTGGAATTGGAATTGCTACGTTTGCTGCGGTTATTGCCAGTCAGGCCTTAATTAGTGGTTCTTTTACCCTCATCAGCGAAGCTATTTCACTTAATTTTTGGCCAAAGTTAAAAATGAAATACCCTTCAAAAGTGAAAGGGCAAATGTACATTCCAATGGTTAATCGATGGCTTTTTATATCGTGTATACTGGTGATTTTCTTGTTTAAGAGTTCTGCTAAAATGGAAGCTGCTTATGGCTTGTCAATCACTATTACCATGTTAATGACAACCATTTTGATGGTCCAATATCTATCAATGCGGCGCGTAAAACTATTTTATATCATTGGATTTGCATCAGTTTTCTTTTTGGTTGAAGGATCGTTTTTTATCGCAAATGCCGTTAAATTTTTTCATGGAGGATGGTTTACCGTTTTAATTGCATCCTTTTTATCGGCAATTATGATTATAATGTTTCGAGGCCGACAAGTTCGAAACCGATTTATAACATATAATAAAATAGCGCAATACTTACTCATTTTTAACAATTTAAGTCTCGATCAAACAATTCCAAAGTATGCCGAGAATTTGGTTTATACTACTCATGCGGATAATAAAACTGATATAGAATCAAAGCTGATTCAATCCATCTTAAACAGGCAACCTAAACGAGCCGATAGATATTGGTTTTTACACGTTGATATTCTTGATCATCCTTATACACTAGATTATAAGGTTACTGTGTTGGAACCTGGGAAGATAATTCGTATCGATTTTTATTTAGGGTTTAAAGTTCAACCTCGCATAAATGAGTATTTCAAACAAGTATTAGAACACTTATCAACTACGGGTCAATTCGACGCTATAAGTACGCACCCATCATTAAAAAAATACAATATTAAATCCGATTTTCGTTTTGTTCAAATCGACCGTCGAATTGTTCGTCATGTTGATTTGCCATTTTGGGATAAGCTTTGTTTAACTGGCTATTTTTTCATCCGTCGCATTGGCTTGAGCGATGTGAATGCCTATGAATTAGATGCAAGTTTAGTTACCATTGAACTAATACCACTTTCTATACCTAATAGTTCTGTGATTCCCTTGATTCATAAGCGATCCTAATTTTGGGTGTTTTTGTAATATTCACGACCATAACATTCCAACTATGGTTGCGCTCAACAACGAAGCCAATGTGCCAGCTAAAAGTGCTCTTATTCCAAATTGGGATAGGAGCACTCGTTTTCCGGGTGCCAATGATCCTATTCCGCCAATTTGAATGCCAATAGAAGCAAAATTGGCAAATCCACATAACACGTAAGTGGCCATAATTATTGATTTCGGATCGGTAAATGCTTCTGCTGCTTTTAGTTTGGCTAAGCTAACATAGCCAATAAATTCGGTCATAATTAGTTTCTCTCCTAATACTCGCCCAACCAAATCCATGTCGGCCCAATTGACTCCTAAAAGCCACATGATGGGAGCAAAGGCGTAACCTAATATAAATTGTAGCGAAAAGGCCTGATATTGTCCATTTGTCCACAAAGCGATATGTTCATTTAGGTGAGTCCAATCACCGATTTTTAAAAACACAAAGTTTACCATGGCTATGAAAGCGATGAAAACCAATAACATGCCGGCAACATTCACCGCTAGTTTAATGCCTTCGGTGGTTCCATTTGATATGGCATCTAAAACGTTTTTACCAATTTTTTCTTTGGTAATTTCAACTTCAGCTTCAATTTTTTCGGTTTGAGGCATGAGTATTTTGGTAACAACTATTACTCCAGGTGCAGCCATGATTGAAGCAGCCAACAGATGTTTGGCATAGAGTAATTCCTGAATGGGATCGCCTCCTCCCAACACTTTTATGTATACAGCTAAAACACCTCCCGCAAGTGTTGCCATGCCGCCCGACATAACTAATAGTATTTCGGAACGAGTCATTTTTTCTAGATAGGCCTTGATCATTAAAGGTGCTTCGGTTTGACCCAAGAAAATGTTACCTGCAACAGATAAGCTCTCGGCTCCACTAAGTTTAAATAGCTTGGTTAAACCTAAAGCCAGTACATACACTACTTTTTGAATGATACCAAAGTAAAATAATACGCTTGTTAACGCTGAAAAAAATATGATAGTTGGTAATATGGTAATTGCAAAGTTTATTAGAGGTTGCTCTATTGTGTTCGAAATAAAACTGGCGAATAAAAACTGTGTTCCAGCTTCGGTAAACCCAAGCACTTTAACAAATAGTTTGCCTACAATTTCAAAAATAAACTGCACGGCAGGAACATATAAAATTCCTAAAGCAAGCACTATTTGTAATGCTAAGCCTATCCATACAATTTTCCAAGCAATTGCTTTTCTATTGGTGCTGAAAAACCAAGCAATGCCAATAATAAGCATCATTCCAATAATTCCTCGAAACACGCTCTCTATTCCAAATCCTGTATGGAGAGTAGTGTTTAAAGGGGTGTTGGATTGACCAAAAGAGACTGTAACGAAAAAGGAGATTAAAATGAGTAAGGTTAGGACTCGTTTCATGGTAGTGAGGATATTTTACAATTGTCAATTCGATGTAATATTATAATTACAAGGTATTAATAAATATGATTTTATCCATGCACCAAAATTTTGTTGTCGATGAATTATTGGAATTGATTTGACACAAAAAAATCCATCTCTTTATGGAAGTGGATTGGTTACATTTACTTAAATGCTAACATTATTCGGGTTGTCTACGGTTTATCTCATCTCTAATCTCCGATGCCTTTTCGTAGTTCTCATTAGAAATAGCTTCATCAAGCAATTTGTTCAAATCGTCTAAGCTTTTTTTTGTGTACTTTGCTCCACCGGTTTTACTAACTCCTTTGGTTTTGGTTGAGGGTTCTTTTTGTCCAAATTCCAATACTATTCCTGCTTTGTTAATAATATCTTCGTAAGTATAAATTGGACAATTAAATCGGAGTGCTAAAGCTACTGCATCTGACGTGCGTGAATCTATTCTTACCTCTTCGGTGCCATTTAGGCAAACTAATTCCGAATAAAATATGCCTTCTTCTAGCTTGTAAATAACTACTTCGATAATGGTTACATTAAAAGTAGTGGCAAAATTAAAAAACAAATCATGAGTAAGCGGTCGAGGAGGCTCTAATCCTTCAAGTTTAATCGCTATCGATTGTGCTTCAACACCTCCAATGATGATAGGAATTCTACGATCACCCTCTTCTTCAGCTAAAACCAAAGCATAGGCTCCCGATTGAGTTTGGCTGTAAGAAAGACCTAAAATGTTGAGTTTTACTTTTGATTTATTCTCCATAAAATAATCCGCTCGATAGGCAATGGAGCAAATATAACAAATCATTTTTACAATTTTAATGGATGCATTGGTTTTGAAGACTCTTTTTTATTAGGTGTTGGTTTTAGTTTAGAGTTACTTTAATTTTCTCGCTTGTGAGTTGAATCGATAGCAACTCAATAAATAGAAGATTTTTTTTGAGTTAGAGTTAAAAAAAGGGTGCAGAGGGTAATTTTCTCATAAAAAGGATTTATATTTGCACCCTCATAAAAATGAGGTTATTATTAACTAATTAATTAAAGTCCTATGCCCGTAAAAATTCGTCTTCAAAGACACGGTCGCAAAAGGTATGCTTTCTACCACATTGTGGTAGCTGATAGCAGGGCGCCACGAGATGGCAGGTTTATTGAAAGGCTTGGTTCATACAATCCTAACACAAATCCTGCTTCTATCATTTTAAACTTCGACAGAGCTTTACATTGGCTAACTGTTGGTGCTCAACCTACTGATACATGTAATGCCATTCTTTCATACGAAGGCATTTTAATGAAAAAACACCTTTTAGACGGTGTTAAAAAAGGTGCTTTTGATGAGGCTGAAGCTGAAAAGCGTTATGCTGATTGGAAAGTGAAAAAAGAAGCTCAGATTCAAGCGAAAAAAGATCGTTTGGCTAATGAGAAAAATCTTACAAGCAAAGAGCGTTTGGAGATTGAAATAAAAATCAATGCTGAAAAAGCTGAGGCCATCGCTAAGAAAAAATCTGATGCCATTGCCGCTGCTAGACCTGCTCCTGTTGAAGAAGTTTCGGAAGAAGCTCCTGAAGAGGTGGTTGAAGATTCGGCTGATGATGTTGCTGCAGAGTAATTTAAGTATACTTTTATTCGAGCATAAATTAAAAGGTTGTCCACGGACAGCCTTTTTTTATTAATTTTAATCCATAGTTAAGTACTTCATTGGAAATAATGTCGTATTATTAGCAGCTAATTGATTCATAATCAGCATAAACACAAAACAATAAATAGGTCATAGACCATAATCAGAATGCCATGATAGAAAAAGAGGATTGTTTGAAGATTGGAGCTATTCAAAAAGCACATGGTATTAATGGAGAGCTATCTCTATTTCTTGAACCCGGCATTGATTCGGATATGTTGGATGAAGGGCAATTTGTTTTCTTGGATTTGGAGAATGGATTAGTTCCGTTTAAAATCGAATCGTTACGAACTCGTGGCGAACATGGTGGATTAGTATATTTAACAGGAATAGATTCTGAAACAATAGCTCGTCAAATGGTTGGAACGACTCTTTGGGTTGAGAAAAATTCCTTGACAATTGACGAAGAGCAATTCCCGGCTACCTTGTTAATTGGCTACAGTATAATTGATGACGTTGCGGGCGATTTGGGTACGCTTACAGAGATTCTCGACAGCGATAAAAATCCATTAATGGTGGTTACAAGTAAAGGAGAAGAGATTTTAATTCCTTTGGCTGATGATTTTATTCTGTCCATCGATGACAACAAGAAAATTATTAATGTATCGTTGCCCGAGGGATTGGTTGATTTGAATAAGTAAATCAAAATTACTCAATTAGTCTCCGCCAATTTTCCGGAATAATAACCGATTCTTTTGACATTTGATGAATACAAACCATTACCGATTCACAAGTGGCTTTTATTTGCTTTGCTTGAGAAGTAAAAATTTGCTGTTGAAGAGTAAGACTTTTTGTCCCAATGTTTTTTAATTGTGTAATTAACTCAATATCTTCATCCAAAAGAATAGAGTTGGCAAAATCGGTTTTTACTGAAACAATCACTAAGGTAAGTGCTCCTTCAAATAAAGTATCACCAATAGTTTGCTTTAAAAACCCAAGTCGCCCAATATCAAAATACTCATGAATAGTGGCGTTATTCGCATGACCCAATAGATCAATGTCGTTAAAGCGTATCTGAATATTAGTTCGGTGAGTAGTGCTCATGAATTATTTCGATTGAATGATACGAAATGTTGATTTTGGCCCAATTTCAATAATCTGATGTTTTTTACGCTCAGGTTCTTCCAGCTTTAGTTTAATCGTGTGAATAGTGGAGGGTAACTCAGTACCTTTGATTTCCCACATGGCCAATGGCTTTCTGAATTGCTTTCCAATGAGTTTGAACGCATCCGATTGAGCTAATCGTATTGCTATAAATCCATTTGAATTGCACAACGTTGTCTCGATATTCTTGGCATTACCCAATATAATTTCAAGTGGACTGTTAGTTAACTCAAACAAGTCGTAAACAATCTCGGGAACATCGTTGAAATAGGCTGCCACTTGATTGATATTCGGAAATAGGAGAGCCACCTCGGGTAAACTTTCTTTACTCGCAATTTGAAAAACTTTGTCGACAGCTTCTTTTGAAACTGCATCGCACAACAAAATTTTTCTGTTTTGTGATTCAACTACTAAAAGGTTGCTTCGCTTTAATTCTGATAATAATTGATCAAGAATCGCTTTCTCCATTTGTTTTTCCTTATTTGTTAGTGAGCAAAGATAAGGTGCGTTAAAGGATTTATTCCGATAACGCACCTTTTTTATTATACAGCCACTCCAAAATCACGTAGTGCATCATTGAGCGATGTTTTTAAATCGGTTGATGGTTTGCGTTGTCCAATAATTAATGCAGCTGGCACCTGAAAATCGCCTGCTGGGAACTTTTTTGTATAGGTTCCTGGAATAACTACCGAACGCGGTGGAACATATCCTTTATATTCAATGGGTGTTGAACCTGTTACGTCAATAATTTTTGTTGAGCCTGTTAAAACCACATTGGCACCTAAAACAGCTTCGGTTCCAACTCTGCAGCCTTCAACCACAATGCAGCGCGATCCAATAAATGCATTGTCCTCAATAATAACCGGAGCTGCTTGAATAGGTTCTAATACACCGCCAATACCAACACCTCCGCTCAAGTGTACATTTTTGCCAATCTGAGCACAGCTTCCTACCGTAGCCCAAGTATCAACCATGGTTCCCGAATCAACATAAGCACCAATGTTTACATACGATGGCATCATAATTACTCCACGCGCAACAAACGATCCATAACGGGCAATAGCATGAGGTACCACACGAACACCTAAATCGGCATAGTTTTTCTTTAATGCAATTTTATCATGAAATTCAAAAGGGCCAACCTCAATGGTCTCCATTTTTTGAATAGGGAAATACATTAAAACAGCTTTTTTAATCCATTCGTTCACCATCCAACCATCGCCAGATGGCTCTGCAACACGTATTTCACCTTTATCGAGCAATTCAATTACCGACCGAATAACTTGTTGATTTTCTGCCTGCTCAAGCAAAGCTCTATTGTCCCAAATGGTTTCAATTATAGATTTTAATTTATTATTCATTGTTATATAAGTTTCCTGCAAAAATAGAATGAATCGCACACGTATCCAAAATTGCGGAACAATTAATACTTGTTGAGTTATTTCCACGACCAGATTTTGCTTATTTAATGCATCAAAGCGTATTGAATCAGATAAATAGTGTTAAATAAGCTTAATGCCGATATGCCGATGATTTATATTTTATAATTTGGAGTACTAATATATTTCAAATATTTAGTTTCAATAAGATGGAAATTTTAGAATTCTGAAGTTTAAAAAGCATTGAAGGGTGAATGTTTCGTTGAAAAATAGACTAATTAATTTCTTATGATACAGAAATGGGTGTGCTGGTTAAGATTAGTTGGAAGCCTTTTTTTCGTTCCAGTAATAATGGCTGGCCAAAATACCGATGAAATATTGAAAGGAAAACTGTTTGGAGAGGTTGAGCCTGTTGGGTTTGCATATGTATTAAACACTCGCACATCAATAGCTTCTGAATCGAAAGATGACGGGAGTTTTGAGTTAGATGCTCAACCTAATGATACTTTATTATTTAGGTGTTTGGGATATCGCGATACTTCGTTTATTGTTAGTAACGTAGAGCCTAAAATTTTCAATGTTACTTCTCAAACATTTGCGCTTAACGAAGTTAAAGTAACTTGGTTTTATTCCTATGCGGCCTTTAAACGAGCTTTTTTAAACCTTAAAATTGATGATTCGAAGAATGTGAAATTTAATATTCATATTGATCCTCGCGAAATTGCAGGTTTAAGCAGAGCCGCTTCGGGTAATACCGGATTGGCATTTTCTTTTGGTGGAGGCCCTACAAAAAGCGAAAAAAACTATACATCATTACTTTCCGAGGAGAAAAGATATGAGCGCTTGAATTCATTGACTTCATATGATAACATTCGATCGTTTACTGGTCTTAAAGGTCCAACTCTCGACTCATTTATTGTTTATCTGCGCAGTAAAAAGCAAATTAATCCAGCCTCAAGCGATTATGAAATTTTAGCCTCGGTGAAAATGGCTTATCAAGATTTTTTAGCCATGGTAACTCCTTCGATTGACACGTTGAAAATTGATCAAAGTCATTGATTTACAATGATATTTATCATTAAAATAGCTGTTTCATATTAACATAATCCCAAACTAATTTAGAGGTATTTTTGAATTAATTTTGATGGAACAGAAACATTTTCGCCTTATTAATTGTTGATTATCAGCATAAACGTTAAATAGCAATAATTTTTTGCATAAATATTTACATTATCTAGGTATTTTTGTATTTTTATACTGTGTTAAATCGTAAGCAATTGTGACCGTATAGAGAAATTTTGGAATAAAAACGAATAAAATATAGAAAAATATTTGTTGGTTGATTCAAATGTTTTATTTTTGCCAACATGATTTGAAAAAAGATAGATGAAACGATCATCTGAATGTTTTCTTTTTTAAGACAACAATTATTTTCAGAGAGTTCCATCTGACCTTTAAAAAAAACAAATTATTACCAGATGAAAAATTATTTTACACTCATTCTCAGCATTATTATCCTCGTGGTCGGTACCAAAGAGAAGTGAGAGCTGTGTGTAAATAAATGAAGATATTTAATGAACAAGCCTTTCTCACTTCTCAAAAAGAAGAGGAAGGCTTTTTTCATTAAAAGAAGGATTAGAATTTACTTGCATTAATAAACTAGGTTAATGAATATAAAACTTAAAAGTGCAACATCTACCGAAGGTAGAAGAATGGCAGGAGCCAGAAGTTTATGGCGAGCAAATGGGATGAAGGATGCTCAAATGGGTAAACCAATTGTAGCTATTGTAAATTCGTTTACTCAGTTTGTTCCTGGTCATGTTCATTTGCATGATATAGGACAACACATAAAAAAAATAGTTGAAGCTGCTGGTTGTTTTGCTGCTGAGTTTAATACCATTGCCATCGACGATGGTATTGCTATGGGGCATGATGGTATGCTTTATTCGTTACCATCGCGCGATTTAATTGCCGATAGCGTTGAATACATGGTGAATGCCCATACTGCTGATGCCATGATTTGCATTAGCAATTGCGATAAAATTACACCAGGAATGTTAATGGCTGCGATGCGTTTAAACATTCCTACTGTTTTTGTATCGGGTGGGCCAATGGAAGCTGGCAAATTGGGCGATAAGTACCTCGATTTAGTGGATGCTATGGTGATGGCTGCCGATAGTTCGGTGTCGGACGATTATTTAAGCCAAGTGGAGCAAAATGCTTGTCCTACTTGTGGATCCTGTTCAGGAATGTTTACTGCGAACTCGATGAACTGCTTGAACGAAGCGCTTGGTTTAGCAATGCCTGGTAATGGAACCATTGTGGCCACTCACGTTAACCGTAAAGCGTTGTTCGAAAAAGCAGCGAATCAATTAATTGAAAATACATTCAAATATTATCGCGATGGTGATACAAGTGTATTACCTCGGTCGATAGCTACCAAAGCTGCATTTGTTAATTCAATGACTTTGGATATTGCCATGGGTGGATCAACCAATACCGTTCTTCACATGTTGGCCATTGCACATGAGGCAGATGTTGATTTTACGATGAAAGACATTGATTTACTTTCTCGCAAAACTCCTGTTCTTTGCAAGGTAGCACCAAACTCCGATTATCATATTCAAGACGTGAATCGAGCAGGAGGTATTTTGGGTATTTTAGGTGAGTTAGAAAAGGGAGGATTGCTTGATACATCGGTTTCAAGAATTGATTTCCCAACTCTAAAAGAAGCCATTGCAAATTATGATATTAAACGATCAACAGCCTGCGCTGAAGCATTTAATATCTATTCAAGTGCACCGGCCGGAATGAGAAACTTAGTGCTTGGCTCGCAAAAATCGGTATATGCTAAATTAGACGATGATCGCCAAAAAGGTTGCATACGAAGCATCGAACATGCCTATTCGCAAGATGGTGGATTAGCTGTATTGTATGGTAACATCGCCAAAAACGGATGCATCGTTAAAACTGCTGGAGTAGATGAAAGTATTTTTCATTTCGAAGGAAAAGCTCGAGTTTATGAATCGCAGGATGACGCCATGAATGGAATTCTTGGAGATGAGGTTAATGCTGGAGATGTGATTATTATTCGTTACGAAGGCCCTAAAGGAGGTCCTGGGATGCAAGAGATGTTATATCCCACATCTTACATAAAATCAAAACATTTAGGGCATTTGTGTGCACTCATTACCGATGGGCGATTTTCAGGAGGCACATCCGGTTTAAGTATTGGCCATGTATCTCCCGAAGCGGCAGCTGGAGGTGATATCGCACTAATTCGCAATGGAGATCCTATCATTATTGATATTCCTAACCGGTCGATCCAAATTGACCTGTCAACGGTGGAAATGGAAAAACGTCGACAAGAAGAATTGAGTCGTGGAGATCATGCATACACACCGGTAAATCGGTTGCGCTATATATCGAAAGCCCTTAAAGCGTATGCTCATTTTGTCAGTTCAGCCGATCAAGGTGCTGTACGAATGATATAAAAAAAGTTACTAAACCATTGTTATTATGGAAACAAAAACCCAATTGCTCATGGAGAAGGATCAACAAATTAAACGAAAAATGACTGGATCACACGCCGTAATGCAATCGTTACTTTGTGAGGGGGTTGATCTAATGTTTGGATATCCCGGTGGCGCCATTATGCCCGTTTACGATGCTTTATATGATTACAAGGATAAAATTCACCACGTACTCGTCCGTCACGAACAAGGTGCAGTTCATGCAGCCCAAGGCTATGCACGGGTAACTGGCAAAGTTGGAGTTTGTATAGTAACATCAGGTCCCGGTGCAACCAATGCCATTACAGGTATTGCCGATGCCATGATTGATTCCACTCCTATGGTAGTCATCTCAGGACAGGTTACATCAGCTCTTTTAGGGACTGATGCCTTTCAGGAAACCGACGTGGTAGGTATTACTCAACCCATTACGAAATGGAATTATCAGGTTAAGCGTGCCGAGGAGATTCCTGAAGCTATTTCTCGTGCTTTTTATATTGCTCGAACCGGAAGACCAGGGCCTGTTTTGATTGATATTACCAAAGATGCACAAGCTTCGATGATGGAGTTTGAGTATAAAAAAACAACGCTTATACGAAGCTATACGCCAGCAATTAAGCCTGATGCAGATAAAATTGCCGAGGCAGCACGTCTAATTAATTTGGCTAAAAAACCATTGATTTTAGTTGGTCAAGGTGTTGTGCTTGGAAATGCTGAAAAAGAATTAATCGAGTTAATTGATAAAAGTGGTATTCCTTCTGCTTGGACCCTTTTAGGCTTGTCGGCATTTCCTACCGATCATCCACTAAATGTGGGAATGTTAGGTATGCATGGGAATTATGGAGCTAACGTAAAAACCAATCAGGCTGATTTAGTCATTGCCATTGGGATGCGTTTCGATGATCGTGTTACGGGTAATGCAAAAGCTTATGCAACCAATGCAAAAGTGATTCATTTTGAAATTGATCCTGCTGAAATTAATAAGATAATTTATGCTGATGTTCCTGTTTTAGGGAATGTAAAAGATACGCTACCTTTGATTACTAAGTTGGTTGATGCACGGAAACATGACCAATGGCTTGCTGAATTTAGGGTGTGTGATAAAATTGAAGATGAAAAAATAATTCAGGAACAATTAAACCCTACTAAGCCTGGCCTGACAATGGGTGAAGTGGTTCGTAAAGTAAGTGAAGCCTACAACAACGATGCTATCATGATAACCGATGTGGGTCAGCATCAAATGTTTGCATCGCGTTACTTTAAGTTTAAGCAAACTCGAAGTGTGGTAACCAGCGGTGGTTTAGGTACTATGGGGTTTGGCCTTCCGGCTGCCATTGGAGCAAAAATGGGACGTCCTGACCGACCAGTGGTACTGTTTGTGGGTGATGGAGGTTTTCAAATGACTATTCAGGAACTTGGAACTATTTTCCAAACCAAAATACCAGTTAAAATTGTTCTTTTAAACAATAACTTTCTGGGGATGGTGCGCCAATGGCAAGAGTTGTTCTACGATAAGCGATATGCTTCAACCGAATTGATTAATCCCGATTTCCAAATGATAGGTAAAGGATATGGTTTGGATGTTGAGAAAGTTGAAGAACGTGCGAATTTAGATGATGCCATTCAACGGATGATTGAATCCGACAATGCCTACTTACTTGAAGTTGTGGTTGAAAAAGAAGGAAATGTATTCCCGATGGTTCCATCAGGAGCTTCTGTTTCAGATATTCGACTGGAATAGACCGGCGAGAATGTAATTTTAATCACTTAAACATTAGCCATTATGAAACAAGAATTCACCATACTCATATTCTCTGAAAACCACGTCGGGTTGCTCAATCAAATAACATCGGTTTTTACCCGACGACATATTAATATCGAGAGTTTAAATACCTCTCCATCGGCACTTGCC
>Ga0136636_10001818_pt1 | contig 12593 bp, 12 predicted proteins | sample AntDrymUQ8522106_2_FD_104653 | JGI IMG/M metagenome (GOLD analysis project Ga0136636, IMG submission 104653) | Polar desert sand microbial communities from Dry Valleys, Antarctica - metaG UQ852 (21.06) | ecosystem: Environmental > Terrestrial > Soil > Desert | place: Antarctica: Dry Valley... | reverse complement strand
CTGACTTTAACGCTGACCTGGTGTTTACGCTGGGCCTGATGCATGGCATTGGGCAGCTTCAGATGCATGCCGTGATGCCGCAAGAAATGGCACCCCTGGACAAACAGATGTGCGTGCTTGACGCCGCACGGGCCGAGCTTGAAATGAAGACCTTTGGTTTTCACCACGTGCAGGTGTCGGCGGAATTGGCGCACATCTGGAACTTTCCGCAGCCGCTCACAGATGCCTTGCGCAAGGTCGCGCAACCCTTGGCCGAGCCCGAGTTTTCAGAAGCTGCAGCCTGGGTGCACATGGGCGCCTGGCGTGCCCGGGCCGAGGTGCTGGGCTTGAGTACTGAGGCGCAGGCAGCGAGTTATCCGGTGGAAGTTGGCCGCAAGCTGCACCTCGATTCGGGTTGGACGGGTGTGCTGGCAAACCAGTTGCCGCAAGATGACTCCACACTGATGCCGCCGCTGCCAGAACTCACCGAAGGCCTGGAGGCCATGTTTGAGTGAATTTTAAGGCTTTTAAGCCTCTAGCCCTTATGAAGTATGCGCAGTCAGCTATGCAATAAATAGCTATTTTGGCGCATTGAGCAGCATCCCGGTGGCCAACTGTGTCACGTTGTAACGCATCATTTTCAGGTAACTGCTGCCCGGCTCGTTCGGGCCTGACAGGGCATCCACATACAACTTGGGGCCCAGCGCCACACCGGTGTCCTTGGCGATCTGCGCCAGCAGCTTGGGGTTGCTCATGTTTTCCACAAACACCGCTTTGATCTTGTCACGCTGAATTTGTTTGATGAGTTGCGCCACGGCCTTGGCGCTGGGTTCGGCTTCAGGGGACAAGCCGTTGGGGGCCAAAAACTTGATCTGGTAGTGCTCGGCAAAGTAGCCAAACGCATCGTGCGAGGTGATCACCTGGCGCTGTTGGGGGGTGAGAGGGGCCAACTCGGCTTTGGCCCAGGCGTCCAGCGCTTCCAGTTCCTTCACATAAGCATCGGTGTTGGCTTTGAAGAGGGCGGCACCGTCCGGGTCAAGTTTGGTGAGGGATGCCGCAATATTGCGCACATAAAGCACCACGTTGCTGGGGTTTTGCCAGGCGTGCGGGTCGGTGTCAGCATGGCCTTTTTCCGCTGGCAGGGAGCGCACCATCACACCTTTTGATGCCACCAGCGTGTCACCCTTGTAACCGGCAGACTTGGCCAGTTTGGGCCCCCAGGGCTCAAAGTTCAGGCCGTTAATGACAAACAGGCGCGCGTTCAAAATGGTTTTGGCGTCAAGCGGTTTGGGCTCGAATTCATGCGCGTCTGCATCCGGCCCAACCAGCGTGGAGACCCTGACCCGAGCCCCGCCCACGGCTTGCACCAGGTCACCCAGTATGCTGAACGAGGCCACCACTGGCAGCGGTTCCGCTGCCTGCACGGCAGCAGAAAAGGCCAGGGGGGTGGCCAGAGCGGCACAGGCCAGCCATTTAAGGGTGAAGCGTTTCATTGAGATACCTTTTAAGTTTGGGTTGGAGAAAAAAACTTAGCCCACGCGGTGCGGCCGCTTGAGTACACGCGGCATCCAGCCGCCCGGCGACACCAGCAGCGACAGTGCATACAGCGCGCCAGCGCAGCCGATGATGGTCGGCCCACTGGGTGTGTCGAGGTGGTATGACAGCAGCAGCCCCGCTGCGCTGGCCAAGGCTGCCTGGGCGCTGGCGTTGATGAGTTGGGCGCTTAAGGTTTCGTGCCAAAGACGCGCCGACACCGCGGGCAGCATCATCAGACCCACCGCCATCAAGGTGCCCAGCGTCTGAAAACCCGCCACCAGGTTGATCACCACCAACATCAAAAAGGCCTGCTGCCAGACCCAGCCTTTGTGGCCGGATGCTGCCAGAAAGGTCGGGTCAAAGGTTTCCAGCACCAGCCCGCGGTACAGCGCGGCAAGCGCAACCAAGCTGACACTCGCCACCCCGGCCACCAACAGCAAGCCCGACTCATCCACCCCGAGCGCGCTGCCAAACAGAATGTGCAGCAGGTCAAGCTGGGTGCCGTGGCGTGACAGCAGGGTCACGCCCAAAGCCAGTGCCACCAGATAAATGGCGGCCAGGCTGGCATCTTCCTTGAGCGTGGTGAAGCGGCTGATCAAGCCCGCCAGGCCGGCAGCCAGCATGCCGGAAATGACGCCACCAGTGGCCATGGCGGTCAGGGACAGGCCGGCCAACATGTAGGCCACCGCCACACCGGGCAGCACGGCGTGGCTGATGGCGTCGCCCAGCAGGCTCATGCGCCGCAGCGTCAGAAACACCCCGAGTGGCGCGGCGCTGACCGACAAAGCCAGCGTGGCCACCAGTGCCCGGCGCATGAAGGCGAACTCGGCAAACGGGCCGATGAGTTGGTTCCACAAGTCAATCATCATTCACAAAACCTCTCTTGGCGCTTATGAATGTTGCGTTGGTAGCTATTGAAAAGATACTTTTTGTTTTTGAATTGACTTTGTTTCCCCCCCTATCCCCCCCGCCCCTTCCCACCCCCGCCGGGGCGGGAAGGGGCGCCAACAGCCGTACTTGGCAAACGCTGTTTAGTGGCGGTGTACACGGGCTCGGCCAACGGGGCGGTTGAGGGTCACTGATCTGTTGCGATTGAATTGAGACTTGCATTGACGCTTGGATGGGTGGGAACGGGCGGGATAACAGGGTGGGAGAACGCACTGGCCTGACGCAGTCAACCTCCGCATCTAAAACACATGAATGTCTGCAGTGGAAAAGGCATAGAACGCGAGTAAGCCCTGAAAACACGGCCCCATCGGTTGGATCAGAAAGCGAGGTCGTCACGCTTGCACCACTTCATCCGTGTGGCAAATCTCGGCCTGGTCGTCCCAGGCTTCGGCCAGCGCACGCGCGCGCTGCAGATTGGGGTCAGTCAACACGTGGGCGGTATCACCCCAGGCCACCAACTCGCGCGCCAGCAGCAGGGTTTGCGGAAAATGTGCGTGCACCTGGCTGTCGTCATGCAGCACCGCCACCACGGTGCGGCCCTGCGCGTGCCACTGGGCAACAATTTGCAGCAGGGCTTCGGTGGTGCGTGAATCAATCGCGTTGAACGGTTCGTCCAGCAGGATCAGGTCCGCCTTTTGCACCAGGATACGGGCAAATAACACGCGCTGGAACTGCCCGCTTGACAGCGACCCAATGCCGCGCTGCTCAAAACCCTCCAGCCCGACGGCGTGCAGGGCCGTCTCAACCCGGCTCAGCATCTCTGCGTTCACACCGCCCCAAGCACCCAAAGCGCTCCAGCAGCCCAGCAGCACGCAATCGCGCACCTGCATGGGAAAGCTGCGGTCAATCTCTGACAATTGCGGCAAGTAGGCAATGCGCTCAGGCAGCGTGTTGACCAAAATACGCCCGCCTGCAGGTTTGAGCAGGCCCATGATGCTTTTCAGCAGCGTGCTTTTGCCCGAGCCGTTGGGGCCAATCACCGCCGTGAGTGAACCGGGCGCAAACTGGCCACTGATGTGGTGCAGCGCCGGGTGCTGGCGGTAGCTGACCGTCAGGTTGTCAACGCTTACCACGCGGGCAAACTCACGTTGGCCCAGGCCACTGCCAACCACAGGGCCATCACGACCGGCAACACCGCCACCACACGCAGCCATGCGGGCCAGCCCAGCACACTCAGGCGTTGTGCAGGTTTTGCATGCCGGTGTGTGGCATGAGGTGGTGAGCTTGAGTGCGCATGGGTAGGCGCCTGATGGGGTTGTGACATGGGAGAATTCTGAAAAGGATTTGTTTGCAGTGATAATGCAACTGAATTGCGGTATAGTTTATTGCAATTCAGTTGCGATAAGTTCTAAGCCTGCAAAATTTTTCTGGACCCGCTGCCATGCCCGTGACCCACACGCCGAATGTTCCCGACCCGATTGATGCCTTGTTGTCTGCCCACGGCCTGCGTCGCACCGGCGCGGCGCGGCGTGTGCTGGGCTGGTTGCTGGCGCACCCTGACACCACTTACACCCATGCCCAGTTGCAAGTGGCGCTGCAAACCGACGGTGTGGCAGAGCGGGCGGGCGAGGGCGCAGGGGGGCTGGACCGCGTGACGCTGTACCGCCTGATTGACCGTCTGACACAAGTCGGCTTGCTGCTGTGCCGGGTCGATGCGAACCGGGTGCGCCGTTACCAAGCCATGCCGGCCAGTGTGCATGCGCTGCCCCACTTTGAATGCCAGAGTTGCCACCGCGACCAACCTTTGCAGGGCACGCTGCAAGGCAATGCGTTGGACCTGGAGGTGGCTGCGCAAAGCGCCTTGCAAGCGCTCAAGGCCTTGGGGTACCAGGGACTCAGCCTGGATCTGGCGGTGCGTGGCGTGTGTGTCGACTGCGCCACCGCCGCCCAGGGCACCGGCCCGCAGGCCATATCGACGCCTGATGCCACATCATGATTCGCAGCCAGGGCCTAAGTTACCGTTACCCGCAAGGCCCCGCGCTCAATTTCCCTGACGTTGAGGTGGCACAGGGGGCGGTGCTTTTACTCAGCGGACCATCGGGTTGTGGCAAATCGACCTGGTTGGCCTTGGCTGCCGGCCTGATGGCACCCAGCGCGGGTGCGCTGGCGGTGGCGGGTCGATCCTTGAATGCTATAAAAAGTGTAGCTGCTGACGCATGGCGGGCGAGGGCTATCGGCTATTTACCTCAAAAATTGCATCTGAGCGCTGCGCTCACGGTGCAGCAAAACCTGGCCATGGCGCAGTGGGCGGGTGGGCAGCCCGAAGACCGCACCCGCATCGGTGCCGCGTTGCAGGCGCTGGGCGTGCAGGCGCTGGCGCAGCGCAAGCCCGGCCAGCTGTCGGGCGGACAGGCGCAGCGAGTGGCGCTGGCACGTGCTGTGCTGCTGCAGCCGCAGGTGCTGTTGGCCGATGAGCCCACCGCCAGCCTGGATGACGAAGCCGCAGCCGACGCCGTGGGGCTGCTGCTGCACACGGCAGGTCAGCATGGTGCCACGCTGGTCATCGCCACCCACGATGCCCGGGTGGCCCAGCTGATTCCAGCCGGTGTTGATGGTAAAAATGGCTTCCAGTCCCTTCGGTTATTGCACAGGCGGCTATTGATTGATGAGCATGCTGATGGCGTTGGCAAACCGGCACATGAAGGTGGCACGCCATGAAAACCTGGGTCTGGGCTTGGCATTTTTTGTGGTCGCGCCCGCTCAACGCGGCACTCAATGTGTTGCTGCTCGGGCTGGGCTTGGGGTCGATCACCTTTTTGTTGTTGGTAGGCCACCAGATCAGCCGGGCGTTTGAGCGCGACCTGGCCGGCATTGACCTGGTGGTAGGGGCCAAGGGCAGCCCGATGCAATTGATCCTGAGCGGTGTGCTGCACATCGACGTGCCCACCGGCAACGTGCCGCTCAAAGCGGTGCAGGCGCTGGCAAAGAACCCGCTGGTGGCCAGCCTGATTCCAATCAGCCTGGGCGACAACTTCCAGGCTTACCGCATTGTGGGCACCTCACCCGCCTACATCAGCCACTACGGCGCCACGCTGGCGCAGGGGCAGGCTTGGTCCGAGCCGATGCAAGTGGTGCTGGGCGCCACGGTGGCACGCCATCTGGGCTTGCAGCTGGGCCAGCGTTTTGTTGGCTCACACGGCCTGGGCGGCGGGGGCCATGCCCATGGTGACAACCCCTACACCGTGGTCGGCATCCTGGCGCCCAGTGCCAGCGTGCTCGACCGCTTGATATTGACCGACACCGCCTCAGTCTGGAAAGTACATGAAGACTACACCGCTGTGGATGACGATGACCGGGCCGTGATGGCCGACGAGCGCGAAGTGACCCTGGCGCTGCTCAGCTACAAGACGCCTTTGGCTGCTGTGAGCCTGCCGCGTTACGTGAACACAAGTACCGAGATGCAGGCCGCCGCCCCGGCGCTGGAAATCAGCCGCCTGCTCCACATGCTTGGGCTGGGCACCGACGTGTTGCGCGCCTTTACTGCGGTGTTGTTGCTGACTGCAGCCTTGAGTGTGTTCATCGCCTTGTGGAGTTCGCTGCGCGAGCGCCGTGCTGACCTGGCGCTGCTGCGCATGCTGGGGGCGACACCTGCCAAGCTGGCGGCACTGCTGCTGTGTGAGGCCTTGTGGCTGGGCCTGTTGGCCAGCCTGCTGGGGCTGGCGCTGGGCCAGGGGTTTGCCGCCGCGTTGGGCTGGTTTTTGCAGTTGGACAGCTCGCTGCTGCTGGGTGGACTGAGCTGGCCCGCTGAACTGGTCTGGGTGCCTGCCCTGGCCTTGGCAGTGTCTTTGGGCGCCGCGCTGCTGCCTGCGCTGGGTGCTTACCGTGTCAGTGTTCTTGAACTTTTACAAACCCGTTAAACCCTGGAGAATTTATGAAAAATGTGCTTCTAGCCCTCATTATTAATGCACTGATAGCTACTCTTTCTGTAGCTGCTGACATACACGGCGACAAGGAGACCAAGGAAGACATCGCCCGCCACCGGGTCATGGCGCAGGCGCATGAGAACGCCGCCAAGTGCCTGGAAGCCGGTAAGGCCGACGCGGTCTGTGAAAAACAATTGCAGGCCGAATGCAAGGGTTTGGCGATTGGCAAGTTTTGCGGCATGAAGCACACGCATTAACATTTCTTTCTTTTGCAAGGTGTCGCCATGAAGTCATTTGAAGTGGATTGCCAGGCGCTGGGGCAAGCGATCAAGCCGGTTGCGGCTTTAAAAGCGGCCACGCTGATGGTGGCGCTGCTGATGGGGCTAACACCCGCGGCCGGTTTTGCGCAACTGAGTTCGCCCATTGCAGGTGGCCTGCCGGCAGGTTCAGGAGCGGGTGTTCATAGCCCCAACAGCCCATTTGCCCCGCTGCCCCAGCGCTCAGATGTGTTGCCGTGGTCGGTGTTGACCGACGTGAAAACCAAGGCGGTCAACAAGCGCCTACTGCCTGACTTTCCGGCGCATGTGCAGGCCTTGAACGGCACACCACAACGCATTCAGGGTTTCATGATGCCGCTGGAGCCGGGTGAGAAGCAAAAGCACTTCTTGCTCACCTCGGTGCCGCTCACCTGCTCGTTTTGCCTGCCCGGCGGACCCGAGAGCATGGTCGAAGTGTTCACCAAAACCCCGGTCAAATACACCATGGAACCGGTGCTGGTGGAAGGCAAGTTGGTGGTCCTGGCAGACGACGCGTATGGGCTTTACTACCGCATCAAAGACGCCGCGCCGACCAAATAGCGGGGCTTGGGTGCAGCCCGAGGATGGGCTTATTTTTCTTAAGAATTTGATTTATGTCAGCTTTGCAGACGTTGGTGTGTTGCATAGTCAGGCCAGCGATGTTTTTCGCATCCGCGTTTGTAATTTTTAAGGACTTGCAACATGAAGGCTCTCCAGGATCTTTTTTCTACTGACTACGGCATCATGAGCATCGTGGTGATTGCTGTGATGATTGTTGGCTTGGGTGTTGCCTATGGCGTTCTTAAGTCCAAAATGGCCGAAAGCGCAAAGGGCGCTGGCAAATAGGCATTCCCAGGGCCAAGCGCCCGTTGATAGACCCACACGCAGGCCTGCATTTAAAGTTTGTCAAACGCGGCTTTTTGACGTTTGCCAGCTGCATGTGGTGCGGCCAGGTTGTTCGGGTTTTGCGGGCAAAATTGGGCCAATTTTTGATTGCACCCTGTGAACAACCCGGTTTTTTTCTTCCCTCTTCCCTCTTTCCTATGGTGTTGTTGATTGCTATCGACTTTATAGCTTATCGCGAAGGATGGATCAGGGCTGATGCCACAAAAGACCTGTCGAATCTGGTCTTTATGTTGCTCACGCCATCGCTGTTGTTTCGACAACGAGCACGGCGCATGTCGAGCAACTCAATTTCAAGCCAGTGGCCTTGTATTTTGTGACTGAGCTGTTGCTGTTGCTGTTTGCAGGCATGCTGGCGTGGCAGGGATTGAGCCGGTACTCGGCGCTGTTGGCACTGGCCACGGTGGTGCTGGAGTTGATCACCGCGCACAAGGAACGCCTGCTGGGATAGGGCGGCCAGCGGCACATGGCATCCTGAAGAAATCAAGGCCTCAAGTCAAACCCGGCGCGGCACATTAAACCCGGCCCGGCGACTGGGCAATGTGCATGCGGTTTTGGGGTGAAAACACACGCGAAACTGAAGCTGTTGTATTGCCAAGCGCTTGTCGGCGCGCGCCTTTCACGCAGTAGCCCGGTCACATAGCCCAATCACCGCGCCTAGCCGTCTGGCACGGAACTTCTGCGGCAAACGGCTCACATCAGTTCGCGCCAAATCCAACCCAGGCAACTTCTGAATTCCCCTGCCAGCGGACCTCACCACTCGCAAAATCAGCCGGGTGATACGCTTTGCGGAGGTAAAGGAGGAGACCACGCAGCGGGCGGAGGACACGTAGCAAAGCGTATCGCCCGGCTGATTCACCCACTACCGTGACGTAAGCCGCAACCCCATAGATACACCTGAGTGCGTTGGTAAGAATCATTCATATGGAGCCCACATCCGTTTGAATCGCACCCGTGCGACAAAACAAGGCGAAAAAAAACCGGCCAAGGCCGGTTTTTCACCAGTGGCTGGTTTTTAGTAACGGTTGCCGCCGCCACCGCCATAACCGCCGCCACCACCGCCGCCACCTTCGCGACGACCACCACCGCCGCCACCGAAGCCACCTGTGCGCGGCTCCATCGGGCGGGCTTCATTGACCACCATGCCACGGCCATCGACTGATTTGCCATTCATGCCGCTGATGGCTGCCTGAGCCTCTGCGTCGCTCGACATTTCCACGAAACCGAAGCCTTTGGAGCGACCACTGTCGCGGTCCATCATGACCTTGGCAGACGAGACGGTGCCGAAGTCAGAGAAGCTTTGGTTCAGGGATTGGTCATCGACTGAGTAAGAGAGGTTGCCGACGTAAAGTTTTTTACCCATTTGGGATCTTTCAATGATGCGCGCGCAGTTTCAATGATCCGCGCGACGCGGGAGGATTGATGGTCCGGTTTAGAAAACCATCAACGGAATGGTTGCTTGACCAGAGTCAAGCATGCGAGTCGCCCCAGGTCAGGGGTTCGGTAGGGGTCAGAGAAATTGACCGGTGGTTAAGCTCGCCGCAGGAGGGAGTTGACAACCGGCAGGGCCAGAATGAATGGCCAAAAAGGTGTGGGGGCGGCGTGGGAAGTACCGCAGACCATGTCAGACAACAGCCATTGCATAGGTAAGCAAATTGCAACAGCAGATGCATCTTACCCCCGAACCAGGAAAACTCGGACTACATTCCCAGTGACTTCATCAGTTCCTCGTGGTCATCGAGGCCGGGTGGTGTTGCATTTGGGGGCACGTTTTGCTTGGCGTTGGCCTGGGCAATCAACTCGTCCGGGTTGACCACTTCATTGACTTCAAAGTCATGAAGCTTGATGAATTCGGTGCGATCAATCGCCAGTTCAAGGTAGAAGATGTTGTTTTGACCGGTGTAGAAAGTCACTCGGCGCGCTTCCGGCTTGTCCAGATGGGTGTCCACGCTCAAGGCCACCTGCTTGGTGAGCACCAGCATCTTGGGCTGGCTTTGGGTGATGTGGGTTTGCAACTCGCGCCGAACCTTGCCGGTAAAGTCACCCACGATCTGGTTCATCAGTTCGCCCATGATGTTGGCGACCTCGTCGGAGGTGTGGGCACTGGCCAGCTCGCTTTTGGGCATGCCCATGTTGAGCATGTAGCTCTGATACAGCTCCATGGCCGTTTGAGCTGAAAAGTTAATCACCACCAGACCAGAAAACCCGCCGTCAAACAGCACAAAACAACCAATGTCCGGTTTCAGGCAGGTTTTGGTGATGCGCTGAACCATGCCTGAATAGTGAATCTGGCAGTTGGTTGCCACATTCAACACGCGGGTGACCGAATTGCACAGGTTTGTCAGCAGGTCTTCGGTGCCGTACACCACTTCGGACTCTTGCCACTTGTTGCTCATGTCATGCCTCTTTGATCAAAATATCTACTGTACAACACCGCTGCCAGGCGGACTCAAGGCGCCAAACGCTCTCTGAGCCACAAAGGTTCTGGCCCATTCTTCAGGGGCTGCAGGCTGTAACGCAAGCGGTCATGCAAACGGCTTTTGCGGCCCTGCCAAAACTGCCAGTTGTCGGGCTTGAGCCGATAACCGCCCCAGTGTGGCGGTCGCGGCGGGTTCAGCAGAAACTGGGCACCATAACGTGCCGCGTTGGCCACCAGCACAGCACGCCCTGAAATCACCTGGCTTTGCGGGCTGGCCCAGGCACCAATTCGGGAATCAAGCGGACGGCTGTGGAAATAGGCGTCACTTTCTTCGTCACTGACTTTTTTCACCAGCCCTTCAATGCGCACGACGCGCTCAAGTTCAACCCAATGAAACTGCAGAGCTGCATAGGGGTTGCCTGCCAGTTCCCGGCCCTTTTGACTCTCAAAATTGGTGTACCAGACAATGCCGCTTTCGTCATAACCCTTGATCAGCACCACGCGTGTGCTTGGGCGCAAGTTGTTGCCCACCGTGGCCACGGTCATGGCGTTGGGTTCTGGCACCTCGGCTGAGATGGCTTCATTCAGCCAGTGCTCAAATTGTTTCAGGGGATTGGCATGTGAAGCATCTTCATTAAGCTCGGCTCGTTCATAACTTTTGCGAAGGTCGGCGATGTATGTCATCCGGGAAGTATAGAGACGCGCGCCTTCCTTCTGTTCGCCAATGCACAGACATGAAGACGAGTGGATGTTTCAATGGGCTTCTGAACACGTACCCCATCATCCTCGCTGAGGGTAGGTCACGTGAAGGAGTCGGACATGTACATAGGCGGCGGCGCAATTTTGATCATCATTCTTTTGATCTTATTTTTTCGATGACACCCTCCCCGGCAAGCCCAGAGGATTGGCCGGGGATCTAGGGGTGAGTTGGGTGCCAGCGCAGAGCATGGTTTGGTAACCTCTCAGAAACCGTGGTCCGCCAATGCTGGCGCAACCCGGTTACCATTGGTTGAGTAATTTAGTTACCAATTATTTTTGAAACCATGAAACTTCACGACATCGTGGCTCGGGTCACTGCACGTATTGCGTTACGCAGTCAGCCCACCCGTTCTGACTACCTAGCGCTCGTGGACGCAATGTTGCAGCGGCCACCGGGCACCCAGCGTCTGGGTTGCTCCAACGTGGCGCATGCATTTGCTGCGTTGCCAGCCAATGACAAGTTGCGAGTGGTGGCAGAAAAGGCCCCCAATATCGGCATCGTCACCGCGTTCAATGACATGCTGTCAGCCCACGCACCGCTTGAGCACTATCCGGATCTGATCAAAGCTGAGGCGCGTAAACACGGTGCCACCGCGCAGGTGGCCGGCGGCGTGCCCGCCATGTGTGATGGTGTCACACAGGGCAATCCCGGCATGGAGCTGAGCCTGTTTTCGCGCGACGTGATTGCCATGGCCACGGCAGTGTCGCTGAGCCATGACGTGTTTGCCGGTGCCCTGATGCTGGGTGTGTGCGACAAGATTGTCCCCGGCCTGCTGATTGGCGCGCTGCAATTTGGCCATTTGCCCACTGTGTTTGTGCCCGCTGGTCCGATGACTTCCGGCCTGTCAAACAGTGAAAAATCCAAGGTGCGCGAGCTTGCGGCTCAAGGTTTGGTGGGGCGCACCGAACTGTTGGCGGCTGAATCTGCAGCCTATCACAGCCCTGGCACCTGCACTTTTTACGGCACAGCCAACAGCAACCAGATGCTGCTTGAAGCCATGGGCCTGCATGTGCCAGGCACGGCGTTCATCAACCCGGGTGCGTCAGTGCGCGAGGAACTGACACGCGAGGCGTTGCGCACCGTGTTGGGCAGCGCGAATTTCAAATGCCCTCCAATTGGTCGTGTGGTGGATGAGCGTTGCATCGTCAACGCCATGGTGGCGCTGTTGGCGACTGGGGGCTCCACCAACCACCTGATTCATTGGGTGGCGGTGGCGCGGGCGGCCGGGATTGTGATTGACTGGAACGATTTTTCTGAATTGTCTGATGTTGTGCCGTTGCTGAGCCGTGTCTACCCCAATGGCAATGCGGACGTTAACCAGTTCCAGGCGGCAGGTGGCCCTGGGTTTGTGATCCGCGAATTGCTCGACGGCGGCTTCATGCACGCCGATGTGCTGACCAACCGTGCCGGCGGTTTGCGCGAATACACCGCAATTCCACAGGCCGCAGACGACGGCAGCTTGCAGTGGATCAGCACGGGTGCGAGTCTGGATGAATCGGTGGTGCGGCCGGTCACGGCGCCATTCAGTGCCAGTGGCGGCTTGAAGCTGCTGACCGGCAATTTGGGGCGCAGCGTGATCAAGATTTCTGCAGTGCCTGATGACCGCCATGTGATCGAAGCGCCGTGTCGCATTTTTGACTCACAGGTAGCACTGCACCATGCGTTTGCGGCCGATGAACTCAACCATGACCTGATTTGTGTGGTGCGCTGGCAGGGGCCACAGGCCAATGGCATGCCAGAGCTGCACAAACTCACGCCACCGCTCTCGGTCTTGCAAGGCAAGGGCTTTCGCGTGGCGCTGGTGACCGATGGTCGCATGAGTGGAGCCTCCGGCAAGGTGCCTGCTGCCATTCACGTGTACCCCGAGGCTGCTGCGGGGGGTCCGCTGG